>Ga0307379_10011689_pt1 | contig 11500 bp, 5 predicted proteins | sample UN2MG_FD_202237 | JGI IMG/M metagenome (GOLD analysis project Ga0307379, IMG submission 202237) | Soil microbial communities from Risofladan, Vaasa, Finland - UN-2 | ecosystem: Environmental > Terrestrial > Soil > Coastal area > Acid sulfate soil | place: Finland: Risofladan, Vaasa | collected... | reverse complement strand
CAAGAAGGGCGACTTCGTGCCGGGCCTGATGCATGTTGATCTAGGCGGGTATCACGTCAAGAACATCGAGTTCGTGGCCGCCTTCGACGTCGACAAGAACAAGGTCGGCAAGGACCTCTCGGAGGCGATCTACACGAAGCCGAATAACACGTACGTCTTCCAGCAGGTCGCCCACACCGGCGTGACGGTCGAGCGGGGGATGGTCCACGACGGCCTCGGCAAGTACCTGAGCCAGATCATCGAGAAGGCCCCCGGGCCAACGGCTGACATCGTGGGGATCCTCAAGGAGCGCGAAGTCGATGTCATGGTCAGCTACCTCCCGGTCGGGAGCGAGCAGGCGACCAAGTGGTACGTCGAGCAAGCGCTCCAGGCGGGCGTCGGCTTCATCAATGCCATCCCGGTGTTCATCGGCCGTGAGCCGTACTGGCAACGTCGATTCGCCGAGGCGGGCCTGCCGGTCATCGGTGACGACATCAAGAGCCAGGTCGGCGCGACGATCAGTCACCGCGTCATGACTCGGCTATTCATGGACCGGGGCGTCCGCCTGGATCGCACGTACCAGCTGAATTTCGGCGGCAACACGGACTTCCTCAACATGCTCGAGCGGGAGCGTCTCGAGTCCAAGAAGATCAGCAAGACCAACGCCGTCACCTCCATGCTCGATTACGAGATGGATCCGGACGACGTCCACGTTGGCCCGAGCGACCACGTGCCGTGGTTGCTCGACCGCAAGTGGTGCTACATCCGGATGGAGGGCACGACCTACGGCGACGTCCCGCTCAACGCGGAGCTCAAGCTCGAGGTCTGGGACAGCCCGAACAGCGCCGGCGTCATCACCGATGCCATCCGTTGCCTGAAGCTCGGTCTCGATCGAGGACTCACCGGCACGCTGGTGGCTCCCTCGGCCTACTTCATGAAGAGCCCGCCCCACCAGATCCACGACGACATCGCGTTCAACCGGGTCGAAGCGTTCATCCGGGGCGACGACAACGAGACCCTGGTCGGCACGGAAGCGCCGGTCAAGAAGGCGGTCAAGCGGATGGCCGGCACCAGGGCCAAGGTGGCGACCGCCGCGAAGTGATCAACGCCGACAGACGGCTCGAGGCCCCGCACCGTCGGGGAGGGGCTCGGCCGAGGATCGTGGAGCGGACCGCGGTCATCGCCTACCGGGCGACGGCATGGCTCCTCCGCGTCCTCCCAGCCGGGCCTGCGGCGGCCGTCGTGGGTGGCTTCGCCCAGGTGTCGTACCTCGCCTGGCCGGCGAAGCGACGTTGGTCGAACGCCAACTTCGGGCACGTCCTTGGGCTGCCGCCCGACGATCGGCGGGTGCGGGCGCTGGCCCTGCACGCCTATCGGGAATATGGTCGCTATCTCGTCGAGCTGATGCGCCTTCCGTTGCTGACGCCAGACGAGATGGGCCGGCTGGCCGGCAACCTCGACCAGCAGGAGGCCGAGCTCCGCCGGATCCGGGACAGGGCGGGCAGCGGAGGACTCATCTTCGCGGCGGCGCATATCGGCAGCAATGAGGCGATCGCCGCCGGCGTTGCGCAACGCGGCCTGAAGGTCAGCGTCGTCGCCGATGACTCGTCCTTTCCCGAGCTGTTCGAGCTCCTCCGCCGGCAACGCGCGACCTGGGGTTTCGATCTCGTTCCGTGGCGCAACCTGCGGGCCATCTTCGGCATCCTCCGACGGCGCGAGATGCTCGGACTGCTGATCGACTGGGGATACCGCAGCGACGGGATCCCGGTCCACCTGTTCGATGCCTGGACGACCTTGCCGGCGGGACCAGCCACGCTGGCGGCCAAGACCGGATCGCCGATCTTGCCGGTCGCCATCCACCGCAAGGCCGACGGCACATTCGCCCTCAAGTTCGACGACCCGATCGACGTTCGGTCGTCCGACCCGGCCGAGTTGCAGCGGGCCAGCCAGGCGATGGCCGACGCGATGGCCGACGCGATCCGGGTCGCCCCCTACCAGTGGTACAGCTTCAAGCCGATGTGGCCGGACAGCCCCGCCGAAGCCGCCGACCTCGAGCGGCGCGCGCGGGAGATGCAAGCCGGGCGCCCGGATCCGGGCCCATGAGCGCCCGCGGACGGCTGCTCCTCGCGATGTCATGGCTCGTCTGCCGGTTGCCGGAGGGTCCTCTCTTCACGTTGGCCGACTTCGCCGGCGACCTCTGGTACCGGCTGGCACCGGCCCGAGCGGACCAGGCGCGTCGCAATCTCCGACGCGTCTGCCGGTACCTGGCCACTTCAGATCGGGGGAGCGCCCTCGTGCGCGCGGCCGCAACGGACCCGAGGGCGCTCGAGCGCATCGTTCGCCTGTCGTTCAGGCACGCTGCCCGCTACTACCTGGAGGTTGCCAGGACGCCGGCCGTCACCCGTGCGTACGTCGATGAGCGGCTTTCGCTGGACACCCCGGAGCTCATCGCCGAGGCGGTCGTGCCCGGCAAGGCCGTGCTCTTCGTCGGCCTCCATTTCGGGTCCGTGGAGTTGGGCGTCATCTTCCTTGCCTTGCGGGTCGGCACGACGGTCACGCCGATGGAAACGATCGACGACCCTGGACTGCAGGCCTACTTCGAGCGTACCCGCGGCGTGCACGGGATCCAGCTCGTGGGTCTGCGAGAGGCGCGCCGGGCACTGACCGACGCACTCCGCGCCGGGATCCCAGTCGGACTCGTCGGTGACCGGGACCTGACCGGCGGGGGCACGGCCGTCCCATTGTTCGGGGTGCCGTCGGTCATGCCGATGGGGCCGGCGATGCTTGCCGTGGAGTCCGGTGTGCCGGTCTACGGGATGACCGTCCGCCGCGCCGGCTCGGGTCAGTATCGGGGGAAGATCGTGCCGATCGCCGTGCCGACCGATGGGACCCGCCGGGAGCGGGTGACGACGACGATGGCCAACCTCGCCGCGGCCTTCGAGGACCTGATCGCAGATGCGCCTGAGCAGTGGTGGGCTGTCTTCTTCCCGATCTGGCCAGACCTCGAGGCTGACGCGGCCGAGATCGCCGGGGTCGCTGCCGCATGACGACGGAACCGCGTGTCGGGCGCGCCGACCTGCACATCCACAGCCTGGCGAGTGACGGTACGGCTGGCGTAGAGGCCATCCTCGACCACGTCGAGGCCAGGGGAGACCTGGACGTCATCTCGATCTCGGACCATGAGCGGATCGATGCCGCGCTCGCGGCGCAGTCGATGGCGCGCGACCGTGGCCTTCGGGTGGAGGTGGTCGTGGGTGAGGAGATCACGACCCTTGGCGGCCACCTGCTGGCGCTCTTCCTCGACCGGCCGATCCGCCCGTACCGTTCGATGCGGACGTCGATCCTGGCCGTCCACGATGCCGGCGGACTCGCGATCCCCGCCCACCCGTTGGTCCCCTATCCCCTGTGCGCGCAGGCCTGGACCCTGCGTCGGCTCCTCGACGACCCGGAACCGGCCGCGCACCCGGACGCGCTCGAGACATTCAATCCAACCAGCCTTGGTCGACCACGCCAGCGGCAGGTCATCCGCTTCGCCGACGATCATCGCCTTGCCCACATCGGCAACAGCGACGCCCACGCGCTCGAAGCCATCGGCACAGGCTGGACGTCGTTTCCCGGTCAGACGACGGCCGACCTTCGTCGAGCCATCGAGGCCGGCTTGACCGAGCACGGCGGTTCCTTCCACGCCACCGTCGGCCAGCTCGGCACGTTCGGACTGCAACTTCGCAAGCGCGGTCGCGATGCTCGGGACGAGGTCGTGGGCCGGGTTCGGCGAGATGGCACCGGCCGTGACCACGGCTATCCGGGCGGCCGGCAGCGGCCACCGCGCTTCGATACGTCGGGCATCCTGGACGAGTCGACTCGATGAAGATCGGCTTGGTCTGTCCGTACATCTATCCGGAAGCCGGCGGCGTCGCCCAGCATGTCCGGCATCTGTACGAGAACCTGCGGCTTGGTGGTCACGACGTCCGGATCATCACCGCCAGCCACGGCCCGCAGCGTGCTTCTGAGGGCGACATCCTCCGGATCGGGGTCGGCTTCAGCATGCCCCTCAACGGCTCGATCGGGACCCTCACCTTCTCGCCCCGGTACATCAGCCAGATTCGTGAAATGCTCGCTCGAGAACGTTTCGACGTGCTTCACCTGCACGAACCGTTCGTCCCCTTCCTGTCCCTCTTCCTCCTGCACGAATCCAGGAGCGTCAATATCGCGACCTTCCATGCCTACGCCGGATTCTCGCCGTCCTACGAGGTGGGCAGCCGGATGATGAAGTCGCATGCCGCCAGGTTGCATGGCCGGATCGCGGTCAGCGCCGCCGCCCGACACTTCATCGACCGGTTCTTTCCCGGCGACTACAAGGTCATCCCGAACGGTGTCGACATCCCGCGCTACGAGGGCGCGGTCCCGATCGCCCGCTGGCAGGACGGCACGCCCAACATCCTGTTCGTCGGCCGTCATGAGCCTCGCAAGGGGTTGCTGGACCTCCTCAAGGCCCATCGGATCCTGCGCAAGGCCGGCTACGGTGACCGCCTGCTGGTCGTCGGGTCCGGTCCGCAAGAGCGAGAAGCACGCCGCTATGTCGCGACCCGCGGCCTCCAGGAAGTCGAGTTCCTCGGGCGCGTCACGGACGCGGAGAAGGCGCAGCTGTTCCGGACCGCGGATGTCTACGTCGCGCCCGCCACCGGCGGCGAATCGTTCGGGATCGTGCTCCTCGAGGCGATGGCCGCCGGCGCGCCGATCGTGGCCTCGGATATCCACGGCTACAAGGGCGTCGTCCGGCGAGGACGCGAGGGCCTCCTCGTCCAACCGCGCGAGCCTGCTCAGCTGGCAGCGGCGATCGGGCGCCTGCTCGATGACCCGGCGCTGCGAGCCGAAATGGGGGCCGCTGGACGACGGCGGGCCGAGTCATTCAGCTGGCCGGCAGTCACCGAAAAGGTCGAGGATTACTACGGGTTCGTGATCCGCCGACTGGCCGCCAGCGATTCCCTGCCGCCGGACTTCGGGGCGCCGATCCCTCAGCCGCCGCCGGTCCGAGTCCGATCGTCGGCCTCATCCGGGTCGGAGGAGATCGCCGACGCCGCCCTGGTGTCAGCCAACGCGAGTCGCCACACCCAGGCCGAGTAGGCCACCACCAGGCAGGTCACCGTCAGGGCGATCGTCAGGATCGCCAGCATCGGCGTGAATATCGGCGTTTCGGCGACCCGCGTCACCGTGCTCACCGGGAACTGGAACGCGTAGAGATAGGTCGGCAGGATGCCCTGGTAGGCCGCGACCACCGCGGATGGCAGCGGCAGTGCGCTGATATTCGGGTACAGGATCACGAACCAGGCAACGACCGCGACGCCCAGGCCAACCACGAAACGCCGGGCATCCCGTGACGAGAACACCTGGAGCGCCAGGTATCCGAGCGGGAGCGCCACGATCAGCGCGATCGGCTCGACCGGCACGCTGTTCAGCTCGAGGATCGGCGTGTCCGGCAGGAAGGCCACGACGATCAAGCCGATCACCACGGCGAGACCCGTCCACAGCAGCGATCGGAACGCGGCCGTCAGCCGCCATCCGTCCCCGTCTTCGTTCCCGTTGGAATCGAAGGCCAGGAACCGCCACACGATGATCACGAGTCCGATCCCGGCGACGAGGGCCAACCCCGCGGTTCGGGCCGTCAGGACGAAGTCAGGGATGACCGCCGGACATGCCGCCGAGCCCGGGTTGACCGACTCGACTCCGACCAGCGCGCACAGCGGTCGATCGAGCAGCCAGAGAGCGGCCGGGGCAACGATGGCGATCGCGCCGGCGGCCCGCGCGAGCGCCCAGGTGTGACGCGAGGCGCCGTGCCACAGCTCGGCCGTGAAGTAGGCCAGACCCATGACCAGGAACGGCAGCGACGTGTAGTAGTGGTATTGGAACGCTGCGCGGTCGATCCGAGCCCACGGGATCCATTGCGCCGCGAACCCGATCGCGATGAGGGTCAGCGCCAGGCTTCGGCGTTTGAACGCCATGTAGGCCACAAAAGCCATGGCCGGGATGCTCATCCACCAGATGACCAGACTTCCGGCGTCGTACAGCGCCGCCGACGTGCCGGCCGCCAAGCCCTCCTGGTAGAACCACACCGGCTTGAGGTTCATCGGCCAGGCCCACCACGGCGAGGACGCCGGATGGGCCGAGGTCAGGCCGTTGTGGTAGCCATACATCGAGCCGGTCAGGTCGAGCAGCGTCTGGCCGCCATTTTCGGCCGGCCAGCCGGCGATGATCCGGTGGTTCTCGATCATCGCCCACGGGATGTAGGTGGCCACGTAGACGGCGAGGGGAATGACAGCGACGCAGAGCGCCACCCAGACCATGGGCAGGCCGAGCAGCCAGCCGGGTCGGAGCCAGCCGTCAGGCGGCGCTCCTGGTGGGCCGAGTCCACGGATCGGGTCGTCCGGCGCGGGAGGCGGGGCCAGCGGCCCGAACCCGATGCGTCCGCCAAGGTTGAAGAGCCCAAGGACCACGAGTGAACCGAGCGCCAGGGCGATGGCAACCAACAACGGGGTGGCCGCCAGCGGTCCGACCGTCACGCTTGTATCGAGGTGACCGGTCCCGAGGGCTCCGAAGAAGACGAGGGCTCCGAGCACAGTCGGCGCACCGACCGCGAAGCGCGTCTCTTCGTCGGTCCAGGCAACCGGGTGGACGACGGCAACGACGACGGCCAGCAAGGTGATGGCGATCATGATCAAGAGGAAGGTCAGGTTTCCGAACCCCGGGTCCGCCGCGCCTTCGGCGGCCGGGACGCTGATCGCCATATAGCCGAGGATGCTGCTGATCGCGATCAGCCCCAGGATCGCCAGGACTCGTCCGAGCGCGCTGCGGACGAGGATCAGCAGGACCATCGCCCCGATGGCGTAGGCCGCGACCCACTTGCTCGCGAGCGCGAGCCCCAGGAGGACGCCGATGACGGGCATGGCGATCCAGAAGGCGCCTCGTTCGCGCCACCAGCCGGTCCAGATCGCCGCAAACACCGTATAGGCCGCCACGATGAACAGGCCCACGTACACATCGTTCATACCGATCCGCGACTGGACGAAGAACATCCCGTCGGCGACGACGAAGAGGGCCACCAGCCCAGCTACCAGCCGCCGCCGGAAGAGGATCCGGGCCAGCAGATAGAGGAGCGCTGCGGTGAGGGCCCCGGCGATGACACCTGGGAGCCGCCAGGCGAAGGCATGGGAGCCCGCGTCGATCGCCGCCGACCGGCCTGCCGCGTCAAAGACCAGGATCTGCTGGCGGTCCTCGGACGGGTATTCCGGGTTGAAGTCGGAGCCCCAGGCGGAAGGCCTGAAGCCGTCGGGCAGCTGGGCATCAGCGAACACCGCGTTTCCATGGGGTTCGACGACGTACACGGTCCAGGCCTCGCCGGCGGGTGGAGGCGCCCGACCCAGGATGTGGACCATCTGACTGGCCGGGTCGTAGGCGACGAGCGAACCCAGACCGGGCAGGGGATGGTTGCCGCGAGCCGTCGGGCCGCCCTCGGCATCATCGCCACCGACCGCGATGACTTCGTAACCCGGATCCGACGTGTCGCCCGACGTGGCGTACAGCTTGGGGTCATCGAGACCGGTCACGAGGGCCAGTCCGTGTGCGCCGCCTTCGAGCGCGACCGTCGAGATCAGCGATGCTCGCCCCGGGTCGATGAAGGCGACGCCGTCGCCGGTCGCCACCGCGACCCTTGAGATGGAGTCGATCCGGACCCCGGGCAGCGACCCGTCGTCGATCGCCCCATCCAGCGCAGTGCGGACGTCGCCACTCCCCGGGTCGCCGAGAACGACCGTGGTTCCGCCGGGGCCGGCTGTCAGCCGCTCCTCATAGTCGGCGGCCAAGTCACGCTCCGATTCGGCCGTACCGTTCGTGTCGACGATCGCCGCGAGGGCCGACGCGAGAGCGGTCGGATCGGTCACGTCGTCGATGTCGGCGACCAGCGACGACCCGCTGCCACCTGGGGCCAGGTCGGCGATCGCCGGCAGATCCATCGAGCCGACGATCGCGCCGCTATCCAGGTCCACCACGGTCAGGCGCTCGTCGGACGCGGCCACCACCGTGGAGCCGTCACCGCTGACAATCAGGTGTTCGACGGGATGATCCACGCTCGCAAACTGGAACGGCGTGAGGCCACCGTCGAGCTCATCCTCGGCGATCGCGTTGAGATCGAGCGTGGCCAGCCATCCATCAGCGCCGCCGATGATGAGCTGGTCGGACGCGTCGTCGATGGTCACGGTCGTCGCGCCCGGTGCCGCGATCGAGGACAGCACGGCGCGGCTTCGCAGGTCATAGGTGCGGACTTCACGGCCCGTCGCCACATGGAGACGCTCGCCAGCTCGATTGCCGGTGGCGATGTCGTCAAATCGGCGCGGTTCGACGACCGCGCCGCTGACCGGGACCTCCAGATCGCTGGTCGCGCTCGCCCGGTCACCGCCCCACAGGACGAGGCCGCCGGCCATCATGTACTTGGCCAGATGTGGGTGGGTCCACTCGTAGATGTCGTGGCTCAGCCCGTATCGCCAGTCCTGCAGGAACTCCGTCGCGGTCCGCGCGTGGTAGACCTCGTCGAAGTGCATCTCGTACGGTTCCTCGAGCCGATAGGTGCGCAGGATCATCGACCCGACGACGAGCACCACGACGAGCCACAGATCGAGGCGATCGAGACGACCGCCGCGCTCCGAGCGCAAGCTGGCGCTCCGGTCCGGCCGGATCGGCGGATCATCCAGACGCGCCCGAAACCAGCCTCGGATGCCAACTTCCTCGAAACTTGGTCGAGGCGTCCAGGTCGGCATCAGCGCGACGGCCGCTGCCATCGATCGGGCGGGTCGGGGCTTCACGTTGACTGCCGTCCCCGGTTGGGCGGGCGGTACCGACACCCAGCCTCGCGACAGTCGAGGTCCCGCTGCCGGCACGTCGCTGGAGGAGGCCTCGGCCAGCTCGTCACCCAGTCGCTTCCGGGCGCCAGGTCGGAGCTGAACGAAGACCCATCCGAATGCGACCAGGTGCGCCACTGAGACGGCGATCACCCCGGCCTCGGATCGGATGACCGGGCCGATCCCGAGCCAGTCGGAGATCGAGGGATTGTCGGGGTACAGCGTGGTCAGGACGACGTACATGTTCGCGAACGTCGCCACGGATAGCACGATGTAGGCGATCCGCCAGCGGATGGAGATCGCGGCCAGGATGACGCCCAACGCGAAGAACGGGAAGCCGTAGCGCTCATGAACGCGCGTCGGGACGACGAAGAACGCGAGAGCCAGGACAGCCAGACCAACGAGCAGCGTCAGCCGGTCCGGGCGTCGAGCGACGACGAACAGGGCCAGGGCCATGGTGGCAAGCAGCAGGATCGTGCCGATGATGACCGCCGGCGTCTGTCCGAAGACCGCGGTCCCGGCCCCGCACTCGTCGGCGCTGCCCGCGTAGTCGCAGACCCAGCGACCGGCGTTGGCGAGACTTTCCCCGAGATCCGACGGGACCAACGCCCATGGGTTGTAGGCGTTGACGGTGAGGTACGGATACCCACCGGCCGCCACAGCGACCTGTTCAAGGAGGCCAGATGAGATGTATGGCGCCTGGCCGCTGAACGCGATGACCGAGAGACCGAAGGGGAAGCTGAGGACGACCGCCGTCAGGTATCCGGCCAGACCGGTCGTGAGGATACGAATCGGTCGCCCGGTCCGGGATGGATCGCCGTGCCCGCCGGCCGGCCACAACGCGCGACGGATGGTGACGACGGCAACGAGCGGGATCAGGATCCCCAGCTGCGGCTTGATGATCGCGGCCACGACCGTGAAGATCGCCGCGCGCTCCGGCCGGTCTCGCCACAGTTCTCGGAGGCCGAGCAGCAGGAAGACGACTCCGAACGAGTCGACCTGACCCCACACGACGCTATCGAACCAGGTGATCGGGTTGAGGACCGCCACGATCGCAGCCGCGAGGGCCAGCCGGTCGCGCCCACCAAGTTCGCGGACCATCGACCAGGCCAGCCAGCCGATGGCCAGGTCGGCCAGGATCGGCGGGAGCTTGATGAGATCCCCGATGCCGCCGGCGGCATCGCCGATGACGCCGATCAGCCAGAGAACGTACAGGTAACCCGGGGTGTAGTCGTGGAAGAAGTCGCGGTCGTAGAAGCCGCCGAGGCCCTTCGAGGCGAGATCCGACGCCCAAAACCGGAAGGCGTCCAGATCCACCTCGAATCCGGACCCTGGGAGGAGCTGCGTCATGATGAGACGGAAGACGAGACCGAGCGCGAGGACCACGAGGACCGCGCCGACGGCTCCCTGCGTCCCGGCCACCAGCGACGGCGCTCGTGTGTCTCGCTCGGTCCCGCGGGTCTCGGGGCCAGTCACCGGGAGCGGCTCCTGCACGAGCGTGGAAGGTGAATCGGAGCGTAGCACAGGGTCGCCCGCCGGGCAGATAGGGCATGCTTGGGAGGATGCGTCTTGCCGCCGCCGTGATCGTGGGCCTCGTCGCGTTCAGCGCCGGGTGGCTGGCGATGTTGCCCGGCCTTGGGTTCTGGGATACCGCTGAACTCCAGACGGTCGGCCCGCTGATGGGAACCGCGCATCCCACCGGGTACCCGACCTATGTCCTGATCGGCTGGGGCGCATCCGTGATCTTGCAGGCCTTCGGCGAGCCGGCGTTCCGGATGAACCTCCTGTCAGCGATCTGCCTGGCGGTTGCGGCCGGCGTGACCGTGGACCTCGTCCGTCGATTAACGGGTTGGCTGGTCCTGGGGGTCGCCGCCGGGATCGCCATGGCCCTGACCCCCATCGCCTGGGCGATCGGGACGCATGCGGAGGCCCACTCCCTGCATCTCGCCTTCGTTGCGATCCTCATGTGGTTGCTCGTCGCCTGGGAGGCTGATGGTCAGGAGGCTCGGGACGACCGGCTCCTCGTGGCTGCCGCCGTCGTCTTCGGCCTGGCGGTTGGCAATCACTCGCTGACCCTTCTGCTCGCCGTGCCGGTCGCCCTGTACGTCCTGGCGGTCGAACCCAGGATCCTGCAACGGCGTCGGCTGGTCATCAGGTGCGTCGGGTCGTTCGCGGTCACCCTGGCGATCGTCTACCTCGAATTGGCGCTGCGTGCAGGTCCATTCCGGGCGGCTCTCGTGTATGGCGCGCCCAACACGCTGGAGGGCTTCGTCTACGTCGTGTTCGGCACCCAATTCGCGGGCAGCGTGGTGAGCCCGATCGCGGATCTGCCGCTGACGTTCGGTGAGCTCGTCGGGCGCGCGGTCGCCCAATTCGGCGTCGTCGCCCCGGCCATCCCGATCGCGTTCGTGGTCACCGCGATCCGGCGACCGCGCTACGCGCTGCTGACCGGAACGTCCGCAGCGTTCACCGTCGTCTTCGCCGCCTCGTACGAAAACGCCGACATCCTGCGCTACTACCTCGGGCCAGCGCTCATGGCCTGGACATGGGTGGCCATCCTGGCCGGTACCGTCGTTGATGCGATCGCTGGTGTCGCAGGATATCCGACAGGCTCGCGATCGGAGAGACGACTG
>Ga0307379_10011687_pt1 | contig 11501 bp, 7 predicted proteins | sample UN2MG_FD_202237 | JGI IMG/M metagenome (GOLD analysis project Ga0307379, IMG submission 202237) | Soil microbial communities from Risofladan, Vaasa, Finland - UN-2 | ecosystem: Environmental > Terrestrial > Soil > Coastal area > Acid sulfate soil | place: Finland: Risofladan, Vaasa | collected... | reverse complement strand
TATGCGGCTCTGTCCTTTAGCGATAACCCGCGATTATCGGTGGCTACGTACCACCTGATCATATAAGCTTTATCGGCTTATGACGATCTTTACAATCGCAGGGCCGGTCGTTCCATATTTTCTACCCCTTGAGCCACAGGTCGATTGGCGCCCGAACGCCCTTCGGCCGATACGGCAACTCCACTTTCTGTCCCGTTCGCGCCGAGTGATAGCCGGCGTAGAGAACCTCCTGCACGATCCGGCCGTCCTCACCGGTGGCCTGGGGCTCTTCTTTGCCACGAACGCATCTGGCGAAGTGCCTCATTTCCTGCGGAAATCACCGCTCCGTCAGGAGCCAGATTAACCGCATCCTTAACTTGAGCGCTTAGGAATTTGTATTTGTGGATAACTTCTGGCATTTTGGGCAAAATAGACATAAGAGGCAAAAGCGGTATACGCAAAGACGAATAAAGTCCCCGGCGAAGCCGGGATAAGTTCTTGCAGCAACTTTTGGTACTCTGCGTCCATCGCTTTTGTTAGGTGTTCTGTTGTAATTTTCACGTCCTTGCACATAATCTTATCTCCTTCTTGACGCCTGCGTCAAAAGTGGAGATCGCCAGAAAAAAACAGCGATATCAACCCACCAACAAGGACAACGCGAGCTTTTATCGACTTTTGGCGGTGACATCCTTCTTTAGAATAATAAAAAAAGCTTACCCAAATGGGAACTCATAAGATTAGTATACAAAGCTACTTACAGACAGCCAGAAAAACATGTCACACCCTCAGTCATTATTCTATTGACTTGCAACAATTTGTGTGTTATAAAAAGTAGTGAGTGAAGAATTGTGTATTTGATGTTGGGTGCGTTGCCCAGCACTGTCAAAATACCCCTGAACGGTTATAGTTTTTTATGGAAAAGGAGTAAGAGATGAAACTTAAAATGCAAGTGTTAGTAACAATGTTTTTGGTAGGAGGGATTGTCCTGTGTCTGCCGAGGCCGACACAGGCAGACAAACTGATCGATCCGGCAACCCTGACAGCTACAGCGTCTTCTTTCTATGGTAGTATGACGCCTAATTTAGCCGTAGACGGGAGCGGTCTGACGGATGATGCGCATACTAGCAACGCCCCCCAGATGTGGATGACCGCAAACTATGGCGCAAACATCAGCAGCGAGTGGTTCCGGGTGGACCTGGGGGCTATATGTTATGTGGCCGAAATGAAGTTCTGGAATTACAACCAGAACACGACGAACAACCTTTGGACTAGAGGCATCCAGACGGCAGATGTTTATGTGTCGACTACGGGCACGGGAGATCCGACGACCGATCCTTCGGAATGGACTCTGTTGCTGGACGACCAGTTCTTTACTCAAGCACCCAGCACGAATGGATATAACACTCCCGATATTATTCCAATGGGAGCCTGGGCCCAGTATGTACACTTCGCTCTAATTACAAATTATGGAGCTGGTTCCTACAGTGGTATCTCGGAGGTACAGTTTTTTGGGCCCACGCCTACAGCAGGCGTCGAGTATCCCGCTGATGAGGCGACAGATGTGCTGCGGGATGAAGATGTGGTTCTTAGCTGGACGCCGGGAATGTATGCCGACAAACACGATGTATACTTCGGAACCGGTTTCAACGATGTGAACGATGCTACCACAACTGTGGATCCAGCCGGTGTTTATATGGGCCGTCAAAGCGAGACCCTCTATGCTCTCGATCGTCTGGTGTTCGGCCAGACCTACTACTGGCGTGTCGATGAGGTCAATGCTCCGCCCACCAGCCATATAGAGTTCAAAGGCGAAGTCTGGAGCTTTACGGTCGAGCCCATTGCTTATCCTATTGCCGGTGAGAATATCACCGCCACCGCTTCCAGTGTACTGATGGCAGAAGATATGAGCCCTGAAAATACTGTGAACGGCTCCGGGCTGAACGCCAACGACATGCACTCGACAGAAATGACGGCTATGTGGCTGAGCAGTCCCCTTGATCCTAACGCGGCCTGGATACAGTATGAACTCGACAGGGTTTATAAACTGCATCAGATGTGGGTATGGAACTCTAATAGCCTCCTTGAGTCTTTTAGCGGTTTCGGGGTCAAGGATGCTGCCATTGAGTATTCGGTCGATGGCAACGATTATACGACATTGGATACTACTCATGAGTTTGCCCGGGCCCCCGGTGCGGCTGGTTATGCACCCAATACTACGGTCGATTTTGGCGGTGCAGCAGCAAAGTACGTCAGGATTACCGTTAACAGCAACTGGGGTGGCCCGCCCCTATGTGGTCTGAGTGAGGTCCGCTTCTTCTACATACCCGTCTGGCCAAGAGAGCCTAATCCAGCTTCCGGGGCAACAGATGTGGGCCCGGATGTGACCCTCAGCTGGAGAGCGGGAAGAGAGGCAGCCGAACACGATGTCTATATCAGCACCGATGAGCAGGCAGTGATAGACAGTAATGTACCTGTCAGTATTGTTACCGAGGCCGGAGATCCCATATCGCTCGATTTAGACGAGACTTATTACTGGAAGGTAAACGAGGTCAATATGGCCGAGACCCCCACCAGCTGGGAAGGTGATGTCTGGAACTTTACGACACCCGAGTATCTTGTTGTGGACGATTTCGAGCTCTACAATGACCTGAACCCCGATGACCCCGATAGCAACAGGATATTTAATACGTGGATAGACGGATACGACAACCCGGCAATAAACGGATCTGTCGTTGGTCATGCTGATGCTCCTTTTGCCGAGCAAAGTATCGTTTTCGGCGGCGACCAGTCGATGCCGTTTTTCTACGACAACACCGGTGCCGCAGCATATTCAGAGGCCGAACGCACTTTTGCTGTTTCGCAGGATTGGACTGCGAATGGCATTAAAACACTTTCTCTTAATGTGTTCGGTGGAGCGGACAACAGCGGACAACTGTATCTCAAGATCAACAGCACCAGGGTTGTTTGTACTGCTGACATTAAGCTAGCAGGCTGGCAACCGTGGATTATCGATCTGTCCACCGTGGGCGGGAACCTGCAAAATGTGACGCAGTTGACGATTGGTGTGGAGAACACCAGTGCGATAGGCGTGCTATACATTGATGACATACGGCTGTATCCCAAAGCCGTCGAGTTCGTTACACCGACAGAGCCGAACAGTACCAATCTGTTGGCGCATTACATCTTTGACGGCGATGTCACCGACAGCTCCGGCAACGGCCATCACGGTGAAGAAAAGGGCGAGCCTGTCTATGGAGACGGTGTGGACGGTCAGGCCATGCAGTTCGACGGTGTGGATGACTATGTGGACGTGGAGTTGGACGTGCCGGAAAACGGCTGTACAGTGGCGTTCTGGTTTAAGACGACCAATCCCGACAGTGGCTTGTATATTGTGGTGGAGACTCCTCTGGCTCTGAGCGGCAGTGGTTTCGACCGCGAGCTCCGCCTGACCGAAGGTAATGTCAGTGCCCGGCTCTGGGGCACAACAGCAGAGACCATCACTGCAGTGGGTTTGAATGTTGCAGACGGACAATGGCACCATGTAGCGCACACGTACGGTGACGCTGTCGGCGGTCAGAAGCTGTATGTAGACGGATTACTGCTGGCCAGCGGTACAAAAGCCCAATCAGACTTTGACTGGCAGGAGCGTGTGCACTTTGGCTTCGCGAAGGACGGTATAGAGCGGGTTGGTTACTACCTGGAAGGCATGCTCGATGACGCGCGTATCTACGACCGGACTCTGACCCCGGCCGAGATCGCCTGGCTTGCCGGCAGGACTGAGCCAATGGTCAAGCCGTTCTGAGACAATGATTCAGAGTGCCAAAATAACGATTGACTACATATTGCTATGATTTCCTTGAAATATTGATGCCACACGCACACGTTATGAGAATGAAGTAGTAGTCTTCCTTCGGGCGGCCTACACGCCAAGTGTGGGTCGCCCCTGGGCTACAGGAAAAAAATGCTATGGCTATGAAGGTAATACATCTGATTCGATTTAACCGTTGTCAAGCCTTTTATCTTCAGCCTACAGCCTATCTACCTAACCCACTACAATCTTAATAGGAGCCACTATATAGGAGCCACTATGATGAGAAAAACAAAGGCGTTTACGTTAATAGAGCTTTTGGTGGTGATTGCCATTATCGCATTGCTGATGGCGATACTGATGCCGGCATTGCAGCGGGCGAAAAAGCAGGCGGCCGCAGCTGTCTGTCTGTCTAATCAGCGTCAGCTTGTGCTTGCATGGGTTTTGTACGCGCAGGATAATGACGACAAGTTAATCGGGGGGCACGACGGGCATCCCAGCTCACCCAGTATTGAGTATGACTGGGTCAAGCTGCCGCAAAAGGAGGACGGCACCGTGGCAGCAGGAGCTGGGGCCACACTTCAAGACAAGAAACGGGGTTGCGAATTCGGTGCCCTGTTTCCGTATGTAAAGAACGTCGACCTGTATCACTGTCCGGGCGACAGAAGAGACAGAACAGAGATGACGCATCGAAGCTATGGTATTCCTGGAAGTATGAATGGAGATGTCGGCACAGGTAAAAACACTTGGCTTACACAACAGTGGGGATACCCTTCCTACAAGAAGCTCACGCAGATCAAGAATCCGGGCATCAAGTACGTATTTCTCGAAGAGAAAACCGACGTCGGAGGCTGGAACTGGGGGTCCTGGAATCTGGAGCGGGAGGGCGATCGATGGTGGGACCCGATTGTGGTCCGGCACGGGCAGCTCAGTGTTCTGGGCTTCTCCGACGGCCATGCAGAAAAGCACAACTGGAAGCAGAAGAGCACTCTGGAAATGACAAACGTGCCCTATCCCGACTGCTTAAGCTGGCCCGTAACCGACGGTACCGACGACTTGGAATACATGCGCCGCGGATACAACCCTGCACGTTAATCTCCTGCGAGCAACATCCTGCACCAAAATCGAGGCCGAGAGCCTTAGACAAACGAAAGGAACTGAACATGAGCAAGTTAGACAAACGAAAGGAACTGAACATGAGCAAGAACGAGAATCGTGTTGAATTGAAAATTGCCGGCGAGAAAGCCTGCGGCGGTTGCTGCAACAGCACACATCCGGTAGCCGGCGGCGGTCTCTCCCGGAGAAACTTCATCCAGGGCATGGCGGTCGCGGGCGTCGCACTGGGCGGAATGGCACATGCTGCGGAAGTCCGCGCCGAGTCATCCGAACCAACACCGGGGCAGCCGTTTCCCCGCGGCGCGGCGCTTCGCGTCAAGCCGCTCCTGGTGTATAACGTCCCAACAAGAGGAGACAAGGTCTCTTGGCGCGGGTACGGCGGTATCCAGACGCACGAGGCCGCCCGGGAGGAGGCAGGTCGTATCGAGAAGGAGCTTGGCCAGTTGAAGCAAAAGGCCGAGTTCCCCATCCAGTTGCAGCCCGTCCAACTGCTCGACTCGGAAGCCAAACTGGGACAGGTGGCCGTCGACGATACCGACCTATGTATCGTCTACGCGGCCGGGTCCTGTACCCAGTGGCCGTTGAAAGTCCCGATGGCGATGTTCGTGCGGCACCGGTCCGGGCCGTTCTACCTGGGGTTCGAGATTGCCCACTGGCATTTCTTGCGCCACAGCGGCGATTCGTTCGTGCCGGGAGGATTCGACACGGACGACGTGGTCGTCGACAGCTACGACGAACTGCTCTGGCGTCTGCGGGCGATGTACGGCCTTAAAAACGCCAAGGGTACGAAGATGCTCACAATCGGCGGGCTTCAGGCTTACAGCGGCGAGGCGCAGCAGAACGGCCCTCGCGTGGCCAAAGAGGTTTGGGGCTATGAATTCGTCGACGTCACGAACGCGGAGTTCAACAAGCGCCTCGCCGCCGCCCGGGCGGATGAGCAGGTCGTTAAGCAGATCAAAGAACAAACCGCCGCACTGTTGAAATCGCCGAACGTCAAGCTGGAGACGGACCGCAAGTTCGTGTTCAACTCCTACATGGCGTTACACGTCTGCCGGCAGTTGCTCAAGGAGACCGGGGCGAGCAACTTCGGCTTTTCCATGTGCATGGGTCACGGCCAGATCGCGATGCTGGACACCCCGCCCTGCCTCGTGCTGAGCCTGGCCAATGACGAAGGCTACACGGCCTATTGCCACACCGACCTTTCGCACACCATGCCCGGCGTGTTGCTGCGCTGGATCGCCAATCGTCCGACGTTCGTGTGCAATTCGCACTATCCCCACGACGGGCTGTTCACCGTCGCCCACTGCCAGGCGCCCCGCCGGATGAACGGCAGGGACTACGAGCCGGCCACGATCATGACCCACTACGAGTCGGACTACGGCGCTGCCTGCAAGACCCACTACACCAAGGGCCAGGAAGTCACTGTGGTAATTCCCAATGTCCGCTGTACAAAGTGGCAGGGCTTCCGCGGCAAGATCGTCGGGGTACCATCGTATGCGGCGTGCCGGTCCCAGATGGAGATTGCCGTCGACGGAGACTGGAGGCAATTGCTGCGCGAAATGGAGGGGTTTCACACTCAAATCGTCTACGGCGATTACACGCGAGAAGTCGGCTATGCCCTGAAGAAGCTCGGCGGCCAGATGGAGTGGCAGTGTTACAGTGAAGTGTAAGTGGGTGTGGTCATCCTTCCTGATGGCACCGAGACAATGCTGAATCACGTTACGTTATCTGGCGTTATCTGGGGGCTATCTGGGGGGGGGGGGGGGTATCTGGGTTATCTGGGGACACCGTTGGTTATCTGGTGACACCATACATATTTTTTGTTGCATTTGCAGCGGTGAGGTATTATTATGACGTTATGGCGCGTTTGGCAAGAGTTGTAGTTCCGGGTGTGCCGCACCGCGTGACCCAGCGTGGTAATCGGCGTCGGGTGGATTTAAATAGGGACGCACCGAATGGCGATCCGTTAAACGGCATGATTGATTCTCCATTGTGCTTTTGTCGTTTTCAATGATGGATAATGTTCATCTTCTCGCCAGACCCCTCGCGATTCCAATCTCGCCCTTTTCATAGTGCAGAAAAGGATCGTAGAAGAATACGGCGGGATGAAAATCCACTCGATGCTCGGAGAGGTAAGGAATAAAAACGTCCAATGTCTTTCCGGCCCAGAACAGGTTCCACGGACCGTCGCCTATCAGTATTACGAAGCAAAAATTATTCAGATCTCTGCGATTATAACCGACGATTTTATTATACGCCGTTCGGAGCTTGGGCAACGCTTCTTTGCGCACGTCAATGATAAGCAATCGTGACAATACCGTATCCTGTGCCATAGCCTCTATTTCTTCGGCAGTATCTCGTATCTCTGTTTTTAGAGGTCTAAGCAATCGATAGTTTTTCATTCTCGGATCGTTATCTATCCTTTCGTAAATATCGTTTGCAAGGATAGGATCTAAGCTGAGGATATGTATCCAGTCCGCTCTTTTAGAGTGACTTAATATGTCCTGCTCCGTGTCCTGGATATGGTACCTGCCGTCCAACGTCTTCGGCCTCTCATTACTGTACATTCACAATTCGTTCAAACCGGCATAAAACGACGACTTTAACTGAACTTTTGCAAAATGGAGATTAGGCATACTTTGAAAAGGAAAAATCTTCTTTCTTGATTTTTCCTTTTCTAACAGTAATCAGTTATCACAAAAGTACTTAGGCTGATTATACAAGGAAATCCAAGAAAACGGATTTCCTTGAATAATATATGCCTAATCTCCATTTTGCAAAAGTCTTACGTTAACATAAAAGCCAGCCCATAAAAAAAGGGAGACACGGGCAGTTCACTAAGCTCTTCTTTACCCCGTCTCCCTGTTGCTTTGTGCCAGAAGTTGTGCTTATTGCAGCAGGACTATATGTCTGCACACGCAACAGGTATATTTTAAAGAACACAGCAACACAAATCAATCAAATTCCGGCTTTAATACATCGAAGTTTTTGCCGTAATTGCTCGGATCCGCCGAATGAATTTTTTTCGGGGAGCTTCGAGAACCGGACAGAAAGCTTGAATTACCGGAAAAAGCCTGATATTCTCCTGCAAATCATGCTCCGCGGCGTAGCTGGGCAGGTATGAAAGGTAAATCCTGGTTTAATCAACTAATTGAAAGGGCCCGGCAGTGTCCAAAACCGAGCAATTAACTTTGCCGTCAGAGCGCATAGTCTCGATCGACGCTCTTCGTGGATTTGATATGTTCTGGATTATCGGGGGCGGCACGGCTCTTGGCAGCCTGGCCGAGGTATGGAAGCACCCTGTTACCGAGGCAATTCACAACCAGCTCGAGCACGTCGAGTGGCAGGGCTTTCGTTTTGAGGATTTGATATTTCCGCTGTTCCTGTTCATCATGGGAGTGGTGCTGCCATTCTCGATTTCCCTCCGGCGAGAGCGCGGGCAAAGCCTGCCCATACTCTACCTTCACATCCTGAAGCGAAGCGTCGTGCTAATATTGCTCGGTTTGATATTCAATAATTTGCTGAGTTTCGAGTTCTCCGAAATGCGATGGCTGGGAGTGCTGCAGCGAATCGGATTATGTTATTTCTTCGCCGCTATCCTCGTGGTCCATACAAAATGGCGGACCCAGGCGATATTTATCGCTGCGGTCCTGCTCTTGTACTGGCTTGCCGCCGCCTTGATTCCCGTGCCGGGCTTTGGAGCAGGCGTGATGACGGCCGAGGGTTGCCTGTCTTCTTATATTGACCAGCAGTTAGTTCCGGGAAAACTTTATTACGGCTTCGGTGACAATGAAGGCCTCATCTCCACCCTCCCGGCGATTTGTACCGTCTTGATGGGCTCGCTGGCCGGGCACTGGCTCCGCTCCAACCGGCCCGGTTCACGAAAGGCTGCCGGACTGGCATTGGCCGGCCTTGCATGTGTGGTAGTTGGTTATTTGTGGGGATTCACATTTCCGATCATCAAGATTATCTGGACCAGTTCATATACTCTTTTCTCCGGCGGCTTCTGCCTGATGCTGCTGGCATTGTTCTATTGGATAATCGACGTCAAGGGATACCGCAAGTGGACCATATTCTTTGCCGTGATCGGCGTCAATCCCATAACGATATACTTCCTGCAAAGATTCGTGGACTTCGGCTCAATTACAGAGTTCTTCCTTTCGGGTCTGGTTGCGCATGCAGGGCTGGTCGCGCCGCTGATTCTTCCTGTCGGTGTTTTAGCTATTAAGTGGCTGCTTCTGTGGTTTTTGTACCGGCACAAAATATTCTTCAAGGTCTGAAATATATGCCGGGACATTGAGCAAGCCCCGAAGATGCCCTGCGGTTTTAATTGTCCAAGGAAGCAGCAGGAACGACTGTATCGGCGAATTGTCTCTGCTGTCCGGATTGCTCGATACTGCCTCCGACGCCCGGCAGGTCGAATTTGATTGTCGCCGTGCCGACGGAAACTGTAATATCCTGTGCCCGGCCCCGGCGAATAACTTTTGCTTCCTCCACAGAAGTAACTTCGCTGCCGGCGGCCGTCAGGACGTGCAGGAAATAATCGCATACCTCTGGCTCGGAAGGCGAAATTTCGATCCGGCACTCGGGAGCGGGCCCGGTATCACGTGAGGGCGGATAGTCAAGCCCCCCGTAGCTGTAAAGTTCCGTGCCGGATACGAGCCTGACCTGCGGCCGCTCCGGCAGCAGCGTCTGGACAAACAGCCGGCCTTTGCCGTTGGTAATGACCAGATGTTTATTCGTCTGAGTGGGGGTCTTCATCGCCTGCAGCAGCCAGGTTTTTTTGAAACCAGCGTCCATGGAACAGGCCCGGTCGAAGATGACAAACGTGTTCGGCCGGAGAAAGACAATCTGACGGGTGAAAGATTCCATTTTGTCGCTGGAATAGGCCCGCGTGCAGTCGCCTGCTATATATAAATAAGCCCCCCGGTCCTCGAAGGCGAGAATATCCGCGATGTCGTACAAGTCGCGTCCCTCGTACCATTGAGCCGGGTCGGTGACGGCGCCGTTGTGGTGAGGCCAATTATGCGCCTGGCCGCCGTCGTTGCCGGTGACATTGCCGGCGCGGATGCCGGGCCATTTCTCGGCCGGGTCATAGAGCAGGATCGTATTGTGTGCGATTGTGCGCAGGTGGTAGTTGACGTCGTGGCTCGATCCGAACGAATCATAGTGACCGCCGTCGCCGGCCAGGTCCTCGTATTTGTAGATGAGGAAATGCCCCACGTCCAGATGCTGATGAGCGGTGAATCGATCGCCGCACTTGAAGAAGAAATACGTCGCATCGTCGTCCCATGAGCTGCGAGCATAAACGTAGCCCGGGCCCTGACTGATATGGGACAGCTTAAAATCTTCCAGGCTGCCCGCTTTGATGCTCGTATCGCGCCAGAGGAAATCCTTATACGCATAGACGCCCACGCTCGAACGCGGCGTCTGCTCGTTGAACGCGTGCACCGCCTGATGATCCGGGTCGTCGGCAAAACGGCTGACGAGAATGCGTCTGGCCGACAGGACCTTGTCACGGTCCCCGCCGAAGACGCGCCCCCCGCCGTCGCCCATGGGGATCGGTCTTCGAGAATTGTAAGTGCTTATGCCCGGATAAGCTTCGAACATGCCGGCCACAGCACGGTTCTCGAAGAACTTCGGCGCCTCGGCGTAGTAGTCGATACCCTCGCAGCGCCGAGCGACCTCGCAGAAGAAAAGCCATTCGTAGAGCCAGTAGTTGATGTAGTAACCCTCGGCCCAGCCGCCGCCGTCGCCGGCCAGATCGAGCGCCGGAGCGGCACGCGTGCGCCAGTCGGCTTGAAGCCCATCCAGAATGCCGGCCGCGCGGTCATTTTCATAATACGCAGCGTAACAAGCCAGGCCGATACCCCAGTGCTTGTAGCCGTACCAGCCGTTGTGAAAAACGTGAGTCTCGCTGCGAACGTTCGCGTCAACTGTGGCGTTCATGTACTCGTGAAATTGCGCTCGCTGCTCCTGCGTCCAGAACTCGTAACACAGATCGTAAGCAATCGCGCATATCGCCAGGTCATGCGCAAAGGTAACGTGCCCCTGCCGTATCGGCCCGGCGACATATTTCATCGCCAACTGCACAGCGTCGGTTCCGAGCGACTCATCGTTCTCGATCGCACAGACCAGCGCCATCGATATCATTTTTGCGTGGTCGTCGGCCTTCTGCCGGCGTGCCACATCAACGACGCGTTTGTAAGCATCGGGCCGGCTCGCCGCCAGCGACTGCAAATACTCGCGAGAGCCCAGCAACCGGGGATGTTCGACCGGCACCACCGTAAGGTGTCCTGTGGAGGAACGACCTTGGCGCCCGGCTGCTGATTGAACAATGCTCATCGGAAGAATCATACATACGAAAATCCCAAACGTCCGAAGCCGACTGTATCTAATCTTACTGACTGGCATATTAATCGCTTCCTTAAGCAAAAGACACTCCAACTTTCTTGCCCACGCTCCGTACGTATTCGGCAGCCATGCGATATTCTTCGGCGTTCGGCAGGTGCTCGAGCATAAGCGGGACATCGGGCCGCTTGCTCAATTCTTTGAGGAACGTTTCGTAATCCAGCCCGCCGAGACCGGGACGAATCTC
>Ga0307379_10011684_pt1 | contig 11503 bp, 10 predicted proteins | sample UN2MG_FD_202237 | JGI IMG/M metagenome (GOLD analysis project Ga0307379, IMG submission 202237) | Soil microbial communities from Risofladan, Vaasa, Finland - UN-2 | ecosystem: Environmental > Terrestrial > Soil > Coastal area > Acid sulfate soil | place: Finland: Risofladan, Vaasa | collected... | reverse complement strand
AACATCAATTGAGTGCTTCTCGTGGCAATCTCATATTACTATATCACATCATCGTAAACTATTATATTAATTTCCTTTTTCTTTCATTCTTTCGATATACGATATACGACATACGAAATACTATTTATATATTCTCCATAATTTTTAAAAATCCTTCTTTTTTCGAAAAATATTTTAAAAATTATTTATTATAGCTCCCTCCAGGATATTTTTTTATAAAAGGGATCTCCTTGGGTAACATATTTTTGCAAATTTGTCTCATCATAATTAATTACAGCGCCATTATGCAAAAAAATTGTATCTGCAATTACCGAACCAGTAACTGTACACCCGTTTTTCAATTCAATATAACCTTCACATGTACCATCAGGTAAAATTGATTGAACAACTCCTGTAGCAATAGTTGATTTAGCAAAAATTCTAATATCTCCCTGGGCTACTAAAGCAAGAGCAGTAATTGGGTCATTAGGATCCAGATAATCATTATTAATATCGAAAATTGCCCCTTCCTTAACATCTACATCACCCGTAGCAATAATTGCTCCGTCTTCAACATGTATTTCTGAACCATTTTTAGCTTCCAAATTTCCTTCAATATAATGTATACCAGTCCAACTCCTTACTTCACCATTTCCTAGAATAACATCACTTGTATGATAATGAATTACCCCTGTTGCACTTTCAGCAGCCGAAGCTCTCAATTTTAATTTATCATAATCAACAGGAGGTATATCTTCTTTAGGAACATTTAAAGGACCGGTGTAAATTTGTTCTTCGGTTTCATCTAAGTCATTAGTCTCTCCCGAAGCAGTTGCTGTCCCATCATATCCATCTGCAAAATGACCATTTATCTCTATATTATCATTTGAATGAATGTCACCCACGACTGTTGGCATATTAGGACCACTTCCGTTAACCACTACCACTTTATCACTTAGAAGCGCGTATTTATACGTTACATCTGTATTCCACCCAATTTCTGCTATTACTTCTACACTTCTCTTTCTTGAGTTCTCTACTCCGACAGGTGTAAGTATACCCGTGGAAATGATTCTTATTTTGTCCGTCAATAATTCAGGGGGATCAGCCCCAGGATTACCAATATTAGTAATAGTTACTTCGTAATATTCTGAACTGTTGAATGGTAATTTTGTATACGGTTTGAGAGGATTTTGACCAGGTCGCCAGTATAGTATATCATAAGCATCAGAAACATTTAGGTTATATAAAGCTTGTTCAATACCAGATTCTGCTTGATAAAATGCTTTTGTAGAATCTCTCTGTATGGCAGATATTTTAATATCATTGCCGGTCATTGCAAGTAAAGCTACAACGAAAGTCACCATTAGAAAAATAAATATCAAGACAGTTAAAAGAGCTATACCTTTTTGATTTGATAATAAATCTTTAATTTTCTTATTCTTTTTTTTCATGTTTACCACCTCTTTAAATCGGTCAATTTGCCAATTAGCCAATTCACCGATTATTTTACTTAACAACTCGTAGGACAGGCCCGTCTGTCTAAGATAAAATAATTTCGATTAGTTTTATAATCCATAATTTCTCAAGTCAACATCTGTATTTAAAGTTATATCAGGAGAATCATCTTTATCAACGTCTACTTTTAAATTTATATGTATTTTAGATACAGTTGCATCTGGTGATGTAACTTCAGTACCGCTATTATTGTAATATTTAAAAATAGCCTCTCCAGTTAATACATTTTCAATTAAAGGATTAGTACCTCTTTGTATAGTAGTACCAAGCAAACTATAAGTTACTTCATAATAATCATCAGGATCTGCTGTATCAAAATCAGGAATAGATACAACGATAGTATCACCGTCTGAACCACTGATTATATTTTTACCCCCTCTAATTTCTTTTACCATTCGGTCTATAGCATAACGAGCGTTTCTCTGAGCTTCAAGTTGATATTGTCCAGTCACCCAGGCTCTAGTCCCCCCTGAAAAAAAAGTTACCAATCCAATAATGATAAGACTTAAGATACCAAGAGCTACCATCATTTCAATCAAGCTAAAACCTTTCCTATTTATTTTAATTTTAACTCCTTTTTTCATTTTCAACTTCACCAAAAATTTTTAATATATTATTCTATAGGTATAGTAAATTCTTCTAGAGGATACGGTACTAAACCGGAATCATAAAATATAACTGTTATAGTTTGCCCATTCATAGGCTCACTAAAATACAAACCTATAGTATATGTACCAGAAAGTAAAGTAGTATCATCAATATCAATCGTACTTCCTGAAGCCACAGGTCCGCTATTATAAACGATATTAGAATCAATGGTTATTTGGCCTAAATATGGTTCCGGAAGAGGGATCCAATCTACTTGCATTTGTGCAATTATTAAAGGTCCACCCAAAATACTGATGTCAAAAGTTATAATTTCATAAACCTCATCTGAAGAAACAGTTATATTATCTGCCAAGGTAAGAATAGTTTCTCCCACTCCTAGAATTGGTATAGCTATAGAATCTGAATTTATACCAACTCCATCAGCAGTAATGGTAACTTCGCCGGTAGATGAAGCGGTAAAAATGGCTGTTACTGTTTCATCAGAATAATACAAAGTTTCAGGAACAATAATTCCTGATCCGGAGCCACTTAAAGTTAAATTAATTGCTCCAGAATAAGCTACTGGATCTCCTCCACTATCTACCACATCTATCGAGATATGCGCTTCCCCATCTATATACAACCAATTTGTATCTGCAGAAATAGAAATAAACTTGGGATAAATAGTTTGTACTGTAACACTATCTGAAGTCAAATCCATACCCCTGGCAATAACCGTTATTACATCAAGTTCACTTGTAGAAGTAAGACTTGTTGTTGCTACCCCATTTACGGTAGTTTTAATATTCTCTGATAGGTTTCCATAACCGGATAATATTTCAAAAACTATTTGGTAATCTTCGTCGGTAACTATTACACCATCCATATCTTTAATGGTAGCAGTAATAGTAGAAATGCTTTCTCCGTCAGCTATTATAATTCCTGGTTCGGCGGTAAGTTCTATCTTCCTACCTTCAGAAATATAAATAGTCACGGTATCTGAAGAAAGCTCCCCTGATAAGGCAGAAGCAGCAGTTATATTCACATCGACAACATCAGAATCAGATGCCCTATAAGTTATTGACTTCGAACTTGCATCATTAGAGAAAGTAAGTATTCCTGTTTCTTCGTCATAATCAAATCCTTCATCACTTAAACTTCCATTGTTCGGTTCTAAAGATAATTGAATATTACCGCTATATATTACAGGGTTTCCAGCACTATCTTTTATAGTTACAGTTATTTCTGTATTTTCACTCAAATTAATAGAACCAGGTATAGCGGTAATAGAAATTGATTTAGCCGATCCTAATATAGGTACATTCACCAGTGCACTTTCTAAATCCATAGAAGACGCAACTATCGTTACTATTCCTGGGGTAATGGAAGAGGTTAAAGTTGTAGAAGAGATTCCTTCATTAACTTCATTCAACAATACCGAAATTGGTGTTATTGTGCCGGGACCTTCTTTAACGTAAAGAGTAACTAAATGTTCATCAATCTTACCTGGTGGGGGTGGGTCTATATAACTTGCATTTAATAAAGATACAGTAATTATAGATTGTCCTCCTGTAGAAATAGTAGCTGGATTAGCTTCAAGTTTAATTGCTACTGCTGAATCAGTTATTTTAAGTGTGACCGAATCACTTAGTAAAGGAAGGGAAGAAGCTTCTATTATTACGTTACCAAATTCTCCTGAAGAAGCAAAAAATACTGTTGCTTTTCCATTCTGTGTTGTAATACTGCTTGGTAAAACATTTCCCATCAAAGGATCTCCTACTGAAAATAATATCTCTTTTTCATCATCAGTAACCAAATTTCCATTTGCATCTTGAACTAAGGCAGTTAACATTGTACTAGAACTACCAGGTAAGATATTATAATAGGGTTCAGCATAAAGTGCGAGAGCAACCGCCCCAGAAGTCGGTTCTGAAGAAATTTGACTATAGATTAGAGTACTGGCTTCTACATTTTTTACAGAACCCCTCCAGTTTGTCCAAGTAACTTGAGCAGTGACTTCTTTTATATTTGGAATTATATTTGGAATTAAACTAATACTTCTATAAAACTTAGTATCGCCAATCTGGGATGTAGCTTCATTGTGTATCTTTTCAAAAAGTGTATTTTTAATATCTTCTAATATTTCCTGAGCGTAGTTCGTGGCAACTGTTCTGTCTCGGGCATCGGCCATTCCCATCCACCCGCTACTAAAAGCATTAAATATTCCGAATAAGGCCAGAGCTAAAATGACTACTGCTACCATTAATTCGATTAGAGAAAAGCCTTTGAGATTGCTTCGTTGCTTCGCTTCTCGCAATGACATAGAAGATGGATTCCCGCTTTCGCGGGAATGACAGAAAGGAAATAGCCCTCGCAATGACAGAGGAGATTTTATTTTTTTTGATAATATTTTATTTATTATTAACATAAATAATCACCACCGATTAAAAGAAAGTATATAGTATCGAGTATCGAGTATATAGCAAAATCAGTATATAGTATTTAGTATCGAGTATCAAGTATAAAAATTATAAACCATAAAATATTTAATAAACAATTAATTAAACTACACAATACATGTATATAGCAATAGAATGTTTTATAATTTTTATATTAATTTTATTATCATTCGATAAATATATTTTTTTAATTGAGAAGTTAATTTATATAACTTCTCTTATTGTTTATATTCCCCATTTTTTAGCTTCTTAGCCAATAAAGACAGTAAAGTCAGTATAGTATATAGTATCGAGTAAAAACAGTATCGAGCATATAGTAAAATCAGTATCTTGTATCGTGTATCGAGTAAATCAAAAACAAAAATACCATTCCGACTAATCTTCAGGTTAAAACTAAAAAGACAATTTTGAGTTTATGAAAATTTATAGAAAAAAGTATAATAGTTTTTCTTGCAATTTACGCTTTCATATATTCCCGAGCAACTCAATACGCGATACTCAATACTCGATACTAGCGAAGCTTACCAATTCTCCGGAGGTTCCGGGCTGACTCTTACCCGGGCGGTTACCGGAGTCATAATCACGTAAAGAACCTTCCCTCTTTTATTTTTCAAAGTAACTGTCCCACCTTGACCGGGAACTCCGTTCGGATAGAAAAAAACTTTATTATTTGTAAAATTAGTTTTAAATAATTCTACACTTTCTAATTTTATTTCTTTATAAAGTTCTGTTTGTTTATAAATTCTATATCTGTTTAAAGTTGGGCAATCAAAAGTCGCATAAAATTCTATTTTATAATACACTCCTTCGTAAAATGCTCTTGATTGAGTATTTTTTAATTCTGAACTTAAAAATGCTGCTGCTGTATTTAATTTATTCCATTGTACCAGATAATCTAATCCGTTAAAAGAAAGTCCAAGCAATAAGGCGATTATGCCTACTACGACCATTAATTCAATAAGAGTGTAGCCTTTGTTACGATTAGTGCTGCGTTTCATACTTCGTTTAATAATGTTTCCTTATCTGAAAAGTTTTTGGTTTTTCGTTTTTAGACTTACATAAATTGATAAAACAATTTATTGTCATTCCCGTGAAGCCTGTCCTCGACCTGATCGGGGAACGGGAATCTATCTTTTAATTTTATTCTTTAATTCTGGATTCCCACTTTCGTGGGAATGACATATAAGAAATATATGGCAACTTATCTGATGATCTATTTTGTAGGGGTCGGATTTATCCAACCCGTCTTTATTGCGGGTTCGATGAATCGAACCCCTACATTATAAATTACTCCCATTTTTACAAATTTTAAAATCCTAAATACCACGAAATAATTTTTTCGCCCCATAATAGGGTGATAAGCGAACCTAATACAATGAATGGTCCAAAGGGTACCACATCTTCTCTGCTTTTAATCTTCGACAAAATTAAGATGATTCCTGCTAATGCCCCTAAAAAAAATCCTAAAAACAGAGAGATTATGATATATCTCCAGCCCAGGAAGGCACCAATCATCGCTGCGAGTTTTACATCTCCTCCCCCCATCGCTTCCTTTTTAAAAATTATCGAGCCAGCTAAACCAATAATTAATATTATTCCTCCTCCAGCAAATATTCCTAAAACTGAATTTATAAATGAAATATAAGGAACAAAAAAACTTAAAATAAATCCTATTACTATTCCCGGTAAGGAAATTACATCAGGTACAATCTGCTCATTTAAATCGATAAAAGCAATAATGATAAGAGCTGATGATAAAATTATATAAATTAAAAATTGGACGCTTAAACCATATGTCAGATAAATTATTAAATATATTAACCCGGTTAAAAGTTCTACTATCGGATATTGGATAGATATCTTACTTTTACAATTACGGCATCTGCCTTTAAGCAGGATATAACTTAATAGAGGTATATTATCTTTTGGTGAGATATTCCTGCGACATTTAGGGCAATGAGATGCTGGAAATATTATTGATTCATTTCTGGGTATTCTATAAATACAAACATTACTAAAACTTCCAACTATCAGACCTAATATGAATATTAGAACAACATTTATACCATAGTACATTTAGTTTCCTATTCTTATTTCTTAACCACAATATTTAAATGAAGCATATTACCTTTAGGGCCTATTGCATCGAGAGTAAAAGTATTTTCACTATCAAAGTAAACTACTACATCACCAGGGCTACTCCAGCCATTTCTGATTTGAGGTTCTTTGGTAACAGGATTTTGGATTTTTAAGGATTTAATAATATTATCTGTATCATGCCAAATTAATACCGGATGTTTATCTATTAATAATGATTTTATTTCATTTTCTACAGATTCAACATTAGATTTTATAATTTTTGTCTTCTCTTGTTCAACATACCAATTATAAAGACGGGGGGCATAAATTATTATTGCTCCGATAATAACAATCCAAATTATTACTGTTATTAAAACTACGCCACGTTTAGTTAACAACATTTTTACTCACATCCTTTAATTCATTGGTAATTTTTCTGCTTTTGTTTTCTCTTCGTTTTTTTCTACTTTTTTTAATTTTTCCTTAATCGCTTCAGAAACAAAGTGATTCATTAAAATTCCATGAGATTTACAATATGATCTTAATTCCATAATAACTGATTCAGGAATTCTTGCACCTATCAATTTCTTTTTTGTACTCATAATGTTTACCTCAGTTAACTAATGATAACACAAGCTATCATCTTTGTCAAAAAAACCCCATTAAAACGCCTGTATCATCCCCATTTTCTTTTTCTGTCATTCCCGAGAAATCGGGAATCTATGTCCTCTTTGTCATTCCCGCTTTCTTTTCTGCCTGCCCTGTAAAGCCTTGCTTTACCAGGGTCATTCCCATGAAAATGGGAATCTATATTTTCTCTGTCATTCCCGTGAAAACGGGAATCCAGAGATACTTTAATTTTTTAAATTACTTTTATAAATCTTATTGATTTCTTCTTCTATCCCTTCCTCAATAGGGCTGCCTTCCGGTACTAATTGCAAAGCTTGCACAAAATATTCCAGGGCCTTATCAGGCATTTCCTTCTTCTCATAAACTACCCCTAAATTTGTTAAAATAATATAATTTTCCGAAAAATCCGGATCTATTTCTAATATTCTTTTCCAATGCTCAATTGCCCCATCATAATTTCCTTTTTCAAAATACAAAAGACCCAAATCGGAATAAGCTTTGCTAAATCGAGGATTAAGATAAATAGCATATTTAAATTCTTCTTCTGCTCGTTGATAATCACCCATTTTCATATAGCATAATCCTAAATTCCCATAAACATTTCGATCATTAAAATGCTTTTTTGATTCTATAAATAGCTTTTCGGCCTCTTCATATACACCTAAAATATAATAATTTACCCCTAAATTAAATAATACTCTGCCATTAAAAGGATCTAATTTATTGGCATATTTATATTTTAATAATGATTCTTTATAGTTACCATTATCATAATATTTTCCCCCTTGATAAGCATATACTTCAGCTAAATATGGTCTTACTACTATGGTGTCTATCACCAATAACATAATAAGTAAAATTAAAATTGTATAAAGGAGGCCTAAGCGGAAATTTTTTGACCTTTTCTTTTCTCCATTCATCAAAGAGTTTTTATTTCTTTCTTTATTTCTCTCTTCTGTTAGGTCAAAGTTTTCAATATATACTACACTAAGACCTAAGATTATAAAAAAAGCAGAACCCAGGGCGGGAACGTGTAAAGGAAAATCAAAAAGACTATGAATTAAAAAAGAAGTAATACCTATCAATAAACCCCAGCAAATTAATTTTCTTTTATTATCTATTTCTTTTTTCAGAAAATTTATGAATAAATTATATAATTTTAATATTATTATTAAAATGATACCTAAGCCAAATAATCCTATCTCTGCCCCTATTTGTAAATATTCATTATGGGCTTCCTTTGCATTGGTCCAATATTTATTATATTCTGGATGCTCTTTTAAAAATCTTGCTTGATAATCTAAATAACTTATTTTAAAACTTCCTATCCCTCCTCCCAAGAAAGGCTTATCTTTTATCATTTGCCCGGTAACTTTCCACATTAAAATCCGAGTATTTATGGAAGGGTCTTTCTCATCAAAAGTGGATAAAGCTCTTTGAGTCACAGTGAGAAGACTTTTATTTAAAGGATTATCGGTAGAATAAATAAGAGTGATAATGATAAAAGTAATCAATAACAAAATAAGCCATTTTTTATTTTCTTTAAATAAATTGAAGAAATTAAATTTAAAAATAAGAAAAATACCCAAAAATAAGCTAAGACTTAGGCTAATCCATATACCTCTGCTTTGGCAAATCATTAAAGCGGCATAAAGAAAAGATAATGATATGAAGTATATGATTTTTTTCTTTTTAATTTTTTCTAATAAATAAAAACATAACATTAAGGGAAAAATTAAAGCTAAATAATTAGAAATCCAATTCTTTTGACCAATTAGAGAGCCAACCTTACCATATTCTTGTAAATAAGAAATAAAATTATAATAATGTAAAATAGTATAAATGGCAATAAAAAAAGAAGTGAGAAAAAATACCTGGATAAATGATTTAAACTGATATTCGTATTGTAAATTGTTTATTATTAAAAAATATAAAATGAAATAAGCTAAAAATATAATGTAATCTTGAAGACTACTCATTAAAAATCCATTTTTAAGGAAAGAAAATATTACTATTAAAATTAATAACACCAGAGGTAAGGGTATTTTATTTTTTTTAAAAGTTATATTTTCTTCTCTTAAAAAACCTATGAGATATACTCCACCACTAAGAACTATTAATAATTTAAGCCAAGCTTCTTGATTAGCTAAATATCGATCCACATATTTATTCGCCACAAGGGGAGTGAATAAAATCGATAATTTTACAATATTTAATGTTATTCTTTGATAAAAATTAATATTTTCTATTTTATATTTTTCCATTTTAACTACTCTAATCAGATTGATTATACTTAATTTTTTAGCTATTTATTTTATCTCGATTACTGAAAAAATAAATTAATTTTAATTGCTTATAAAATAACCTAACATTAGCTCTAATAAATTCAATCTATTTATTAATGTTTATTTGCCGGCAATGCATTATTAGAGTCAAATAATGGTTCTCCTTCTTTTCCTCTAGCGTTGACTAACAAATCATTATCCGCTTTGCATAAGACAGAAACCTTACCTTGATGGCCAACTGCTGCAGCATCAAAATCAGCAGCACCAGCAGTATCAATATGATATACACCTGCTGTATTAATATAAGGATTTACCATGCTTTCTAATGGTGTACCTGTTTCAGCTACAACACCATTGAGTGCTGCTGTTATATCAGCTGCCGCACTAGTCACTAAAATATCATGACTGCCCATATATCCAACTAACATGGTCTGAACAGTATTAGCATTTGCCTTTGCTATAGAATTACAGGCTCTTTCTTTTTGAGGAGCATAAGTTCTCAGACTAAGTAAGACTAAGACTCCGATAATAGCTACTACGACCATCAATTCAATCAGGGTAAAACCCTTTTTACTTTTTCTTAACCATATAACCATAACGTTTCTTCTTCCCTCTTTTTATTTTTTAAGAAATTTACTATTTCTAAATATAGATTCAAAAAATCGGCAGTTTAGCAGTGATATCATTGTATGAGGTAATACGAGATTGCTTCGCCTACTTGTAGTAGGCTCGCAATGACAATTTTCGCAATGACCATGTTCAAGACCTAAACTTTACTTCCTACCCTTTCGAATAGTTTACATTAATTCTCCATAAAATTTACCATAAAATATTTATTTTATCTCGATTAGAGAAAAAAAATTAATTTTAATGGTCTATAAAATAACTTAATATTAAATGTAATAAATTAAATGTATATATTAAAAAAGCCCTCTAAATAATTTTTTAAGAGGGCTTTTTTAAATGAACCTGATAATCTATTGGTTAATATTTATTAGCCGGCAATGAACGATCTGTAGCCGGTAACATTAATAATTCTCCATCTTTGCCTCGAGCGTTTACCCATACATCATTTTTAGCATATAATATGCAAACAGCCATACCCTCATGGGCAGCAGCACCGGTCCCGGACACAGTATCAAAAGCAGAGGTAGTTCCAATTTCAACAACATATACAGAGGTAGAACTATCATAAGGATTTATCATTTTTTCTAATGGGATAGTTCCAGTCCCAGATGAAGCGAGCGCCACATTTATATCGCCAGGTTGCAATATATCGTGGTCTCCAAAATATCCTACTAACATAGTCTGAACAGTGGCTGCATTTGCTTTCACTATAGCATTCATTGCTCTTTCTTTTTGAGTAGAATAAGCTCTTAAACCAAGTAAAACTAATACTCCGATGATGGCTACAACGACCATCAATTCAATCAGGGTAAAACCCTTCTTGCTTTTTCTTAACCATAACATCTTTCTTTCCTCCTTTTATAAAAAATTTACGATTTTTAAAAATACATTCGAAAAATCGGCAGTTTAGCGATCATAACATTGTTTAAGGTAATACGAGATTGCTTCGCCTACTTGTAGTAGGCTCGCAATGACAATTTTCGCAATGACAATGTTTTAGACCTAAACTTTGTGTCCTACCCTTTCGGATAGTTTACCTTTTTCAATTTTTTTCATTATTCTGTAATTAATCACTCCCTTTTATTACCCTCCCTTCAGGAGGTTATTTTTTCCTTAGAGAATTTAGATAAAATAAAAGCTGGTAGTTTGGCAATCATAACATTGTATGAGATTGCTTCGCCTACTTTCAGCAGTCTCGCAATGACAATGTTTTAGACCCAAAACTTTGCGTCCTACCCTTTCGGATAGTTTGCCTTTTTCAACTTTTAAAAGTTTTTTATTCTCTTCTATTTATATTATTCCCAAATTTGGAAGTTTTTAGACAAGAAGTGAAAAAAT
>Ga0307379_10011683_pt1 | contig 11504 bp, 8 predicted proteins | sample UN2MG_FD_202237 | JGI IMG/M metagenome (GOLD analysis project Ga0307379, IMG submission 202237) | Soil microbial communities from Risofladan, Vaasa, Finland - UN-2 | ecosystem: Environmental > Terrestrial > Soil > Coastal area > Acid sulfate soil | place: Finland: Risofladan, Vaasa | collected... | reverse complement strand
TATTACAACCAGACTGCGGATACTATCATGGCAGCTCTGGGCACTTTGAAAGCTATGGGTTACGACCGGGCATTGGTAATACCGCTTAAATCATATAATCCAGGAGGCAAGGGAACCGAACACCTGTCACCGGGTGTGGCGATTGACTTTCCGGAATTGGCAGAGAAGGTACGCGCGCTGGGCTACCTTCCTTGCGGCTGGCTGCTGGTCAATCATTACACCAAGAATTGTCCGGGCTACGATTCAGGCCTGGTTGCACGAAATGCGGAAAACATACCTATAAAGTGCTGGCGCATAGGAAAAGATCTGGAATGGCAGGCCATGCTCCCAGATCAGATTATCCCCGCTTTGCAAAAAGAGGAGCAGGATTGGATATTTCTCGACGGGTTCCATTTCGACACCGGGGCTTCCTCCGGACTATTTGAGTCATTTTCCACCGTCGGCCGCGTATTCACGCGTACAGAGGACAAGAAATACCGCATCGCGTATTTTAAGTACTTCACGGATAAAGGTAAGGTAAACCTTAGCGAGGGGGCCCAAACCTGGTGCGTTCCTTATTTGGATGTGGGCAGTGTCCACGGTATGGGAGAGTGGATTGATGAAGGTTTACACTATGAATTGGTTCCTCTCTGGCACCTGGTGTTTCATGAGTGCCTTCAAGGTGCGTGGCACGAGGGTCAGACATACCAGGCCGGTAATTTCAGGAAAAAATTCCTCTATGACATAGCATGGGGTTGCCCGCCCACTATTGCCCCAATCATGTGCCTTTACCGCTACAATTCCCGTGAGGCTGGAGGCAGGCCTACGCCTTACGGACACAATTTTTTACGCCCGGACGGGAAGGAATTCAAGGAGCAGGTCCGCGAAAGCGTCAAAGTATACCGCCTGGCCCGGGAAGTGGCAGGGGCCGAGATGATTGACCACGCTTTCCTGGATAATGAGCGCCAGGTCACCGAGAGCAAGTTCTCATCAGGACATATTGTATATGTCAATTTCGGGGAAAGGGCTTATACGCTGCCAGACGGCAGACAAATTGGTGGCGAAAATTACTTGGTGAGCGAGCCATGAGGATAGCAATAAATCCTTTTGCCCGGGATTTTTCCATAGGTCTCCGATAGCCGGAGCTTCCCGCGGCAAGCGGGAACTGGCCTTGGCCTTGACTGTCGATGAGTGTTGGCTGTGTTGAACGGCCTGATTCTTCACCGGTATTCAATATGGAGCGTCTTCATGAAAAAGCCTGATCTACAGGAATTGATAGCATCCATGCCTCTAATTGCAGCCCTTCTGGTCTCAGCATGCAGCCTTGGCCAGGATGCACGTGCACCGGAATCTGCCTCCGCACCTGAACAAATTGTCGCGAATGAACCGCAGAAGGCTCAGCAGAATTCGTCCTCGGAGAAGACACGCCTGAAGAAAAGAGGCTATGTGCGAATCGCAACACTCGGGCCGCGGCCACTTCCGGTCGATATGAATACCGAGCCCCCGAAAATTGTCGAGAGGATGATTGCACATTGGCGGCACGAGTTCTCACAGGTCTTGGCTGACCGGCCAGATTTGATCGTGGTGCCCGAGGCGTGCGACCGTCCCGATGGGTTTCCGCCCGCTAAGAGACTTGAATACTACCGTGTGCGCAAAAACCGGGTGCGCGACTTCTTTGCCGGGATTGCGAAAGAGAACTGCTGCTATATTGTTTATTCGGCTGCGCGCGAAATGGAGGACGGCACATGGCGCAACTCGAGTGTGCTGATCGATCGAGAGGGTAAAATTGCAGGTGTCTACAATAAGAACCACGTAGTTATCGAAGAGACCACAGAAAGCGGAATTCTCTGCGGCCGGGATGCGCCGGTATTCGAGTGTGACTTCGGACGTGTGGCATTTGCCATCTGCTTCGACCTGAATTTTGACGAATTGAGACTGAAGTATGTCAAAGCCAAACCCGATTTGATCATCTTCTCATCGATGTATCACGGCGGCCTCATGCAGGCCTACTGGGCATACTCATGCCGCTGTCACTTTGTCGGAGCGGTGGCCGGTCTGCCATGTGAAATTCGCAATCCTTTGGGAAATGTGGTTGCCTCCAGTACGAACTACTTTGATTATGTGGTGGCGGATGTCAACCTGGATTGCCGGCTTGCGCACCTGGACTACAACTGGTCCCGTCTGCAGGCATTGAAGGACAAGTATGGGCCGAAAGTCAGAATCACGGATCCGGGATTTCTCGGGTGCGTATTGGTATCAAGCGAAGACAGGGAAATCAGTGTGGATGAGATGATAAACGAGTTCGAGATTGAGCTGCTGGATGACTACATGGCGCGGGCTTTGGCGCACCGCCACAAACCTGGAAACATGCAATGAAGAGACGAAAATAGCATTTATACCAAGTTGCGTTCAAAGAGATACTTTATATTCTACTCCTAAGTTGGCACAGCCGGACCAAAATAAAAGGCCACCAATATTAAAATCGATGGCCTTCATTGAAAAAGTCCCCGTAATGGAGGCTTTACCTGCTTATTGTTTGGATCATCCACCTTTAATTATCGGCTATGTCCTTTATGACACTATTTCACCAGCACCATTTTGCGGGTTGAGACATAGTCCCCGGCCACAAGCCTGTAAAAATATACTCCGCTTGAGACCCTGAGTCCCTGCTGGTCAGCGCCGTCCCAGTTGACATTATAAGTACCCGGACCCTGGCCAATATCAACGAGCGTTCTGACCAGCTGGCCGCGGAGGTTGAAAACACTCAGCCTGACCGCGGTTCCGGACGCCTCCCCCGGAATGGTGTAAGTGATTGTAGTCGAAGGGTTGAATGGATTGGGACGATTCTGCGACAGCGAATATACTTTGGGCAGACTGGTGCTTTTTTTCAGTCCCATCTGCTCGTAAGCCAGATCAAGCAGCTCCCGGGCCATTCCTTCAGTTGTCCTGAGCTTATCGAGGCTCTTCCCGTCGAAATTCAGCGGAGCCGAAATCTCCGATCCATCGGGGAACTTTAGCCAAACATGGGTGGCACTCAGCTTTACATCGTAGCCTTGGCCGACACTGGTTTTCTGCACTGCCGGAAGAATGCCGATAGTTAAAAAGAGGATAGTTCCGGCAAGCGCCAGCGTCAACTTTGAAAATAATCTATTCATGAATCCTCCTAACTGTCTAATAATTTTTTCCCTTAATACACCAGGGAATTATATTCAAGGTTTCTTCCTTATATCTCTATTTTCTTAAACCGCCAACAGGACAACCCGGCGAGGATTATTAATGTAACTCCCGGCCCCGATCAGGGACCTTTCGTTCCCCAGGCAAAAATATCCAGGTTGAGAATATCATATCCCTGGACTCTGACATTTATGAATGGCGGGTTAAACATTTGAAAGGTGGGATTTGGTATCCCGATGATTTTATATTCTCCGCTTGGAACTAAAAATGAGTAGAACCCGTTAGCGTCTGTTACAGTTGACGCTTCCAAATCCCCGGTCAAGATCATATGGACATTCATTTGAACCGTGACCGTGCAGGTAACCCTTCCCCCAATCACAAATAATTTTTTGGCGGCTGATGGCCCAAGGTAAGTCGCCTTTATATCCGGAACCGCAACCGAATCCCCCCATACTCTTGCCGTCAAGCTGATAGGATTGAACGTGTAGTTCTCCTTCTCAGGCATTACTGAGTAGTTTGCGTCTTTAGCACCGTCAATCCAGTACAGACCAGTCGAGTCCGTGACAACTACCGTATCGATACCGACACCCACAATCCTCACCGATACACCGTACAATCCGATATTATTCTCGATTACTCTGCCACGAATTGTATAACCAGCCAGCCTCGCCTGAATATTGACGCTTATCGAATTCCCGCTTATTGTCACCTCCATCGGGTCAGGGATGAACGTGTAATTGTAAATACTATGTTTGCACCACAAATCGTAAATGCCGTCCGGAAGACCTTTAATGGTGAACATTCCAAGCGAGTCCGTTTTAGCCTTCTTCTTAATCATGATCTCGCCACCCGTGATCTCGGGGCCCCCCTCGAAGCGCACAGCAACATTCACCAGGCCAATACTATCCACTAATATTCGACCAGAAAGCGTATAAACAGCCAGAACCGCATTTATGTCCGGAGCGGTTGACGAAACCTCACTTGTGCTCACCTCAACGCTTTTAGGAATAAAAAGGTAATCCGTTTTCAAGGGCGTCACTGTGTAAGTACCGTTTATAAGGCTTTCAATGCAATATATTCCGGAAGAGTCCGTAGTAGCTGCCGTATCAATAAGTTCGCTCTTAATGCCTACTTTAACCCCCTCCAGGCCCTGGCCGTTCTGGACCATCCGGCCCGAGATAGAAAAAATCGGCAGCGGCGTCAGGTTTCCATTAACGATATTGACCAAAAGAGATATGACGTCCGATATGCTGTAATGACCGTTCCCGTTGTAGTCCGCGACAGGATTTTGCGGGTCATTCGTACCCAGGTTTATCAAAGCTACCACATCCAGGAAATTGATCAAGCCATCCTGGTTGATATCTTCTTTGTAACTCGCGGCAGCAGGGGCCGCATTCCCTTGGATTTTTATATCTGCTTTAAGAATGGTAACTCCGAAGAGGCACAAAAGCGTAATCAGTAGAGTCGGGACTAAGTGATTGGATTTGAAGCGGTAATAGAACATATAACATTCTCCTCAATTGTCCTAAGGGTCAATGAATTGGATAATTAGGATTGAAAAAATCCCAAAACGAACAGCTAAATAGTAATCCGCCAAAAAGAAGCGAAAAATATATAATGAACATTTATCTTCTCTACTGACTACAGATAAATCCGGCATTACCCCCTTTCCACTGAATGATTCCGGCGTACACGGCTGTTATTTTGTTTTGCCTGTAAGCCCGGCCTGAGCTGATAACAGAAGGAAATTAAAAAGAGAGACAAATCCTCTGTCATGCATGTTTCTAAAGATACCACTAATTCTTTAGCAAAAATGCAATAGAAGGATAATCATCCCGTATCGAAGCGGACCGTTCATTCAGCGATCAGAACGGTTTTTGCCGCCTTGTATGTGTTCGAATTAAAAACAGGATTGGTCAGCTAAAGGAGGCAGGCAGGAGGAGCTCTTCTGTGGAAAATCGTACGGGGAGGCTGCTGGTGGAAAGCAGAAAATTTCTGTCTAACTTCCTTGAGGCCAGGGTAGAGAAAAAGGTTGGTATCAATCCGAGTTATATGATAATTGGGAGTATAAGTGTGGCAAGTGTTGCATTTGTGGATACTTATAAAACTTATTGCATGATTTTCTAAAACAACGAAAGGAAGTTTAGCGGGATGGTTGTGGATGCCTCTCAGGATTACCAGAGATTTGACTCTTCCCTGAAAAAGGTCATCCAACACATCGTGTGCGGCAGGAAACTGGATCCAGATAACAAAATAAAGATAATAGAAAATTAAGCCGCAATTTAACACTTTGCTTGTTTTTATTTTTCTATCCATAAATTACTATAAATCAAGAAGATTAATACTGTCAAGAGATGTACCCCCATTTTAGAATAATTCGCATTCAAGAACGGCACCGCAAGTTATTAAAATATTCAATTGTTGGATTTGAATTGAAGGCGATAATGCTGGATATTCGATCGAATATTTCCTTCAGAAAATTATTTGCAGAAATTTTTAATTAGTTTGGTCGGGCAGCAGCTCGATGACAGTCAGCTCCGGGGGGGCCAGGAAGCGCATCGGCGGCCCCCATGTCCCTGCGCCGCGACTTAGATAGAGCCATGCCTTATCTCCCACTGGCGACAGCCCGGTTTTGCGGTGATACACCAGCCTGGTCAACAAATTAAACGGAAAGATCTGCCCGCCGTGCGTATGCCCTGATAATTGCAGGTCGAAATGTTGCATCGATCCTGGATCTACTACCGGCTGGTGTTTCAGCAGCACTGTAAATTCCGCTTCAGTAAGACTCTGCAGAACATCACTTTCGGCCAATTTGTCTTTGTTAGTGCGGCTTGACACAGCAGGGTCATCCACCCCCACGATATTGATCACGCCGCCTGCTTTGACTCCCTCGAACGACAGCATTCTGAAACCGGCCCGCTGAGTGACTGCCAGAGCTTTATCAAGACCCGCGTACGCCTCATGGTTTCCGGTCACGGCGAATTTTCCGCACCTCGGTTTCAGCCCGTGAAGCAGATCTGCAAATCTGTCCAAATTATCCGGCTGCATATCGACCAGATCCCCGGTCGAGACCACAACATCCGGACTTACAGACTCGATGGTTTCAACAAGGCGGCGCACCAGCGCCTCGTCACTCAGCAGCCCAAGGTGAAGATCGGTGATCTGGACGATGCGAAAGGGCTCGGAAATCTTGTCCAGTTTTGCTGTCTGGATACGCACCCATTCCACGTTGATCTGCCTGGCAGCGACAATACCATAAACGGCCGCCGCCAGGGCCGCAGTAACTGCAACAAGGACCGAATAAGACGGCGCCGGGAGCATGATTGCGGATGGGTCAAACCCCAGCAGCCTGCCACCTGCCTTTATCGAGAGCTGATAGAAGTCCAACACGAGAGAGAATATAATAAACAGAAAGGAAAATCCCATCCAGATGTATCCGGTCCACGCCAGCGGAACCGCAAGCGCGGAAAGACCGGCATTGGCGAAAATTGCAATCAACAGCGGTGCAACAACCATGAAGCCGAGGATGAAAATAATCGGCCACTTGCCCAATGGCACCAATGTGATCGCTTTTCTGTAAATGTAATAGTGCAGACTTCCGTATAGAGTGAGGAAGATAAAGATAAATAGCAGCATTCTTAGTTTCATTTAAAACCTTGTTGGTTACCTATTGCTTACAAAAACTAAATCAGCTCATCTTTTGTTGTTCTCATATTCTCACGTTTCGAATATAAGGAGGTCTGCCGGTTCTATAAAGTGTAAAAGATATTTTTCGCCAATTTTTATTCATGCGCCCCCTTCCATCAGGCACACTGCCAGCGTTTCCGGTAAGCAACCAGGCTAAAAACAGCCTGAGACGGCTGACCTGCCTCCAGAGGACAAGCCCGGTTATAATGAGAAAATAGGGGTATCTTTTTGACTGGAGCAGATACAATACCTTGTGTTTCTTAATAAATCAGAATCTGATGCTCCACCTGGCTTGTTGAAAGAACATTTGCGATCTCTGCCAATAAAGTGCTAAAATAATAAAAAGCGCTTTCCATCATGGTGACATATTTCGCAAAATCAGTCCGCAGCAAAACGAGCAGCCCGGCTCGTTTTAATCGCCTGCGTAACCGGGATTGCAAATGGGGGATAAAGAAAAAAATTCAGCCGACCGCACAATCGAGAATATTTTGAACTTTATGGGATTAGATATCAAAGGAGGTCTAGATTATGGGTGAAAAGTTAGCCATCAATGGAGGAGAGAAGGCGGTGACTTTAGACCGGACTGAAGCTTTGAGGTGGCCGCAATTTGGTGATGAAGATTTCGAAGCGGTAAAAAGGGCGATGCAGATGCCTGATTATTCCTTTTATGAGGAAGCCTACAGGTTCGAAGATGAATTCAAGAATTATTCCGGATCCAAATATGCCCTAGCCCATAATAACGGGACCTCTGCCATTCACAGCGCCCTTTTCGCCCTTGGGATCGGCCCCGGTGACGAGGTCATCACTCCTTCCCTTACTTTTTGGGCCTCCACTATGCAGGTGCTATCCTGCAATGCAATCCCGATATTTGCAGAGGTCGGTCCGGAGACATTGAATCTGGATCCCCGGGATATCGAGAAGAAAATTACTCCCCGGACTAAAGCGATTGTTGCGGTTCATTTGTGTGGTTTACCTTGTGCCATGGATGAAATTATGGATCTTGCCCGGAGACACGGAATAAAAGTCATCGAGGACGCATCCCACGCTCACGGAGCTGAATATAAAGGGAAAAAGATCGGAACGATCGGCGATATCGGCTGTTTCAGCCTGCAGGCAACCAAATTGTTGCCTGCTCTCGAGGGAGGATTGTTGATTACGGATAATCGGGAATATTATGAGCGGGCCTCAGCTCTGGCGCATTATGAAAGGCTGCCGGGGTTGCCCGAGGATTCAAAGTACCGGAAATTCTCCCATGCCTGTTTCGGCTTTAAGTACAGGATTCATCCATTGGCTGCCTCAATCGCCAGAGTACAGCTCAAATATCTGGACGAAAGAAATAAACTGAGAAATGAAAATCATCAATATCTGGATTCCGGGTTAGGAAAAATCAGGGGCCTGGAGACAATTAAAACTCCGGCGGATGTCAGGCGGACTTATTATTGTTACAGGATCAAATACAAACCTGAAGAGCTCGGGGGATTAGAGAGGGAAAAATTCATTGCCGCCCTGCAGGCAGAAGGGGTTGAAGTGACTACTGAAAGGTATGAGCTGCTGCATCTTCAGCCTGTTTTCCAAGAGCTCGATCTGTGGGGAAAGGGATGCCCCTGGAATTGTCCGCATGTAAAGAGGAAAGTAACCTATGGCCCGGGTGATCTGCCGGTCACGGAAGAACTGCACCGGAAACTGCTGGCTTTGCCTGTCTTCCCCCAGGCAAAAAGAGAGCTATTGGACCAATATATCAAGGCCTTCAAGAAGGTAGCAGGAAATGTCGATGAGCTTGGAAAGATTAAAGGGGCCAGGATAGAGAAAAAACCGGACATGGACTGGGAGAAGATGCAGATGGTAAAAGAACAGGTAAATTCCGGGAAAGAATAATGAACTGTCAAATAAGATTGGCTTTTGGATAATTGATATTAATATTATCACTTGCTTAAATAAAACACATTAAAAGAATAATCGCCTTGAGCGTGATATTCGATAACCTGGAGGATAGAAATGAAAAAAGACAACTTGACCCGGCGGCAGTTTTTAGGTGCTGCATCGGCAGGCGCTTTCGCTACTGTGGCTGCAGGGGCGGTTCCGGCTTTGGGAAATTTAAGCAAAGAAGCGCAAAAACCGGCGATCCTCGGCGGCCAGCCTGTCAGAACCAAACCCTTTCCTTCCTGGCCAATCATTGAAGAGAAAGATGAAAAAGCGATTCTATCCGCACTGCGCAGCGGTGTCTGGTCGAGAGGTGAGCTGGTTGACGCGGTTGAAAAAAGGTTTGCCGGATTAATGGGGGCAAACTACTGCCTGCTGACCGGTTCCGGAACACAGGCGCTGAACACAGCTGTCCACGTACTCGGTATCGCCGGTGGGGATGAGGTTCTGGTGACGCCATATACATTTGTGGCCACGGTCGATGCCATTCTGTTGGAAGATGCCCTGCCGGTTTTCATTGATATTGACCCTGAAACATTCCAGATAAATCCGGACAAGCTTGAAGAAAAAATTACGGATAATACCAAAGCAATCCTGCCGGTCCATATCAACGGCGGAGTCGCGAATATGGACAAAATCAATTCCATTGCCGCAAAGTACAACCTTAAAGTGGTAGAAGACGCCTGTCAGTCAGTCCTGGCGGAATGGAGAGGTAAAAAGGCCGGCACACTCGGCGACCTTGGATGCCTTAGCTTCCAGACCTCGAAAAACCTTACCTGTGGCGAAGGCGGCGCAATTCTGGGAGATGACGGGAAAGTAATGGATCTATGTCACTCTTTTCACAACTTCGGCAGACCAAAGGGGAAATACATGTCCCGGGACAAAGGCGGACATCCTATCCTGGGAACTAAATACAGGATTTCCACATTCCATGCAGCCCTGCTGAACTCTCAGATGGACCGTGTCGAGGAACAGACGAAAAAACGCACCGAAAACGCAGACTATTTGACATCGAGAATCAAAGAAATCCCGGGTATCATTCCACGGAAAGACTACAAGGAGACAACAAGAACCGCATACTATAAATATGCCTTAAGGTACAAAAAAGAGTACTTTAACGACATTCCACGCCAAAAGTTTCTCTCCGCGCTTGGGGCTGAGGGGATCTCTTGTTCATGGGGCCTGGGAGTACTGGAAGGCCTTCCGATAAATAAGGAGGGCCTGATTGAAGAAACTTTGAATTCCGGGAATTTCAAGAAGATTTATTCGAAGGAGAGACTGGACAGATACCGCGAACAGAATCAATGTCCCGAGAGCGACCAGCTAAGTCAAGAGGTAATGGGTTTCCCCGGAGAATTTTTCCTCGGAACCAGAAAAGATATGGATGATATCGCCGATGCCATTTTAAAAATCTACGAGAACAGGGATAAGCTGGTATGATAAGAAAAGGTTTTAAGACAGCCGGGTACGGCTGCGCTATTAATACAGGGAGCATTAAATAGTTTCCATTTGTATTATTGTTTATATGCTTCAGCCTTGGTTATTCATAAAAGTCAAGTAAGCAGGAATGATTTACCGGGTGTCAATTTTTAAATTTCAGGCGCCAACGGCTCACTTTATGTAGCTACGATTGAAATATTCCGAGAAAAGCTTTTACAACTACCGAAAAGAGGTTTAAATGCAACCACCTGGGATGGTAGATCATCCCAAGTGAAACCAGAGGCCATAAGAAGCCCTGAAGTCCGGAGCCTCAGTTTTTGGAGCGTGTAGAAGACAAGTAATTTCCATCATCGCCATACTGGATGTACAACGCCCAGGCATGCCTTTGCGCAGCATTATCGCGCCAGGCGAGCTTGGCGAAGCGGAGTAAAGGACTTAAATGCCAGGATTAACTTTTGTTTCTTTTGGTTACAAAAGAAATGGTTTTGCTTCTTTTGCCTTCAAAAGAAGAATAAAAATTTCCTTTACGGATAGATGTAAACAATTTTATGACCTGAGTAGTAGTATCCAGGGTTTTCAGGAAACGGCAAGCCCTTAAATTTCAGGTGAACAGGATCTGCAATCAAAATCTGGAGGCAGCATATAAGTAAAACTAAGGGGAAAGGGCCTGTCTGTAACCAGCGATAGCTTGACTTGATTCCGGGACACTAACCTGCTGATTCCAGCCACCCACCAGGAGAGTTGATAATGCGCCGACGTGTCTTGCTCTGGCTTTTGGCGTCACTGCTCATTCTGTTCGCATGTGACAATAAGTCCAGGTCAGAGCCATTCAGCTTTATCGTGCTTGACGATTTGCATTTCGCCAGAGCCGCGGATTATGACTCGGCTATCGGTTTGGAAGAGCGGACTCTACGCACAGTCAGGCAGTCCGAAGCGACTTTTCTGCCCTTGATGAATGAATTGAAGAACCAGGCAAATACTTTCATCCCTGCGCCAGTGGCGATTTTTAGCTGCGGCGATATAGTCCACGGAGGAGTCAAAGATCCGGCTGCCCAATACCAGCGTTTTTTCGCTGAGTATAACTCCGTTTCAATGCCTGTTCCGCTTTACAATGCAGTGGGCAATCACGAGATCGAGGGGGCCGGGATGGAAACAGCTTATGACAGCGCTTTTCTGAGCTTCATGTCAAAGGAGGCCGGCAGAAAAATTACCTCCCGGCACTTTAGCCTCGATTTCGGCAACTCCCATTTTATTCTGATCGATTGTTTACCTCCCAACCGCAGAGGCGGAGATCATGATCAGCG
>Ga0307379_10011681_pt1 | contig 11504 bp, 8 predicted proteins | sample UN2MG_FD_202237 | JGI IMG/M metagenome (GOLD analysis project Ga0307379, IMG submission 202237) | Soil microbial communities from Risofladan, Vaasa, Finland - UN-2 | ecosystem: Environmental > Terrestrial > Soil > Coastal area > Acid sulfate soil | place: Finland: Risofladan, Vaasa | collected... | reverse complement strand
CCGTTCCACCGGCGGCGCCGCCTCCCGCAGCACCGGACCCGACCTCCGCCGGCCGGCAGGAGCCACCGAAGAAGCGCAAGGGGGTGCTGATCGGAGTCGTCGCCGTGCTGGCGTTGATCGCGGCCGTGGCCGGGTTCTCGCTGTTCGGTGGGAGCGCCGATGCATCCGAGCTGGTGCTCGAGTCGAAGGGGGCGCTCGGCGAGAACCCGTTCTCCGACGAGCCGGGCCTCGCCGGCACCCCGCCCGAGGTCACGCCGGTGACCTTCGACACTGGTGGCGCGAGTGGTGACACCATCGTCGTGAGCGAGCGAGGAACCGCGCCGGGCCTGTACGGCGGGACACGAAACGTCTCGGAATGCGACCCCGCCGAACTCGTTCAGTTCCTTCAGGACAACCCGGGGGAGGCTGCTGCCTGGGCTGAGGTGCAGGGGATCGAAGCGTCCGACATCGGGGACTTCGTCGACGGGCTCACCTCGGTCACGCTCATCAGCGACACGCGCGTGACGAACCACGGTTTCACCGACGGCGCCGCCAACCCGGTCCAGTCGGTGCTCGAGGCGGGAACTGCGGTGCTGGTCGACGAATTCGGCGTCCCCCGCGTCAAGTGCAACTGCGGGAATCCGCTGTTGGAGCCCGAGACGCTCTCGGGATCGGTCGAGACCAACGGCACGCCTTGGCCCGACTTCGACGCGACGAAGCTGCTGGCGGTCACGCCCGGTGACCTCGCCGTGAGCCGCGTCGTGCTGTCGGACATCGAAGGCGGTGACCCGTTCAGTCGCGGGGTCGGGACGAGCGGCGACGACGATGCCGAGTGCGATGCCGCCTGCGGCCTCTAGGCCTGAGCGGAGTGAGTTCGGCTCGTGAGTGACACCACCGTCGAGATCGACGGCCGGCGGTTGAAGCTGACGAACCTCGACAAGGTCCTGTACCCCGAGGTCTCCTTCACCAAGGCCGAGGTGATCGACTACTACGTGCGCGTCGCCCCGACGATGCTCACCCACGTCGCCGGTCGCGGGGTCACGCTGCGCCGCTACCCCGATGGGGTCGACGGCAAGTCCTTCTTCGAGAAACGCTGTCCGTCGCACCGTCCCGACTTCGTGGGCACCCTGCCCGGCCCCGGTGATCGGGGTGGCGCCATCGAGTACTGCCACTTCGACTCGGTCGCCGCCATGGCCTGGTGCGGCAACATGGCCGCCATCGAGGTGCACGCGCCGATGGCGCGAGGTGTCGATCTCGAGGCGCCGACCATGTGTGTGTTCGACCTCGATCCTGGTCCACCGGCGGGGATGCAGGAGTGCTGCGACGTGGCCGTCGATCTGCGAGCGGTGCTCTCCGGTGTCGGGCTCGACAGCTTCCCCAAGACGTCAGGCTCCAAGGGACTGCAGGTGTACGTGCCGCTGAACACACCCCACACTCACGACCACTGCTCGTCCTTCGCGCTGGCGGTCGCCCAGGTGCTCGAGAAGAACTACCCGGAGCGGGTGTTGTCAGCGATGACGAGAGAACTCCGAAAGGGCAAGGTCTTCATCGACTGGAGCCAGAACAGCCGTCACAAGACGACCGTGGCCGCCTACTCGTTGCGCGCGAAGTCGACGCCGACCGTGTCCACCCCGGTGAGGTGGGACGAGGTCGAGGCAGGCGCCGAGGGAGAGCCGCTGAGCTTCGAGAGCGCCGAGGTCCTCGACCGCATCGACGAACTCGGCGACCTGTTCGCGCCGACCGCGACCCTCGAGCAGGAGTTGCCCGTCAGCCGCGGCAGTTAGAGGACGGCGGCCAGTTCCTCGATGGAGATCGGGGCGGTGGCGCCGATCTGCGTCACGACCGGGAGGTCTTGGTCGTCGAGGAATGCGGCGGCGATGGACGTCTGACCCACGATGTCGGTGCTGTCCTCCAACCGCTGGCGGAACTCGGCCGGGATCGGGTCGCATGCCGACGGCAGTGAGAGCACCAGGGCGTCGTCGACGATTTCACCCTCGTACTCACAGGCTTCGCTGACCTGCGCGTTCTCGAAGACGTTGAAGATGCAGTTGGTGGTCCCCGGTTCTGGCTCGGCCTGACACCCCCACTGGAGGTTGATGCCTCCGGCGACTGCCTGCCTCTGGATGGCAAGGCTCAGCACGGTGCCGTCGCGGGGCGCGACCCCGTCACACCGCACGGCCGGAAGGTCGCCGACCGTGCCGGCCTCGCAGGTGTCGAATTCAGCGGTGCAAGGGATCTCAGAGAGGCCGTCGGCATCGCCCGCCGCGCCGCACGAGTCCGGGCCGTTCTCGGCGAAGGTCTCGACGGCGACGAACTCCATCTCGGAGTCCGATTCCGCGGGCCCGGGTTCGGGCTCCACCTCTTCCACGGGTTCTTCCTCGATGCCGTCCGAATCGTCCGTGGTGGACTCGTCGGAGCCGGAGCTCGTCGGACAACCCGACAGCAGCAGCAGGCAGGTGAGCGCCAGTGTGAGGACTCGCTTCGTGGGCATGGTCGACCTCCCCGGTGTCGATCTCCAGCCAAGGTAACCCAAGGGAGGCGCCGTTTCAGACGACGAAGTACTTGGCCTGGGGGTGATGGCAGATGATGGCGCTGGTGGTCTGTTCGGGCTGGTACTGGAAGCCGGTCTCCTCGCTCACCTCGAGGCCGATGCGGTCGCCCTCCAGGAGGTCGAACACGGTCACGTTGTCCTCCAGGTCGGGACAGGCCGGATAGCCCCACGAGTAGCGGCCGCCGCGGTACTGCTGGCGGAACAGGCCCTTGAGGTTGGGGCCGTCCTCGTCGACGAAGCCCCAGTCGGTGCGGATGCGCTTGTGCCAGAGCTCGGCCAGTGCCTCGGCCATCTCGACGCCGATGCCGTGCAGCATCAGGTAGTCCTCGTACTTGTCGGCGGCGAACAACTCGGCCGCGGCCTCGCTGATCGCCGCACCCATCGTCACGATGTGGAAGGCCGCGTAGTCGACCTCGGCGGAGGTGACCGGACGGAAGAAGTCGGCGATCGACATGAAATCGCCCTTCGCCTGTCGGGGCCAGCTGAAGCGGGTGCGCTCGGTGGTCCGTGACGTGTCGGTCCAGACGACGAGGTCGTTGCCGTCGGAGTTCACCGGGAAGTAGCCGTAGACGACCTGCGGTTGGAGCAGGCCGGCGGTCTTGGCCTCGGCGAGCTGCTGGCGGAAGACGGCCCGGACCCGGGTCTTGAAGTCGTCGTCGCTCTCGCCGTCCTCAGGCCGATAGCCCCACTGGTTTCGGTAGAGCGCGGTTTCGTTGACGAACTCGGCGATGTCGTCGATGGCGATGCCCTTGACGACCTGCGACCCGACGAAGGGAGGCTCGGGGATCTCGTTGTCATTGGCGACTGCGGGGGAGCGGTCGGGGATCGTGGCATCGCCGTCGTCGATGCGGTTCTCCTCAGCCAGCGCACGAGCGCGAGCGGGCACCTTGGATTCCGACGGCACCCGGCCCCAGTCGGGGTCGTCGTCGCCGCCCCGCTTGATCTCGCCGAGACGGTCCATGACCGCGAGTCCCTCGAACGCGTCCTTTCCGTAGAACAGGCGACCCTCGTACACCCCGCGCAGGTCGCGCTCGACGTAGCTGCGGGTGAGGGCGGCGCCTCCGAGGACGACCGGGATGTTCGACAGGTTGCGGGCGTTCAGTTCGTCGAGGTTGTCGCGCATGATGAGCGTCGACTTCACGAGGAGCCCGCTCATCCCGATGGCATCGGCGCCGACCTCGGTCGCCTTGTCGACCATCTCACCGATCGGGATCTTGATGCCGAGGTTGTGCACTTCGTAGCCGTTGTTGGTGAGGATGATGTCGACCAGGTTCTTCCCGATGTCGTGGACATCGCCCTTCACGGTGGCGAGCACGATCGTGCCCTTCGCCGAACTCTCGTCGGTCGACTCCATGTGCGGCTCGAGGTGGGCCACCGCCATCTTCATGGTCTCGGCCGATTGCAGCACGAACGGCAACTGCATCTCGCCGGCGCCGAACAATTCGCCGACGACCTTCATGCCCGCGAGCAGGTGGTCGTTGATGATGTCGAGCGGCGCCATGCCCTCGGCCATCGCCAGCTCGAGATCGTCGCCCAGGCCGTCACGGTCGCCGTCGATGATGCGGTGGCTCAGACGCTCGGCGACCGGCCAGCCCGAACGGTCTTCCTTCTCGACCGCCACCGACTCGACGTCCTCGAAGAGGTCGAGCAGCTTGGTGAGCGGGTCGTAGTCGGCGTCGCCGTCGGCCAGCGCTCCGGCCGTGCCACGACGGTCGTAGATCAGATCGAGGCAGACGTCGCGCTGCTCGTCGGGGATGCGGTTGAGCGGCAGGATTCGTCCGGCGTGCACGATGGCCGAGTCGAGACCCGCTTCGGCACACTCGTGCAGGTAGACCGAGTTGAGGACGTGCCGAGCAGCCGGCTTGAGCCCGAAGCTGATGTTCGACAGCCCGAGCGTCGTGTGGACGCCGGGCAGGTTGTCCTTGATGAGCCGGATGCCCTCGATCGTCGACATGCCGTCGCCGCGGCTCTCTTCGAGGCCGGTTCCGAGCGTGAGGGCGAGCGGATCGAAGATCAGGTCGGAGGGTTCGAGTCCGTAGCGCTCGATGGCCAGGTCGTGGATGGCCTTGGCCGACCGGAGCTTCCACTCGGGCGTGCGGGCCTGGCCCTCCTCGTCGATGCACGTGCACACGACGGCGGCGCCGTACTCCTTGGCGAGTGAGAGGAACCGGTCGAATCGGGTGCCGGGGGCATCGCCGTCCTCGAGGTTGACCGAGTTGAGGATGGGTCGGCCACCGATCCACTGGAGGGCGGTCTCGACGACGTCGGGCTCGGTCGAGTCGATCATGAGCGGTGCGCTCGACTGGGTCGTGAACCGGCTGGCGACCTCTTCCATGTCGACGTTGCCGTCGCGGCCGACGTAGTCGACGCACACGTCGATGACGTGCGCGCCACCGGCGACCTGGTCCTTGGCCATCTTGACCGTGGTGTCCCAGTCGCCGTCGATCATCGCCTCACGGAAGGCCTTCGAGCCGTTGGCGTTGGTGCGCTCGCCGATGATGAGCACCGACGCGTCCTGCTCGAACGGCACGAAGCTGTAGACCGACGTGACCCCGGGGATGTGCTGGGGCTCGCGCTTGGCCGGGGTCAGGTCCTTGAGTTCGGCCAGGGCCGCGATGTGCGTCTGGTCGGTGCCGCAGCAGCCGCCGATGACCTGCACGCCGAACTCGGTGATGAAGCGACGCTGGGCGTCGGCCATCTGTTCGGCGGTGAGGTCGTAGTGCATCGCACCGTCGACCACCGACGGCATCCCGGCGTTGGGCAGGCACGAGATCGGCATGCGCGAGTGGGCCGAGAGGTGGCGCAGGTGTTCGCTCATCTCGCCGGGCCCGGTTGCGCAGTTGAGGCCCACGACATCGACGCCGAGCGGGTCGATCGCGGCCAGTGCCGCGCCGATCTCGGTGCCGGGCAACATGGTGCCGGTCATCTCGATGGTGACCTGGGCCTGGATCGGGACCTGGCGGCCCTCGGCCTTCATGGCCCGCTGGCACGCGATCACCGCTGCCTTGAGCCCGAGCAGGTCGAACTGGGTCTCGATCAGGAAGAGGTCGACCCCACCCTCGAGCAGGCCACGGGCCTGCACCTCGTAGGCGTCGCGCAGGTCGGCGAAGGTGATGTGGCCGAGCGTGGGCATCTTGGTGCCGGGGCCCATCGACCCGGCCACGAAGCGGGGGCCGTCGTAGCTCGACGCGACCTCCTTGGCGATGCGGGCGCCGGCGACGTTGATCTCGTGGGTCTTGTCGCCGATGTCGTACTCGTCGAGCGGCACCGAGAACGCGCCGAAGGTGGCCGTCTCGGTGACGTCGGCGCCCACGTCGAAGTACTGCTCGTGGAGGCCCGCGATGACGTCGGGCCGGGTGAGGCACAGCATCTCGTTGCAGCCTTCGAGGGACTCCCCGCCGAAGTCGTCGGCCGTCAGGTCGAGCCGCTGCACATAGGTCCCGAAGGCACCGTCGTAGACGACGACCCGTTCGTTGATGAGCTCGAGGTACGACGGCTGACCCATAGCTGGACAAGGCTACTTCTCGGGGTCGGTGAACCTCCCAGGGGGTTTGCCCGCTCGATCTCCCGCACGTTCCGTGCCCGGCCCCCCACCGCCATGTCGGATCCCGGGCAACTCGGGCGGTTCGTCGCTCCGTGGGGTGTCGACCCGGTTCTACATTCGTGCGACAACACGGATCGTGCGGGCAGCGCCACAGCGGTGTCGAACTCGGGGTGGTTCTTCAGGTCGGCGAGGGCGTCGGGTGGGTTCCGCATCCGAGCGACAGCACGGTGCGTGCGGGCGAGGCAACCGCTGTCGCGACCCTGCGCGGGTGATCCTCGCCCGCAGTGTGGGTGCGATCTTCCGTGTGCAGCCCTGCGAATCGCACCCAGATCCCCGCCGGTGTCACATCAAGCGACATCTGGGTACGGAATTCGGCCTGTGATCCGGCTGATCGTCCCCAGTTCGCGCAGGGCCGAGTTCGCGCGGAACAGCAATTCACGAGTGGTGACTCTTCGTCGAACCCGCTGTTCTTGGGTCCGCTATTCCTCGGCTTCTTCGGAGATCACGCCTCGGTCTGCGCTCCACAGCAGCCCGTCGAGGAAGCAGTTCCCGGGGGTCAGGTCGATGGCACGGCAGGTTCCGTCGACGAGCGCGCGGTCGCCGATCGGCTCGGAGAGTTCCACGTCGTAGGGAACCCGATCGTTGCCCGGGCAGGTGAAATCCCCTTCGCCGAGCGACTCGACGGTGAATCTCACCAGGATCTCGTCTGGCCCCTCTGCGATCGTTGGCGGCAGGACCTCGCCCGTCTCGCCGTTCGCGCAGCCGACTCGCTCGACCATCGCGGTGAACGACTCGGACTCCGACGTCGGTGGAGCCGCGACGTCGATGTGCCAGACGGCGACCTCGCCCTGCGGAGCACCCTCGGCTGCGTTGTCACCGGATCCACAGGCGGCGAGGCTCGCGTGAGTGCGAGAGCGGCGAGGGCGGCGAGCGTCTTCACACCCCTACGACGGGCGTGGTGGGACACCTGGTTCCGAGGCACCGGCTGAGCATGCCACGTGATCGGTCAGTCCTCGACGACGTCGAGTCCGTCGGCGCGGAGGCTGGCGATGCTGTCGAGCATGCCTTGGAGCACCTCGGGCGGATGCCCCTCCCAGCTCTCCACCTCACCGACGATTCGCATCGGGTGGCGGGTCCGGTAGGACTGGGTGACGTTGCCCGGGAACTTCTTGTTCGTGACGTTCGGGTCGTCCTCGAACGGGCCGGTCGGCTCGACGACGTAGATGTGCCCTCGGCCGGTGCCGTCTCCGAGAGCGACGGCGAGTTCGGCGCCCCAGATGGCCGGTTCGAGCAACGCGGCGAAGTAGACGTGGTTCGCCTCGCGACCCTCGTGGTAGTTGGAGCCATGGCCGGGAACGAGGTCGTCGCCGATCTCGAAGGCGGTCTTGGTCCCGTGGAGGAAGGGGCCGTCGACGTGGTCGCAGCGATCGAGGGTCACGGGGACGTGGTCGACGCCCTCTGCCGCGGCGATCGCGTCGGCGATCGACTTGGTGTGTGCTGGACGTTGCTCGTTTCCCACGGGTCCTCCGGGTGGCCCGTCGCAAGAACGGACCACGTTCGCGTCAGGCAGGGCTCGGCTCGACCTCGGGCATGTCGTCCTCGCCGTCGAGAACCTCCGGCACCCGGCGGAATTCGAGGTAGAAAGCCTTGGCCGCGCCGAGGAACGGCACCGCGACCAGGGCACCCGGAACTCCCGCGACCGAGACCCCGACGAGGGCCGACACCATCGTCGCCGGGGGAGAGAGGTCGACGGCGTCGCCGACCACGATCGGCGTGAGGATGTGGTTCTCGAACTGGAGATAGAGCACGAAGAAGCCGCCGGCCAGCACACCGGTGGTCGCCCCCTCGGTGAACGCGAGCAGGACGAACGGGATGCCGCCGACCGCGCCGCCGATCTGGGGCACCAGGTTGAAGACGGCCACGTTGACCGCGAGCAGCGGCGTCAGCGGGACCCCGAGCAGTGTGCCGACGATCAGCGTGACGATCCCGGCCAGGGCGGCGACCAGCAGCGAGCCGGCGAAGTACTTGCCGACGATGCGGTAGAAGAGGTCGCCGAACCGGTCGGCGGTGGCCCGACGGCTGACCGGCAGGATCCGTCGGGTCGCCCGCACCAGCCGGGCGCCGTCGAGCAGCAGCGCCAGGGTGACCAGCAGCGTGGCCACGGCCGCCAGCGCGCCGCCGACGATGGTCCGGGCGGCTCCCTCGATCGGCGTGGTGTCGCCTGCGAGCTGGGCCGGAAGTCCCTCGACCCACTCCTGCACGCGCTGGGGTACCTCGTTGCGCTCGAGGTCGTCGCCGATGATGGGCAACTCGGTGAGGTTGTCGACGACGTCGGGGAGCTCGGCCGACAGGTTGCGTGCCTGGTCGGCCGCCGGCGGTCCGAGCAGCAGTACCAGCGCGGCGACGACGGCGAGCAAGGCCCCGAGGACGACGGCGACGCCGACGCCCCGGCGGGCCCGGAGTCGGCGCTGGACGGCATCGATCAGCGGATCGAGCGCGAGTGCGAGCAGCCCGCCGATGATGAGCCAGGTGAACGTGCGCGGCGCCGCGCGCACCAGCCCGACGATCACTGCGAGCACCGCCGCGGTCGCCGCCGCAACCACCCCGACCCGCCAGTCGAGGTCGAGGATGCCGGATTGGTTCGCACTGCCCGCCGGCACGGTGGCGTCGTCGACATCGGACATGCATGGGGAAGGTACGTCGGGACGCTCGGGTCGGTGGTGATGCTCGGTCCCCGATCGGCCGCGACGTGCTCGGTACCGTGCGACCTGATGGCCCAGCGACCGAGGCTGCGATTCAGCAACCGGTCCGTCGCCGTGGCCGTGGTGGTGGTGACACTGGCCTTGGCAGCGCTCAGGCTGCTCGCCGCGAGCACGCGCGTGCTGGGCTGGGTGCTCGTCGCAAGCATCGTCGGTGGGCTGCTGCACCCGATCGTCGCCGCACTGAGTCAGAAGATGCCGAGGCCGTTGGCGATGGTGGCGGTCATCGTCGGGTTGCTCGTGCCGATCGGTGCACTCGCCTACGGATCGATCGACCAGCTCCAGAGCGAGGCCCGGCGGCTCGAGCGCGTGGCCCCGGCCGCAGCCGAGCGAATCGAGGAATCCGAGCGCTTCGGCGAGGCAGCCATCGAATTCGAGTTGAGCGACCGTGTGCGCGATCTGGTCGACGAGATCCCCGAGCGACTTCGCGGCGGCGACACGGCGACCGCGCTCCGCTCGGCCGCGACCCGAGGGGTGGCCTTCCTCGCAACCGGAGTCCTGACTCTGTTCATGATCCTGCACGGACCCACGCTGGTGACGAGCGGCCTCGCTCAGATCCGTGACGTGCGTCGACGAGAACTCACTGCCGCGGTGCTCGCCGCCGCGTTCCGGCGAGCGTGGCGCTATGTGATGCTGACGCTGGGCCGGGTCTTCGCCGCCGGCCTGTTCACCTTCGTCGTCTGCGAGGCCACCGATGTCCCAGGCAGTCTGTTGTTGGCGATCTGGGTCGCGATCTTCGCGCTGCTCCCGCTCCTCGGCGTCCTGACCGGCGGAATGGCCGTCATCCTCCTCAGCGTCGCCGTCGATCTCGACTCGACGGCGTTCATCGCGGCGATGTTCGTCGCGTACCAGGTGTTCGACATAGCGATGCTCCAGCGACCCCTCGAGAAGCGGTCCGTTCACGTCGGTCCGGTCGTCACCCTGGTCGCTGCCATGGTCGGACTCGAGGTCTACGGCATCGGTGGGCTGTTGGTCTCGCTGGTGGTCGCCGTCTTCGCGGTCGCCGTGATGGTCGAGCTGTCACCCGGCCATGACGGCCGCATCGCTCTGTTCGAACTCGCGTCGGGCCCCGACGCCGGGCCTGACACGCCGGTGACGATCGATCCCATAGCCTCGCCCCTCTGACCGAAAGGCTTCGCATGCCCCTCTCTGCCACCCTCACCCGCGACTTCGATGAAGTCGAAGCCATCGCCATCGGCGTGTTCTCGGACCGGATGGACGACGACGGGACCGGGCTCGACTGGGCCTTCCTCGCTGCGACCGGCTTCGGCGGCGAGGTGGGAGAGACCGCGATGATTCCCGGCGATGAGGGGACGCTCCTGGTGGTGGTCGGGCTGGGGAGTGCCGACGACATCGGTCCCGCCGAGGTCAGACGTGCCGCCGGCGCATGCGCGCGGGCGATGCGTCGGTTCTCGAAGGCGGCGGTCCGGATCCTCGATCAACTCGAGGACACCGATGTCGACCCGCGTACTGCGGCGCAAGCGCTGAGTGAAGGGCTGGTGCTCGCGAGCTACAGCTACGACGCGCTGCGCAGCCGTCCCGAGCCGTCGTCGCTCACCGAGGTGCTCGTCGACGGCAAGGGCGGCAAGCGGATCCAGGCGGCGCTCGATCGTGGGGTGATCGTGGCGGGGGCGGTGGCGCTCGCTCGTGACCTCGTCAACGAGCCGGGCGGTTCGCTGACACCCCGGGCGTTCTCCGAGCGCATCGTCGAAGCGTGCGCCGGTGATGCGACCACCGTCACGGTGATGGACTCGGTCGACATCGAAGAGGCGGGGCTCGGCGGCCTCATGGGAGTGAACCGTGGCTCTGCCGAGCCGGCCCGATATGTCGAGATCTCCTACGACCCCGTCGGGGCCCGCGCTCGACTCGCCCTGGTCGGCAAGGGCATCACGTTCGACTCGGGCGGCCTCTCGCTGAAGACCGCCGAGGGCATGAGGACCATGAAGTGCGACATGGGCGGCGCCGCCGCGGTGGTCGGCGCGATGTCGGTGATCGAGAGGCTGGCACCGAAGGTGGCGGTGAAGGCGTACCTGCCGCTGACCGACAACATGCCCGGCCCCGACGCCACACGGGTGGGCGACGTGCTCACGATCCGCAACGGCAAGACCGTCGAGGTGCTGAACACCGACGCCGAGGGTCGGCTGGTGCTCGCCGACGCCTTGTCGTTGGCCACCGAGGACGAACCCGACGCCATCATCGACGTCGCGACGCTCACCGGTGCCTGCATGGTGGCGCTCGGCAACGACATCGCCGGCCTGATGGGCCGCCACCAGGGGTTTCTCGATGCGGTGCGTGATGCAGGTGATCGAGCGGGCGAGGAACTTTGGCCGCTTCCGCTTCCCCCCAAGCTCGCCAAGTCGATCGAGAGCTCGGTCGCAGACATCAAGAACATCAGCGGCGACCGATACGCAGGCGCGTCGGTGGCGGGCGTGTTCCTGTCGAACTTCGTCGGTGACGACATCGCGTGGGCGCACATCGACATCGCGGGGCCGGCGTTCGTCGATGCAAGCGACAGCCTACGGAGCAGGGGCGGCACCGGATTCGGCGTCGCGACCCTGATCGAGGTCATCAGCACCTTCCGAAAGCCCAAGAAATCCGAGGCCTGACGGCCTCCCGATCCCGGCGGTAGCCGTCGCACCCCCTGGAGAGGGTACGAACATGGGTTCGATGG
>Ga0307379_10011680_pt1 | contig 11505 bp, 12 predicted proteins | sample UN2MG_FD_202237 | JGI IMG/M metagenome (GOLD analysis project Ga0307379, IMG submission 202237) | Soil microbial communities from Risofladan, Vaasa, Finland - UN-2 | ecosystem: Environmental > Terrestrial > Soil > Coastal area > Acid sulfate soil | place: Finland: Risofladan, Vaasa | collected... | reverse complement strand
TATTGTTTTTTCCAATTTGGCTTTTGTAGAATCCATTTGAAATACAGTCTTTATTGTATGCAATATCCATTTTTAATTCATTTATGAATGAAATTGCTGATTCAAAGTTTTTTGATTGTTTCTTTTCTTCTTTTGTCATGATTGTTTGTTTGTTAATTTTCTACTAAGTTAACAAATCATTTGAATTCACACACTATTTTTTCAAGAAAATGCAAAATAAAATGTGTTTTGTGCTGAAAATAGGTCAAAAAAAATGCTGGAATCATGACAAACCAGCATTTTCAAACAATTATTCAGATGGATTTGGCATCAATCAGATAATTATTATTTCAATAGTAACGCAAGAAGAATTCCAAATGTACAAGAAATTCCACCAATAATGAATGCATTGTTTCTTTTTTTCTTCATTTTGATCAAATCAGCTTTGGTTTTTGAAAGTTCCTGATCAAGTTGGTGAATTATTCCATCAGATGATTCAATGAAAACCGTTTGAATTTCAATGATTGAATCTTTTGCAACAATGATTGAATCTTTTATTGGTTCATTCAACCAACATTTGATGCATGATTTTTGTTGATCGCGTGTAATGTGAACACATTCAATGTTGTGAATTGAACAAACTTGTGAACAAACTATCAAGTCCACCATCAGAAAGACCATCAACATCAGCGTTGTTTTTAAGAATTTGAATTTCATATGTGTGAATTTTATTGTTTAATGTGTTCAATTTCGTCTGCATTTGTGCTTTTTCTTCAATGTGTTGCATTATTAATTCATTTTGATATGATTTATCATCAAACAATCTTTCAATCACTACAATCAAATAAATTGATGCAATTAGTATCAAGATGTTCTTTATTGTCAAAAATTCTTTGATCATATGCTGAATTCTTTTAAAAGACAATATGAAACTGATTCTTGATTCTTCACCGTTTCAATGATTTTTTTATATTCAGGTGTGTTGTTGCACACTTGACAACCAGCTGACCAGCCACCAATCAATGTTTTGACCAGTTTTGATTTCCAGTCATATGATGCACAATGAAAATTTATACCAAAATAACCTTCAATGCGTTCACCAATTTCTTCAGATTTATCATTCATGTTTCCATCACGGAAACCAGTAACTTTTGCACCAATTTGTTTCAATGCTGGTATCTTACCAAGATGCAGACCATATTTCCACACATTATAATAAATTTTATCTGATTCAAGAATAAATGCACCGTATTTGTTGAATCTTTTGAATCCAGCTTTTAAGATTGATAAACCAGCATTTGTTGTTCCTGATGTGATCATCATCAGCTTTTCACCATGCATCAAATAAAATATATCATCAAAGTGATCAGGTGCATCATTTGAATTTCTGATTCCAATGATCCAAAAATCAGATGGAATTCCAAGATAATTGTTTAGTTGTTTTGTTCTTTCAACTAATTCTTCAGCAAGATAATTCATTTCTTTGTGAATGCTTTTCCAAAATATTCACCAACATTTCCACCAGCATAAATTCCGAAAACCCATTTCATGAAATCAACCCATTCTTCAGCACTGCATTTTCCAAACCAAACAAAAACCGATGAAATCAATGTCACAACAAGTGCAAATGTTAATTTTCTGCCACCTAAAAAACTATATAATTTATTCATGATTTAATTTGTTTTTAATTGATCAATTTCAATGCTATGAACGGCAAGCATTGTTTTCATTTCTGAACTAATTTCAGTGAGTTTTTCAAAACTTTTGCTTGTACGGTGTGAAAGATTATCATGATCTTCTTTTATTTGCTTTTCCTTCATTTTTAATATATAAATGAATAATATTATAATAACACCGATGCAAGCACAAACAATTCCAAATGGCAACCAATTTCCATTGATAGCTTGTTCAATTGTTTGATTTATTTCTTTTTCATCCATTATTTAAGGAACTAAAGTTCTTGCAGTTATTATTCCATTTGTGACTGTCAATGTTGCAACTTCACCTGAAGCACCACCGCCAAAATTTAATGTTTCATTGATTGAACTTTCAAGTGCAAAAACTCCACTTGCATCAGGAACTTCATGTGTTCTATTTGCACTTAATTTGTCCATTTTGATTGCTGATACAAAACCACTTGAAGTATCACGCAAACCAAAAGTTTCAGTGACAACAACAACTGAAGGTGCAGAAAATCGAATCACCACTGCATTCACAAAGTTAAAAGCGTTTTCAAGCAATGAAAATCCACCATTTCCACTGATTAATTGGGCAAAAATTCCATCATTTTCAGTATCATTGAAATTTATAAAATTCGCAGTTGCTAAACCTTGAATTTTATCAACCGTTGTCATTTTTATTGGATTTCCTTCAGTTCTATTATCAACACCAAGTGCAGTTGGTAAACCAGTTGCAACCGCTGGTAGATTAAAATTTCCAGTGTTTGCCCTTAAAAATGCACGCATTGTTGCATCAGTGAACGGTGTTGTTCCAGCTTCATCAAACCATGTGCCAGCATCAGCAACTGGAATGATCAATTTTCCATCATCTAAATCTTCATTGATATTGAAATTTCCATCTTTTTCATTGTATGCACTTCCAGCACTTGAATATTCAGTGATTGTTCCATTGTCGAAATCAGCTATCACATAATTTCCTGATACATATAGTTTTTTAGCCATCTTTTAAAAGTTTTAATTAGTTCAAATTTACAATTTTTTTAATCATTAATAACAACTTGAAATAAAATCAATGATCAAAATATCTTGTGTATCATCAATATTAGTGACCTTTATTTCAATTTCATCATCTTCAACAATGTTCAATGGTGCAATTAATGAAATATTTCGTGGATAACCAATTGTGTTATCAAGTGCACCAGTTAAAAAACACTGCAAAACATTGTTTTTGAATATTCCAATTCTATATTGTTGAAATAATGTTCCACCAGCTTCCCAAGTTGCACACGCTGAAACATTCACTTTCAATGGGTTCAAACCAGTGTATTTCAATGCACCACCAACAACAACAAAATCAATCAATTCAACATCAATTCTTGTTCCAGCAATACTTTCATATTGACCTTGAACATTGATGATTGTTTCAACTGCATTTGCTTGAACTTTTTGAAAATAACTTGTTTTTAATGTTGACAAATTTGAATTTAATTGTTCAATTAATGATGGATCATCAGTTTTCATGTAAATTTCTTGTTCCACATTATCAATTAATATGATTTGTTTAATATATAAATCCATTTTTTTATTGGTTATGATTGTAAGTTTCTAAAGTTAATAATGAATGACCACTTGCAATATCACTTCCATAAGTATCATTAACGCTTCCACCATTCCTTAAAAGTGTAAAATTCAAAACATCTTTATCATCAATTAATGTTTTATCAAGTGTGAATTCAAGTTCAAGTTGTCTTGTATTATTGTCTAAAATGGTTAATGTTTGCGTAAAACTTAATAATTCATCAGCAATTGCAGTTGGTTTTTCACCAATTGCAGTATATCTGCATTCAAGCAACCATTGAACCGAATCATTCAAAATTGGAAGTGCAGTTGAATAAATGGTGAATGAAATAATTGGATTTATCAAATCAAGTTTGAATCTTTTTAATGATGAAAAAGTGAATGATGCTTTTTCAGTCAAATTATTATTATAAAGTAACACTGGAACATTTTCAATGAATCCAAAATCAGCCCAAGAAACACCAACACCAAAACTTCCATTTGAAGCAATAAAAAATGTTTCAATTCCAGTTTCATTTCCACCACCACCACCAGCACAACAAAGAACACCAAGATTTGAAGCAAGCAAATCTTCAAATGCATTTGCACTTGCATATGGTGTACCAGCTCGATCAACTATATCAGCAAATTCAAATGTTGTTTGCACATATGATTCAAGTGATGTTGGAAGTGTTTTTTCAAGACTATTTGCACCAACAAGTGACAAACTATTCAAATCAAAACCGTTCAATGTTCCATCATTGTTTTGAAAATAAAAAACATCTGAACGGTCACGATTGTACCGAACTTTATCAAGTGGTAATCTGAAAAACTGATCATTTCTTGTTGCTTCAATTGCTACAAGATAATTTCCGTTAATATAAATTTTAGTTGCCATTATTGAACATTATAATATGATTTATCTAATTTTTTACGATCACCAAATTTTGCAACAATATCAGCAAGTCTTGAACCATCACGATAATTTTCTTCAATTGCTTCTTCAAGTACAACATTTTTATCAAAAATATTATAGTCATGATTTGATTGATTATGATCAGAAATCAATGTCACATCTTCATTTAAGAACATGAAATCAACTAATCTTTGTGTGATTTGAATACAAAGTGGATCAGTGCGCAATTCGTACAAGTTCAGATTTTCACGTGTAACTTTTTCAACTTTCCTTCCTTTTGTGATTAAATTGTTGATTTGTGTTTCGGGTGATCTATTACCAAAGAAACCACCAAAACGAATTGAATCTTTAAAGTTTGAATTGGTAAAATCAATCAATTTTTTCTGAAAATATGAATTAAATTCAGACCAAACACGAACCGTTCCATGTGCAGTTGCAATTGAATATTGTGTGACTTTGTATAAACCTTCAACATAACCACCTGAAACACCTGAAATTGTGAATGAAATGCTGATTTCATATGTTCCAGCACCGTAAAGTGTTAAATATTCGCGCCAATTGTATATGAATCCACGTGCATTTTCATCTTGTGGAAAAACACCAACTTCACCGTGATTTGTCAGAATTGTGTCATAATCATCACATTTTCTGATTACAAAATCAACAACATCAGCTGGATCACTTGCTTTTACAACAATTCCACGAATATCATTTTTGTAATTTGTATCATCTGAAATATCTGCAAGAACATCAAAATACTTGCAACATTCTTTCAATCCACGATTTTCTTCAAAAAATCCTTCAGGAAAACTTATCACATTGAAACATTCTTTTTCTCTATAATTCATTTTTTATGGTATGTTATAACGGTTTTTGATATTGTTTTCAATTCCAATGAAATTTGCACTTTGATCATTGATAAATAAAATAATTTCTTGAAAGAAACCATCATGTGTAAATATAGGAACTGATCTTTCAATCAATTGATCAAAAAATTGTGCTGGAACATATGGAACATTTATCGGGCTATTTGCAGTCGCCACACCATTTTTGTTGACTATCATATTATCTAAATTATCACGTAAACAACTTAATAGAAAATTACCTGATGTCAAGTCAATTTCCCAAATACTCGCAGTGATTCCCATTATGTCAATGATTCGATCAATTGCAGTCCAAGCAATTGGAATTGGTGCAGTTCCTGATGTTGCAAGACCAACTGATCTAATGCCTGAACTTATTCTATCAAACACATGAAAATAACTAAACAATTGAAGTGCTGGAACTGGTGTTGAAATTGTGTATTTTGTTGAAACACCATCTGAAAGACCAGCAACAAAACCATTTGACGAAGTTTGAACAATTCCATCTTTTACAATCAGTGCTTGATTTCCAATTGATGCACTTGCATGATTATTATCACCACTTTGATCATACAATTTAACAATGTAACCATTATTATCAACACCAGTTCCAGTGAAATTTAAAAGTGCAATTTGATCAATTTCAACATTATTAAATGGAATATCAAGTTCAGCATCATCAATTGATCTTCGCACACGCATAATTGCACCATTGTAAACATTAATAGGTGATAATTTATACATTGTTGAATAAGCAAGTCGCGCTTGATCACCAAATGGAATTGGATATTCATAAGGAAAAATTGGATTTTCTTCAGAATAAATTCGTGCAGATAAACAAACTTTTGATGCATTCACTACATTTGTATCAATAATTGCAACTAATTGTGCAACATTTGGTGAAGGAAAAGTGACTTCAAGACCAGCATTTATTCCAAATGGTTGAAGTGGATTTGTTGAAATTCCACCTTGTGCAAGAACTGAAGAAATCACCCAACGGTTTCCACTTTCAAAATCTTCAATGGTCATTTCACACCAAACATTTGAATAAGTTCCAACATTCCAAGTGATTTGTGCAGTTGCTTTGATGATTTCGTTTGCAACAAGATCAGCTGGTGTTGCACCAGTTGAAAGAACCAAAAATGACCATGTTGTGAATGCATCTTCATCTTCATATGGTCTGATTCCAATTGCTTTATCTTGAAAATCATCAATTCCATCTACACGTGTATAATAAGACAAGCGAATGATCCAATCACCAGCAAAAAATCTTTGCCAGTTTTTATTTTTACCATCAAAATAAATTTCACTAAAATCAAAGAAATCATTGTTCACATTTGGTTGTGATAACCAATATTCCCACCTTGATAAATAACCATAATTGATTTCAACACCATATTTTCCAGCAATATCAAGTGATGGAACACGTATCAATGAAATGATATTTCGATCAGTTGAAGGTGGTAAATTGAAACCACGTGAAACAACTTCATTTGGTTGAAATTGACCGTTTATGTTGACAACATTTGCAAAGCTGAAAAATATATCTTCAAGTGTGAATTGTTCTTCAGTGACTGTATTGAATGCATAAATTCTTGCTCTTACACCTTCATAATCAACATTATCAATCAATCTGAATTGTGATGTGTATAAAACATCATCTTCAGTTGTTGTATTTGGATCAGTTGCATCAGTGATGTCAATTCCACCATGATCAAACATGAATTCATTGACAACATCAGGAATTTGCACCCCAAAATTTGGCGCATCATAGTTATCAGTATCAAACAATTTTAATGAAACACGATCATCATAAATTCCAGTTAAATTGAAATTTCCAATTGATAACCAAAGTGTTGATTTTCTTTCACCATCAGGAAAGTTTGCAAAATAGGTGAATGCTTGTGCATTTGGTATTACTTTTCCATTGATTTGAAGTTGTGCACCAATAATTGTAAACTGTAAATCAGTCAATGACCATTCAGCACCATCAGAATTGACAAATCCAGCATAAACAGTTGCATCAATTGAACCATCACCAATGAAATCAACTTCAGGTGAATTCAACATCAAATTTTGTGCAATATCAGTCACTTTATGTTCATAAACACTTGCATCAATTGGTCTGAAAACAAGTCCAATTCTATATGTGCTTTGTGGATTTGATTGATTTGGTGCATCAACAAGTGCTTCAAACGTGCATTCATTTGAATAATCAAGTGCATCAATTGGATTTCCAAGAAAATCAAACCATTCAATTGAAATTGGTGTGTAATTATTCACACCACCATTGTAATTTTCATCAAAACCACCAGTGTTTGCTTGTGTATTTGTTGAAACATCAGTCATTGTTCCATTTGGATTTGCAAATTCAGCAAATGCAATAATTTTGAATATAGGTGCAAGACAATCTGCATTATCATAATAATTTGGTTCAGCATAACCATCTTTTATAACTCCCCATGACCACCATGAACCAGTGATTTTCCAGTCATGATTTCCAAGTCCATCTGATGCAGTATGTGTTAATTCTGCATCTTTTATGTAACCACCTGATTTGTTAACAAGTTGCACAAGTGGTTCAGTTTGACCAACAATCATTGCACTTGTATCATCAACACGAAAACGATTTAATTCACCATCAATCACTGAACCAAGTGATGATGTTCCATTTGGTGCAAGATTGATTTGTGCTTCAATTGATGCTGGAACTTTATTTGCAGTTATCAACATTCCTGAATAATTTGGTAATGTTGGAAAAACACGACCGTTCACTACTTCTTGACCAACATAACAAAATGCAGTGTATAAAAGTGGTGCAGTTAAATACATCAAAGTTCCTGAAATATATGAAATTGTCGCAGTTGCACTTTGTTGATTGCAGAAAGGGTTTCCAAGTGCAATTGACCATGTGATTGTGATTACATCACCAGCTAAAAATCCATAATCACTAAAATCACCTTGTTGATGTGTTAACCAAACATTTGAACCAATGTGGTTGTAAGTTATTGTATTTGAAACACCTGAACCAACTGAAAAACGTGTGGAAAAGTTTGTTTCAAATGGAATCCAATCACCAGCATTCGCAATCAGTGAATTATTTCCATTATATGATTCATCTACAATGTTAAGTGGCATTTTTATTCAGTATTTGGTGAAGATTTTCCATTTTTTGTTTCAATGTTTGACCTTGTTTGATGTTCATTGAATTACGTGCTTCATTAATCAATTCAAGCTGATCTTCAGTCATTTTTGATTCAATTTCAGGTGTTAACAATTTATTGAACATCAAATTTGAATTTTCACTGAACTTTTTCAAGTTTTCAAGCATTTCAAGTGTGATTTTATCATCCATTTATCAAAATTGTTTTGGTGTTGAATGCTTCATCTGATAAAATTGAATATTCAATTTCAGCAGTTTTTGATTCATTAATATATTCAAAAGTAAGAATTTCTAGTGAATTACCGAGTTCATCAGTTACATAATTATTTTCAAGCAAATCTTCAAAATTCTTTGTTGAAAATGGAATTGTTGCTGAATATATACGTTTAAAGTTTTCTTTTACCTGATTGATCACGTGATATTTCTGATAAATAGAATTTGCACCAATTTGATCAAGAAAATTCACTGGTTGTTTTCCGTTTGTTGTGACCATCAACTTTGTGACTGAAAAATATTGTTGTGAAATCTGCAAAACACCAACACGACCAACAACTTTTGCAACAAGATCAGATGATCCACCAAAAAATTGAACAACTTCATCAGCAAGTTTTGCAAATGGTAGAACAAATTCTTCAACCGTTGTTAATTTCGATTTTCTTGCACCAAATGCAAATGGTGGTGCAATATCAACCAAACCTTTGATGGAAACAAGATCAGCATTTACAATTGAAACTGGTTCAGTTGAATATTCACAATCTAATTGTGTGACATTATCATAAGTATGTGTATCAGATGGATCAGTGCGATAATGAATAAAATATCTTTTCCATGCTTCACCAAGATTATAATTCCATTGATTTTCGCGTACATCTTGAAGATTTAATGTATTTTTTATTGAAACACCTGAATTCAATACATAAAAATCACGAATTTCAAACTGAACTTGCGTTCCTACAATTCGCAGTTTTGCATTGAAATATTCTTCTAACCAGTCAAACATCAAGCCAGCTGTGGAAATTGAATCTTGTGCAGTTGGATAACCTTTGTTGTAAACACCATTATCAAGTGTAAACAAATTGGTGAAAATTGATTTATTTTTTGGTTGAAATGGCACTGGTAAAATTGTCAATTGTGCATTTTCATTGATTATTGATGAAGAAAACGTGAAACCAAACTTTGCACACGCTTTTTCACATAATTCTTTTACTTTAACACCTTTTAGATTTCTTATTGGTGGAAATATCAATTCAATTATTTTTTTTGTTAAATCAATCAAAGCAATTAAAATTCCAGCCAAATAAACAATTTGTGCACCTATTCTTAAAACTTGTGCAATAATATCACCAGTATCAACCGAAGGTGGCACACCAGTATTTGGTGTTGATGCTTGTACAGTTCCAGCCGTTATGATAGTGATTAATTCTTTTATTCCCTGAATCAATTCTTTTGTTAATGTAAACGCTGAAATCAATAACATGATCAACATTTCCGCTTGATTATCACGTACAATCAAATATGGAACATCAAATGATGTTATTGGATTTGTCTTGTTAAGTGCTTCAAATGACAATCCATTAAATTGTTCACGCAGATAATCAATTTGTTTTCTTCTTTTGATAGTTACTTCAATACTTGAATCACCATTACCCGAAATTAACGGATTTACTGTTAAATCAATATAATATTCAAGAATCAAACCACCTATTTTTGCAGTGTATGGAACACCTTCAAACACACCAAGTTGTTCAATATGGTTCAAAACTATTCTTTTTGCATTGTTTTCAAGAACAATTGAATCAACTGTCAATTCAGCTTCTTTAATGTCACCAGTCCAATCAAGTTTGACACCAATATCATCAGCATTTTTTGGTCGAATTTCTTCACCGTTGATAAAATGTTGTGTTTCTAAACTCATTATTTTACGGTTTTACTTTGAATGTTTTTTGTGTGACCAAATTTCCTTTTTTGATAGTGTTCACAAGTTCAAACATTTTTTGTGTTGCTTCGCCTACTTCCCAGTTTGAAACTGGTCTATTTTCAATTGTTTTATTCAAATTATCAAGTTTTCCTTCAACTTTCATCAAACTTTGAACAACTAATTCTGAACCAAATCCACTTGCAATTTGTGTTGATCCAGTGAAATCATTCAATCTTTGTTGTTCCATGAATTGTTGATTCTGCAAAGCACCTTCCAACATTGATTTGTTTGTCAATCCAGCTGATAACTTTTTCTTGTTCATTTCAGCATTCAAAACGGCTTCATCTTTGTGAAGTATTGCATGAAAACCACCATTTGAATCAAGATTTCCACCACTTCCAGTGCTTTCAGTACCTTCAAAAAATGCTGGTGTTTGACCAATTGTGTTGATGAATGCTTGCAGAAGTTGATTTGTTGAAACCGCTTTAGTGAATGCAGTTCCTGAATCATCACCAGCTTCAAGATTATTATTGAACGCAGTTAAAATTGCACTGATCATTTGAATTTGTTGTTTCTTTCTTTCTTCATTCGCTTTTTCACGGTTTTTTTCTTCAATGATTTGATTTTGTTCAGCAAGTGATTCTTTTGCAGTTATGTTTCCATTTATTGCCATTTGAGCAAAAAGATCACGTTGTTTTTCTGATGCACTGATTTCATCATCAATTGCTTTTATTCTTTCATCACGTGCATCAAGCAATCTTTTTGTTACTTCATCAATTATTTTTTGCCTATCATCAGCTTGTTTTTTTAATCTATCAAGTTCAGCTTTTGAAAAATCTTCATCACTTTTTGCTTTTTCTTCAGCACTTTTTTCATCATTTTCTTTTTCTTTTTCACGAAATTCATCTTTTGCTTTGAGCAATTGACCAAACAAACCTTTTCTTTTTTCAGTTTCTTCAATGTTTAATGCATCAGAATCTTGTGTGAATTGTTCATCAATTCGATCCAGTTCAATTTGTAAAAGTGTTGCATCTTGAATTGTATCTTGTGCAAGTTTTTTCCTGAATTCTTTGTCACGTTCAAGTTTTCTTTCTTTTAGGTTGAATTCTTCATCCAATCTTTTTTTCAACACTTCAATGTCAACTTGACCAACATTTTCTGCAAGTGAAAGTTGTGTTTCAAATGCACCTTGTGTTCCTTGTTCAGCTTTTAAAATATCACCTGATGCACGTAAATCTTCAAGTTCTTTGATTCCATTTCTAATTGCAAGATTTCTTTCAAGTTCATCATTCAAATCTTTCAGTGCATCTTTTTCAGAATCAATTGCTTCACCAGCTTCAAGTGAAGATTTTGCACTTTCATTTTGTGATAATGTCAATCTGAATTCTTCATCATTCAATGCACCGATTAATTCAGTCAAATTATCAACA
>Ga0307379_10011679_pt1 | contig 11509 bp, 19 predicted proteins | sample UN2MG_FD_202237 | JGI IMG/M metagenome (GOLD analysis project Ga0307379, IMG submission 202237) | Soil microbial communities from Risofladan, Vaasa, Finland - UN-2 | ecosystem: Environmental > Terrestrial > Soil > Coastal area > Acid sulfate soil | place: Finland: Risofladan, Vaasa | collected... | reverse complement strand
AAGACCATCTGGTACATATACATATATAAGTCTTTTCCATCCGTGGTAGCAGTTCTTTCCGCCAGCCCACTCAAAAATATCATACGTGCTTTGTCCCGCTGCCGCAAACTGTCCGTTCACCCCGTCCGAACTCATATTAGCAATGTCTTCGTAACGGTATTGTACACCACCATCAGCCAAATCCATCATCTCAATACAAAAGTCACGACTGTCACCTACGGGCTGTTTACTGGTAGCTTTAAAATATTGATAGCGCACAGCAAACAAATTACCCTGTGGACTTACGACATCGCCCCAATCAGAAACGAGGTCATAATTAGAATAATCCTCCAGACCAAATTCGTATTTCGTGTGCAGTCGTTTGTCATCGGACGTGTCGTTGACTACTTCCTCTTTCAGCAGAAAAAATTCTTTCGGCAGTGGAGCATCCTTGTCCGCTAGATGACTTAACCAAATTGAGCCTTGGGTCTCGTTGATGCGTATTGGTTGCTCCGAAAAGATTTTTTTTTTTACCTTCTCTTCTTCGGCTTTCTGTTCCATAAACGACGCTGGCACGAGGTCTTTGAAGTATACGTCTAAAATGATGCTGTTGGTCGCAAGCAAAGGCTCGATACCTTCTAGCAAAATATTTTGGAACGGCTCAATTACCGTCTTGCTGTATAGGTCGTATGCGTCCTTCATTTCATCGGCGTTGCTTCCAAAGCCTCCACCTTCTGAACGCAGCCCAAACAACAAAGGGCTGGTCACACGGTGACCCGACAAAATTTCTTGAAAGGTTTGTTTGGCTAAGAAAATATAAGTGTCGTGTGGGTTAGCTAAGTTGAAAGGCTCAACCGTAGGTGCGGAATCTTGACCATCATTAAAAGTCATAAGAATCTTGCCTGCGTTGCTTGCGCCACCAAATTTGTCATAAATCAAACGCTCTAAATCTCTGCGCTCATCATCTGTCGGGATGCCTCCATTGAAGCTAATCAACATACTGGGAAATAGCCCCATTGATATGTTAGAAAGATGGAACTTAGCTATGTTTTTGTCGAGTTCGATGTACGAAGCAGCTCCAGCATAATCAGGCAAGCCATAGAAAAAACTGACTGGGCTATACGATTTTATGTGCAGGATTTGGCTAGGCGCAGTGCGGTCACTAGTGTTAAAGCGCGGGATAGGAGTTGGCTTAAACGTAGACTTGTTGCAATCCATCCAGTTCGTGCTGTGATAATACACTTCTACTTGGTCGTTATCGTCTGCCTTGCCGCAACGAATTGTACTTGCTGGGACGTGGTATACCTCGCTTATGACGCTACGGTCTTGCGACCAAATCACTTGCAAGTAAGCGTTGCCATATAGCTTTAAATCAAACGCTGCACGCTTCAAACAATTGTGACGAAACAATCCCTTTAGCTTCAACCATTGGTCTACGTTTTCATCTTTACCGTCTGATTCTAATCCTTCCCCGTAAATCATATCAGCACTACCCGTAACAATTGCTCCGTGAATAGAACTTGAAATAAACAAGTCGTCGAGGTAGTTTGGGTAAAGATTGTCTTCTCCAAAGAATACCCAGTCTTTGTTTGAATCGCTATAAAACAGCGGTTTCTCGTACCGCATATAGTCTACTACTCCAAGTTTAGTTTTCATACCGTGTGTCTTCGTACATCTTACAATATAAACTTACAAAAGGTAAAGATTGCTATCATAAAGCGAGATATTGCAGGAGGTCAAGTATCGTAATAAATCCGTCCCCGTTGAGGTCATAAACGGGATTGTACGGCGGGGGAGTACCGTTGAAGTACTGGAGGATTCCTAAGAGGGTTTGATTCATAGCTGAGGCAATTTGCCGTACTCACCTACTTCAATGGTAACAGTAGTTTCTACTCCGTCCTTCAAATACGTCATTTGCTGCGCTATAGTTACGTCCCAAGTCTCATACGTTGCGTAGTATATCCCGTCAATTTCTTCACAGTCTTCGATACTTTCTTGGTCGTACAAAAACACCAAGTTAGGCACTCTGGGGTCTGTCCAGCCCTCAAAAAAATCAGTGTCTTCACTGACGGCTACTGTGTATTTATTTCCTTGTATCATCCGTGTGCTATTCTGCTTGACCTTGCGATGGTCGCGATTGTTACGTTGTCCGCTATTTTGTTCCAAGTTTGCGCTGGCGTCAATCCATAGACTTGGTGAAAAGTTGTGGTTCCAGTTCCTCCTATCCAGCACTCGCCGTCGCTCTTAACTGCGATGCCCATTGGGCTGCTTGTTGAACCTGAATGGTCTCCAACTTCGTAGTGTGTCCAAAGATTGCCCGCCCCAGTCAGTTGCAGTCCGCCGTTGACAGCATTGCCCGTTGAGTTGTCTGGTCTGGTTCGGTTATTGCCTGTCCCTGAAAACCTCAAGTATCCAGTGCTGTCAAGATGGATGCTGCTACTATAAAAAGCGTTAAAGATTTTTTGGATGACGTAGGTGGTGTTGGCGTGGGCAAGGACAGGACCGTTTTGGGAAGCTGTTCCTGACACCTGAGGACCGGCTACGCCGTTGCTGTTGTTTCCTGAAAACCAGACCTCTCCGTTGCTCTTATGCCAGAATCCACATCGGTAACCATAGGCGGCATCTACCCAATCACTGGCAAGCGTTTTTTCTCGTGTCCAAACGTTGATTGTGCCTGTTGTGTTGAGTCCAGTCTGATATTCGTATCCGTAGCCGGTTGACCAAGCTTCGCCTGTGTTGGTTATCGCAATGCTCATTCGGTAACCCATCTGATAGCGCACCCAAGTTTTGGTGTTTTCTACGACTACCCAATTACCGTAATTACTTGTAGTTCCGTTGCCCGCTTGGCGGTATGTGCCTGACCCAAGAAAATACAGCACCCCTCCTTTAACTGCACCCCAGGAAACTTGACCCCCCGTGATGTCTGTCCAGTCGGTGTCTACCCCGTACTGATGCCATTGAGAATCGACAGTGAAAAACTGTCCACTTAAGTTCGTCACGCTCTGCGCCCAGTACCATAGCGTTCCGTCGTTCTTGATTGCAAAGAATTGAGCTTGGTTGTACGAGGCTTGGATTTTGACAAAGCCGTGGTTAGCAAATAACTGCCCTCGGTTAAATTCCACCCCGACGTCAGGGTTTGACCAGATTACACCTGCTCCTGATATTTGCAGTTCCCCAGAATTGGCTATAGGATTAGCTGTGATTGACGACCCTCCACCTTGCGTCGTAAAGAATCCGTCTACGTTGTTGATGTCCGCTGCTGGGACTCCGCTTATTTCTCCCATCGTTAGTCAATTTGTACCCAATCTGGGCTTGGGTTAAAGTAAACCATTACTTCGCCACCTTGTCCAGTGCCTACGTAGTATCCTAAAATTCGGCTGTACTCGGTAGCCGTGGTTGGTGCTGTGTTACTCAATGTACCAGACGCTCCCAACCAAAGCGGTTGACCAGGTGACGCTGTTAAAGACGCTTGCAAATCTATCATTCCTTGTAAGACGCAGACGCCACTGCCAAGATGCCATCCCAGCATATTCTTCGCGTTAGCGTTGTTCCTTGAAGCTACGGAGTCGTTAATGACGTCGCATACGAGTTTAGACGACTGACTGACGGCAGAGCCGATAGTGATGTTTCGGTCGGTTATGAATTCGTCAACCTGATATTGTTCTCGTGCAAGGGCGATGCGAGTATCAACAGCCGTACTGAAATCAGAGATGGTGCTTGCCGTCTGTGTGCCAGTGTGATTGGCTCGGTCGAGCAATGTGGCGTCAGGGCTGTTCGCAGTTGCCCCAGTAGCAATGCCCGCTAATTTAGTTTCGTCGGCAAGAGGGTAACTGCGTTTTGCAGTGTTGGCTACGACTGATGTGTTGTTACTTACCTCCGTGTCAAAATCACTGATAGTAGCTGCAGTTTGTGTGCCAGTGTGATTTGTTCGACTTAACAGATACGCATCTGTTTGGTTTGCCGTTGCTCCCGTAGCAATGCTGGCTAACTTGGTTTCGTCGACCAAAGGATAGCTACGTTTTGCGGTGTTGAGTACAACCGCTGGGCTTGCAGATACTCTGGCGTCGGTATAGTAAAGGTTGGTCGCTCCCTCTGGAAGCTGGTCGGTCGTACTTGGAGGCGGTGAGGGAGTAGGGAGATTGGTATTATACCAACCTAAACTGGAATCGTATTTAAGGACGTTTCCTGTGATTGGAGTTGTAATGGTTACGTCGCTTAAATCATTTAGGGAACTTGCGTTTCCGTCCTCTGGTTGCCAAAAGCCTCCAGTATATTTCAAAAACTTTCCTTCCGTGGGTATGCCTTTAGTATCGCTTAAAGAAGCCAATTGCAATACACGGTTCTTCCATCCCGCTGGAGACCCTGGGATTGAAAATCCCTGATATTGAATAATCTGATTATTCTCCACGTCCTCGATATAGACATCCGTCAACGCTTCTAGCGTATCTACACCAGACGTATTTATGGTGACGCTGTTATCGCCATTATCCGTAAGCGTTCCGTTTGTGACCTTCAAATACCGCACGTATGAAACGTCAGTATTCAAGTCTACCGTACTTACCCGAAGTTTTTGACTTACGCTTGGAACTAAGCCTTGGTCGTCACTTGGAACATACGTAGTAGACGTTCCGTCGTCATTGTACGTATTGTACTGGCTCGTGGCAAAAATCGGATTGCCCGTAACGAATCCAGCCACGGTAGCAAGCGTACTACCAGACACATTAAACTGAACGATGTATTGCCCCTCTGGATACCCTGTCGCTGTAAAGGCAAATTTGGTGGCTCGTTCTGTACTGGAAACGGGAGTAAGCGTTACATCAAATTCCTCTTCGGTCATTTGGAAGATGAACTTGACATCGCACGTCGTAACGATTTGACCTAGGACTACATAGAATGTCCTTTCTTCGTAATTGGCTAACTGAATCATCACTTTCTAATATAAGTTTTAGACCATCGGATAGTTAAATGCCACCTTACCTCCAATTACGATACCCACACCCAATGCAGGCTTTTTGTAGTTCTTGGCATAAGCCATAGCATAACTTGTTGCATCAACGCCACAACCCGTTTGCATTCCAAAAATATGTTCTTTACCAGTCAAATGCACCACTTCCATTTCGGTATGTCTATGTCCTTGAACTATGCTTTGCATTTCATTTTTAGCCCGTGTCTTTGCCGTAGCACCTTCTCCGTGAATATACAGCACACCATCGTATTCTACGCTGTGTGACCAATTCCATTCTGTACCCAGCACCTCGTTGAAACTCTTAATCCAAACGCTGGGAATCATACTGCTGAACGCCTTGCGCATAACGATACGGTCGTGGTTGCCAATTACGACATCAGCCACAGGAAACGCTTCTTTCCACTTTTGAAGCCTCTCTATGGCAATATCTAACTCTGTCCTAGGGCTGTATCCATCTGGGTCGGATTCGTGGCGTGAGGAGGCGTGAGAATCAATGATGTCACCAATGAAGATAACTTGGTTGCAAGCAAACTTTGCATAGGCTTCTTTGCAGTGATTCAAATAATCTGGATGTTCGAACGGTGCGTGGATGTCACCGATAACCAAAATCCTGCGCTGTTTTTCTTTCAAGTGCTTCAAGGCATAACTCAGGCTTCTGTCAATACGAGGTCGATAGCTCATACTACCTAAAATAAAAAAGGGGACAGACCGAAATCCATCCCCTTTTCAATAGTTATTCGCTTATTTAGTTTACTACTGCCGTCACACCAGCAAGCGTAGCACCTGTACCATCAAATGGGAAAGTTGCTGCACTAGGGTCTGATGGAGCAGTAAAGAAATACACGGGATACAATTCGCGTCCAGATAATTCCAACTGGAAACCATTTGCGTCACCGAAACTCGTACCTGTTGTCAAGTTACCGCCACTCAAATCCAATCCGTTTTCAGCACCCAAGACGTACAAGTTGTCGTTGTTGTCCAACACAAAAGTGTTCAAACGTCCTTTCGCCAACTCTACAATCTTGTCTGCATCGCCAGATACCAATTTGTGGAACTGCAAACTGAGCGACTGCTCATAGAAAACAGTTCCGTTATTGGTATCCCCTTGGATGTTAATGGTCATACTGGACAACTCAGGGCGCAATTCATAACGGTATACGTTATAACTGCCTGTTGAGCTTCCATCGTCTGCTGGAAGTTCTGACATTACTCCGTCAGTCACGTCTGCGACGACGGGCAAGTCTTGGAAAGAAGCGGCAAAGTATACCGCCTTCAATCCTCCGACTACATCAGCACAGTCAATGGTGCGTCCCTGCGTTACTCCACAAGTAATTGCCATTAGAGAATACCTGTCAATCCTCCTACAACAATTTCAGTCTTACGACCAGCCTGTACGCCCAATCCGAATTGCATAGTTACTCGGATGTTGTCAGAACCGTCGTACTGATAAACTGGGATAACTGCCGCCTGAGTATAGTCAGTGCGCAAGTTAGAACCAACGTACAAGTTTGACTCTTGTGCCATAACGATACAGTTGTCAGGCATACCTCCAGAAACGTGAACTGGAATACCCATAAACGATACGTTGTTGAAGGCTTGAGCAGTTGCTTGGTTGTTAATACCCTGACCCGCGAGCGAACTTGAAGCAGCACCCAATCCAGCCAATTGCTGAACGTAAAAAGCATACGTCTTTGGGTTTACATAGAACGCAGCGTCTGGCTTTGTCAAAACGGCTGGTGTAGTTTCTGCCATTTTGGTGTAAACCAAATTAAACTGACCAATAGCGTTTCCGTTTGTGATAGTGGCGATAACCTGCTCAGTTGCTCCTTGCAAAGTAGCGGCAGCCCAACCAGCAGAATCGAAAGCACCGTTGCTAGACAACAAACCAGTAATCTTTCCACCAAGCCAGATGTTATTTTCTACACTTTCAGCAGTTTTAGCTGCAATTGTAGCAAACACAAAGTTGCGGAAAGAATCGTTTGACCAATCCATCGACTGACGTGCGCCAGTCATACCCTGCCAAGTAGTGAGGATACTTCCACGGCACAAAGATTCATTGACTTTCAAATCTGTCAAAGTCAAAACACGCTCGTCAACTGTTACGCTGTCTCCGTCGGTAAAATCGCACGAAGCCGATTGAATTACGTCTGCTGCAACAGACGCGCCAGAAAGGACTGCTTTGTTTTGGATGCCGTCCAACTGAGTAACCCAGTTGTTAGCTACTGTGTCAGCACCGTGAATAGCTGGTGCTACATAAAAATCAGCCGCTTCCCCTGCATATGTAGTAGAAGGAGTAATAGCTGGATTTGCGAACGCTCGGTGGCGTCGCTGATAACGAGAAATACTCATAATTAAATTACGTCTTTAAAGTAACCAAATACCCGACTCTTAATATCTCCGCCTGCCTCAATCTTGTTAGCTGCTGCGCTTACCTCTGGTCGGTTGCGAAGTGGTTGGGTCGCGGGTTGTTGACCCAATTCTGAAAGCTGCTGTCGCAACATTCGGTTTTGACGCGCCAATCGACGCATCTGCATTTCTTCTCGTGACATCTCACGACGCATTGGTCGTCGCTTTTGTCCTTCTTCTGAAAAACCTCGGCGTGAATAACCTCGACGCTTACGACGAGCAAATTCTGCACGACGCTGACGCGATGCTTCTACTTTGGTTTCTTCTGTTTGTGTTTCTTCAGAAGAACCGTTCTCTACTAATTTCATAGCCATTTCGTGTACTGCTTCTGCTTGTTCAGCCGATAACCCCATCTCGACCAAAATATTAATAAACTGTTCGTGGGAATCAGGGGTTGATTCCTCTTGGACTTCTTCTACGGGAGTCTCCACCGTTTCTTCTTCAAACTTTCGTTTCATATCAATATTGAACATCTAATAATAATGTCGTGAATAATTGTCGGTCTATGTACTCCATCCTTTCAGGGGCGTAAGTTTCAAATAGACTCAAGGCTCGGTCGTAATCCCAGTTGGCAATTGCATCCTCAAGGAGGTCTAGCACAAGCATAAACCTACGGTCGAGTCCATAGTCAATACGGAAATCTGCAATCATATTACGCAGTTCCGCATCCTCGTCACCAATCCATATGTCGTAGAGTCGGTCGAGCATTAATCAAATTCAAATTGTACCTCGACTGGATTGCCAGACAACACGTCCCAAATGACCGATACAAATACACCGTGCGCTTTATCTTCTAGAAAGTATTCTAGACCATCGTATGCCGCTTCTTCGAAATCCTTTGGGGGGAATCCATTTGCGTCTTTGATTTCAACCGTAAACCAGTTACCGCGTTGATTGATGTCGCCTAACTTGCAACGAAATCCCACCTCAAATTCGTAGGCGATTTCTTCTACTGCTTCTTTGTATGTCATTTTAAAATGTTTATGCCCATTCAAACCCGATACCGTAATCAGACAACACACGCTTAAATTCCGCGTCGTCTGAACGCTTTATGTGTACAATCAATTCGTATGGGTAACGATTAATTTGATAAATGTCTAATGGTTCGATAAAATTGTCAAAGAGCAGGTTTTCTACCTTTTCTATATCCTCATTGACTGCGTAAATAATTTCTTCCATCGTTATGCGTACTGTTCAATATGAAATATAAGATTGAGCAAAGCGTCAATCCATTCTTGGTCTGCGCTAAACATCGCCTCGTCGTGGGCGGTATACAAAAAGTCTTTGACAGCTTCTATGTCTCCTTTTTCAGCGTATACTTCTGCGCTCTTAAGCAACCTATCTAGACGACCAGTAGCATTAATTTCATCCATACGGACGTTGCTAATTGCCATCGTCAGACCTTCTGTACCCTCACCCCACTGCTCGTAGTCGTCAAGGATTAATGCGTTTTTATTCATCTCCAGCGTTTTAATTCTTCTATACCTCCGTATTCCTCATTCAAGATTTTCCGCAATTGCAAGCGATGCTTGACAATGAGTTTCTTTCGGCTCATCTCTTGCTTCTTTACCTCTTCTGCTTCTGCTTCTGCTTTGTCCTCAGTAGCTTTTACCTCGCCGTCGTACTCCGTCAACACACCGTCGTATACCTCTAGCTCTACACCAGCAAGCGTAGTATACTTTCCATCTTTTAGGTCGGTGGGATTGCCTTCTTCGTTAATGGTCTTTACTTCTACGCCAGCAGCAAATTCTTTTGCTTCTGTAATCAACATCTGACCGTCTTCCAGCTTTGCTTCAGCATATAGCTTACGCTTACCTAAAAGCAAGTTCTTAATCTCACTCAGCGTTTCCATAATAGGATTTGTGCGCTTACTCATATTTTCAATTTTGTCTACAAAGTAACCCTCGATTGAGAATCCTTGCACTTCTTGTTCCTTGACAAATTTCCACATATCGTCGTTAGCTACGTGAACGCGAACCATCCACGTACCTTCAGGGACACTCAAACCGTAATGCTTAGATTTGTCCATCTCTGGATTTGAAACAATCCACGACTCTACTACCGATACGTTGTCGATTGCTTCTTGGTGTTCAAAGGTATGGGCATTGGTTCGGTTCTGCTTGAGAAACATCTCCGACGCTTTCTTTACCGTCTCCTTTGAGAAATACACATCGTATTCTTCCTCGCTAAACTCGTCGTAGCGGGGGATGTGCTTGTCAGGAATTAACGCTGCACCAATGAGCATACGCTGGTCTTCATCCTCGATGCTCGCCAGCGAAACCATCTCCTTCTTCTTGCCTTGCTTTGAGAAGAAAATGAAGTTACTCTCGATGGCAGGAAACTTTACAAGGCTGATAGCTTCTACCGCTACATCAGCCTCGTCTTCAATAAGTAGTTCAATTAGTTTGCGTTCTGGCATAATTTACAAATGAGTAAAAATGAAATCAACGTAGTCGTCACCTATTGCAGGTAAAACAATTGAAAGATTTAAGTCATCTGCTATTTCATACGCGTAATCTAAAACTGCGTCTGTTTCGCCCATCTCAACATCAACCATAACCTCAACGTCGGTTTGAGAGTGTACATCGACTTTTTTAAAACCTACAATTGCAGGGTGGCTTTGAAACGCGTCCATAAAGCGTTTCTGCACTGGGTCTAGCTTACGATATTCTTTACTGTCGTATCCGTACATATCTCTGTTGTTTAATATTGCGTGTATTGTGGGTCATTATAGATTGCGTCTGTATCTCGAAAGACTAAATCTAAGCCATCGGTATCACCAATTGTTTCAACTTCTAAACCGTGTTCTTTTGCTAAACCCATTGCTACCTTCATTACCCAATCTCCATTGGCATATCCTTCAGTCATATGTTGATATTCGATAAAAACAGAAAGGTTGTATTCATTGCGCGTGTACACGTTTATTTGATAAGTGTAATCGTACAACTCATCTATAATGTCTTCTTGTGTATTTCTATCCATATCTCTGTTGTTTAGTATCCTAAAATTCTAGTGTAATCTTTTGCTTCGCGTAAGGTGCTGAACCATCCCCATAATTCCCCATCCCAATCTGTTAAACCGTATAGCCCTAGGTCATAAGAATAGTGTCCCCTTCTGTCTGTTCCGCCACCACGAATAATTCTAAAATTTTCAGATTCCCATTCGTAAGTGCCTTCAGTACCTATAACGCGGCGAAATATTTCCATATCTCTGTTGTTTAAAAAGCCATTTCTACTTCTTCGGCATTGCTGTAATTCATATACACAATGTCCATAACGTCTAGCATCAAATGCCGACGTTGATTGATTAAGCCAGCAGACATATTACGTGCAGCCTGATGAATTTCAATGATTTCCTGAATTTCATCTATATAGCCGTCTAATCCACGAATGCCGTCCATACGCATAAAAAGCAACAGAGTTAGCACAGAACCGTTGTGGTCATTCCAATCTGTTTTGTCTGCAATTTCATCAATTACTACTGTTGGGAAAAGTTTCATAGCTCCTGTTGTTGTGTCGAATTATTATAGCTTATTGTATTGTACGATGATTTGAAAACTGTATTCACCCATCCCTAACTCAGTATCATAAATGTCAAGAATATAACCGATGTTATCACGCATTACATCCTTCAAATCTTCAGGGTCTGCGGCTTCGATGCCTTGGTTTTCAATAAAGATTTCCGCAAGGTTTGACCGTGGGTCAAGGTAAAAGTCGTAGGTGTATGGTCCGCCTTTATACATACGGTCTAATGCCTTAACTGTCGCCTTAAGGTCTTCCTCGATTTCTTGTCCTGTGTAATATCCCATATCTCTGTTGTTTAATCGAAATCTTTTTCATCCATAACCACCGCCACGCCTACAATACGCTGTCCTGCTATGCGACTTGCAACCTGATTATGCGGCAAACCAATCATTAAACCTTCTTCATTAACAATCATTACTTCGCCATTACCCAGATAAATTGGCTGTATATATCCACCCACAATTTCTTGCAATTCGCGTAACATATTGTTGGGGTCGATTTCATCTAAATAGTTGCCAAATTGTGGCTCAATTACTCCTATTTCTATCATATCTCTGTTGTTTAGTAGTTGTACGGGTCATAGATTTCATCAATGCGTACAATGAATTCTTCTTCCCGCATAATATTGACTAAA
>Ga0307379_10011678_pt1 | contig 11509 bp, 11 predicted proteins | sample UN2MG_FD_202237 | JGI IMG/M metagenome (GOLD analysis project Ga0307379, IMG submission 202237) | Soil microbial communities from Risofladan, Vaasa, Finland - UN-2 | ecosystem: Environmental > Terrestrial > Soil > Coastal area > Acid sulfate soil | place: Finland: Risofladan, Vaasa | collected... | reverse complement strand
ATAAAGGAGGAAAGAACATCAGAAGCAGTATGGACAGCATTGGCAAGCAGGGCAATACTATTTAATGCTAGCCCAAATAAAAACATGATAGCTGATAATGCTAAATTACATATAATGCTTAACCAGGCTTCTAAATAAGCATATTTCTTTCTTAATTCAGGATCTATATTATTTCTTGATAATTTATTCTCTTTAAAGAAAATAAATAAAATATAATCCACAGTTTTAAGTATAAAGCGCTTCATTTATTACCTCTCAATTAAATATTCCCAATTCATATTTACTTTTCCAAATTTTCTGAACCACGAAAATCAACAAAACATGCTACAAAATGATTGGGAGTTTTTTCTATAAGTTCCGGATTTTCTTCTTTGCATTTCTTTATAGCGTATGGGCATCTTGGACTAAACCTACAGCCTGGGAGAGGATCTATTGCGGAAGGAACTTCTCCTTGAATAATTTGTCTATATCTTCTTTTAAAAGGGTCCTCTATTGGCACAGCAGACAATAAAGCTTCAGTATAAGGATGAAACCTATTGATAAATAATTCATCACTCAGAGCCACCTCTACTAATTTTCCAACATACATAACCGCAATACGTGTAGCCATATATTGTACGACTCTTATGTCATGAGAAATAAATAAATAAGTAAGAGATAATTTTTTTTGTAAATCTTTCAATAAATTAAGGATTTGAGCGCGTACAGATACATCCACTGTTGAAATTGGTTCATCCGCAACAACAAATTTAGGATTTAAACTTAGGGCACGGGCAATTCCTACGCATTGTTTCTGCCCACTTGATAATACATGGGTAAATTGCTTGGAAATTTCTGGTTTCAAACCTACTAAATTAAGTAATTCTATAACTCTCTTCTTTAAATCATCACCCTTGGCTTTATTATGAATTAACAACGGTTCCTGGATAATATTTTCAATATTTTTTCTTTTATCAAATGAACTAAATGCATCTTGAAATATCATCTGCACACAACTTCGAAAGTTCTTTTCATTACAATGTTTCACATCATAAATATTATTTCCATCAATATATATTTCCCCACTGGTTGGTTTTAATAATTTTAATAATAACTTCCCTACAGTAGTTTTGCCACAGCCACTTTCTCCCACCAAGCCCAAGGTTTCTCCTTTATAAATACTTAACGAAACATCATCTACTGCATGAACCCAAGAAGTGACTTTTCCGGTTATACTTTCTCCTTTTATTGGAAAATATTTTACCAAATTTTTAACTTGAACAATTTTTTCTTTTTCTGCTTCAGCCAAGAATATTCCTCCTTAATGTTTACGATCTAATTTCATTGGGTCAAATTCATCTTTAACCCAATTACCAATTAAACTTAAACATAATACTGAAATAGCAATCGTAATACCGGGAAACACCACCAACCACCAGGCAACAGTTATATACTGTCTTCCGTCTCCAATCATTAAACCCCACGAAGAAGCGGGGGGTTGTATCCCATACCCAAGGAAACTCATATTTGCTTCTGCCCCAATCATATGCGCCATTTCTAAAACATATGTTGTAATTAATGGAGATAATATATTGGGGAAAATATGGACAATAAATATTCTTGGCTTACTACATCCAATAGTGCGACAAGCTTCCACCATTACAGTTTCTCTGATTGTTAAAACTTGACTCCTGGCCATTCTAGCATGAATCATCCATCCAACAAATAACAAGGCAAAAGTTAAATTTCTCTGACTGGGACCTAAAACCATAACAAATGTCAAAGCAATGAGTAGACCCGGAAAAGATGAAGAAATATCTACTAATCTCATTAAAAATAAATCAACCCAACCACCGTAGTAACCCGAAATAATTCCAATAGCTATTCCAATAATCCCTGCTATTAATACAACTGTAAAAGCAACACCCATAGACACTCTTCCACCATAAATAAGACGAGAAAGAACGTCCCTTCCCTGTTGATCCGTTCCTAATATATGTGGAAATCCACCTTTTGAAGAAGGAGATAGCGTTGGTGGTTTAAGTCTTTGCATTATATCGCTCTTTGCAGGGTCATAAGGTGCAAATAAAGGGGCAGCAAAGCTAATAAAAATAATTGATATTAAAACAAAAAGGGCTACAAGTGCAATACCGTTACCTTTAAAATGTAATAAAAAAATTTTTAGAAAGCTGTTTGGTTTTTTAGGTTCTTCAAACTTTATACCTAGTTTATTACTACTACTGTTACTCATTTCTTCCTTCCTCAACTTTTTGTATCCACCTTAATATCTAATAGTAGGATCAAAAAACCCATAAGATATATCCGTAATAAGATTAATAAAACAAATAACAAAAGCTACCGTAAATACTTCAGCTTGCAAAAGAGGAAAATCTTGCTTTCCTATTGTATCAACAATTAGCATACCAATACCCGGCCAGCCAAAAACTACTTCTACCGCAGCTGCCTCTCCTGCTAAATATCGTCCCAAATCAAATCCAAACATGGTTACTATTGAAGTAGCAGCATTTTTTAGAGCATGGCCAAGTAAAATTACTGTTTCCTTTACACCTTTTGCCCTAGCAGTAGTTATATATTGAGAATTAAGTTGTTCAGACATGGAAGATCTTATAATTTGAATTAAATGTCCCGTTGGAACAAAGGCAAGAGTTACAACCGGAAGAATCGTATGTTTTAAAGTGCCATATCCTGATGTATAAAACCATCCAAGTCGAACAGAAAAAAGTAATATCAACATAAGTGCTATCCAAAATGGCGGAAAACAAATGCCAACCAATGATGAATTTGTTAAAAAACGATCAATAAAAGTTCCTGGTTTATAAGCAGCAATTATTCCTATAGGAAGAGCCAAAGTAATTGCTAAAGCAAATGCCAATAATACTAAAATTAAGGTTGCTGGAATTCTTTTTAAAACGATGCCTAATGCAGGTATTTGTTGCCACCATGAATTTCCAAAATCTAACCGAATGACAGATTTTAAGAAATCTAATAATTGGATTAAAATTGGTTTATCCAATCCCAATTTATGGGTTAAAGCCATTCTTTCAGCATCTGTAGCTTGAAGGGGAAGCATCGTATTCACCGGATTACCTATAACATGCGTAACAATAAAAACTAAAATAGAAACTCCAAATATAACTACCAGTGTATATAAAAGCCTTAAAATGATATATCTCTTCATTTACGAACCACCTTATAAGCAAAAGATACTGAAGGGGAAAACTTATCTCCCTTTTCCCCTTCAGTAGTTAATTATTTTATTTTAAACTCATTTCGGAGAATAACATTCTTCCATCTTCTCGTGGTTCCCATTCCAAATCCTTGGAAATGCCCCATATGCTTTTCAGATTAATGAGGGAAGCCCCGAAAGGATCATCATATACAAACTGTGCTAATTCCTCATACATTGCCTGTCGCTTAACCGGATCCATTTCATTTCTTGCAACATCAATCTTTTTATCTATGTCAGGATTGGAATAAGCTGATTGAGGGCCTCCGGTTTTAATAATCGCTTGATAAAATCTATCCATATCGAATAGCTCATTACCATTTGAACTAAACATAATATCAGGAGCCTTTTCTAAGTTAAATAATGTATCAAGCCACTGCTGCCAACTTAAAAAAGTTAATTTAACATTAATTCCTACATCTGAAATCATTGATGCGACTGCTTCACTAATTTCTCCATCTTTCATCCATCTTCCTCTTTCAGAAATTAACTGAACTACTTCACCTTTGTATCCTGCTTCTTTTAAGAGTTCTTTGGCTTTTTCCGGATTAAAGGCATAAGCGTCTAAATTCTTATTAAATCCGAAATATGCCTCCTTGGCCAGCTGACCTCTTGCAGGTACCGCACTTCCTAAAAATAGCGCTTGTACTATAGCTTCTTTATCAATAGCATAATTAACCGCTTGTCTTATTAATTTATTTTGCATGATACCTCTTATCGTATTAAACCGAAGGAAATAAAATTCAATACTATTTGCTGTTTTATAAGATGGTAATTGTTCTAGATATTCAGGAAGCATATTTACTGCTAAATTAATCTCACCTGCTTTTAATGCTGCTAGTCGAGTAGAATTTTCCTGTATAAATCTGAAAGTGACATTTTGGATGCTTGGTTTTTGTCCCCAATAATCATTGAACTTTTCAATTTTTATGTCTCCCCCTCTATTCCATTCAATAACCTGATAGGGACCGGTGCCAACAGGTTTGGTATTTACTATATTGTCAGGACTACTCTCAATATATTTTTTATTAACGATATCTAAGAAGGTTAACCTTTTTAGAAGAATAGGATCAGGTCCATTGGTAATAATTAATACAGTATTAGAATTAATAACCTTTGCATCTTTAATTGTTGAAAAATTTCCCGCTATTTGTGAGTTAAAAGCAGGATCAATAATCCTTTTTACCGAGTAAACTGCATCTTCCGCCGTAAAAGGTTCTCCATTGTGAAATTTTACATTTTCTCTTAGTTTAAATTGCCAGGTTATATCACTAACCTGCTCCCATTCTATAGCCAAACATGGTATAGGTTGTAAAGTTTTACCATCCAACACCAACAATTTATCAAAAACATTATCACTAACCGGCCTCATATTCCCATCATCTGCAAATTGTGGATCCAGAGTAGTAGGTTCACCCTGTAAGGCAATGACTATTTGATCTTGTGCCAAACCTGTTAGGTTAATAGTTAGTAACAGAATTACAAATATAGCTACTATAATTTTCCAATTCTTAAACATTTAAATTACCTCCATTAATTTTTTTTATATTATTTCAAAGGAAAATAACATCTAACCCACCTGCCCGTAGAACCTTCAATCTTTTTATAATTGGGTTTTTCTTTACGACATATATCTCTTGCAAATTGACATCTGGGATTAAATCTACATCCATTTGGAGGGTTCATGGGGTTTGGTGGTTGACCTTCTATCACCTCCAATCTCCTGCTTCTATCTTTCAATTCCATTACCGTTTTTACAATTCCCTTAGTATAGTGATGTGCTGGTTTATGAAAAATATCAAAAACATTTCCGACTTCTATTACCTGACCTGCATATATTATAACAACACGATCTGCCATTTCAGCAACTACTCCTAAATTATTAGTAATTAAAAAAATAGTAGTACCTATTTCTTTTTTTAATAACTTCATCAATTCGAGAATTTGCGCTTGAATAGTCACATCTAAAGAGGCAGTCGGTTCGTCGGCAATAAGAATTTGTGGTCTGCAAGAAAGACCCATTGCTATCATTGCTCTCTGTTTCATACCTCCTGAAAACTCAAAAGGATACCTATTAATCATGCTTTCAGGAGAAGGTATTCTAACTAACTGAAGCATTTCCAATGCTTTGTTTTGAGCTTCTACACCCTTAATGCCCTGATTAATTTCAATAGCTTCAATTATCTGATGGACAATAGTCAAGGATGGATTTAGAGATGACATCGGTTCTTGTGAAATATACGCTATTCCTTTCCCTCTTATTTTTCTAATCTGGCTTTGTTCCATTTTTAAGATATCTTTTCCATTAAATATTACTTCTCCAGACACTATTTCCCCAGGGGGATCAATAAGCCTTAATATAGATAATGCTGTAACTGTTTTCCCACTACCGCTTTCTCCCATAAGTGCTAATGTTTCTCCCTTTTCTAAATGAAAATCTACTCCGTCTAGAACTTTAGAGGTACCTTTTTTTAAGAAAAAGTGCGTTGCCAAATTACGAACGGAAAGTACAGTTTCTTTATTATCTTCTTTTTGAGTAATTTCCAAACACAAACCCCCCTAATTATTTTTCCAGTATATTACTAAAATAGTAAACATATTAACTCAATTTCTTAAAACATTAAAAATTAACTAATTAATAGGCAGCTTTTCCGTGGGGAGCACCTATTCCCCATCTATCTCCGTGCACACCTAAATCCCTGCGAAGAGGTACCATGACTTCTTCTTTTCCGATAATTAGTCCAGCAGTTGGTGCACCAGAAACCTTATCCATACTATATATATAACATCACATCAGTATTGATTTTTCTAAGATCCGTTCCTATCATTTGATAAATCAAACCCCTATGTTTGCATAGATAGGCAATCCAAATTCATAAATAAAAAAGGCAATTGATAAACGCTATGCTCATCAATTGCCTGAAATGAATCCAACAATTAAATTTACCCCCATTTTTCTCATCAGATGAGATAGCGCTCCACCAGAAACCAGGGCATAAATTCTGATGACAGTCTTACGGCTTTTAGCCATAAGCCCAACATAAAGATTAGAGTTATCATCTTTATGCTTCGGCGAGAATACCTTTCCTGGTGAATCAAAGATGCTCACCTCATCGCCAGTACTGATTATTGCTCGCGCCTCTACCTCACTTTAGAAAAAAGTGAGGCAACAAATATTCAATTTTTTAATAACATAGCATGCATTCTAAAAAAAGTCAAAAATTTTTTTTACCAAAATTGCAAAATATTATGTTCTAAAAAGATTAAATTATATTATTATAAAAAAATTAGACAAATTTAAAAAGATGGTGTAAAAAAACTTTATTCTAATTTTATTTATTATTCAACTCTATATTTTTTAAAAATACCTAATTTTTCCATAATTTCTTTTAATTTAATGGTTTTTTCCTGGTTTAATTCATGTAAGGGTAACCGAGGTTTGCCTCCTGGTAATCCTAATAAATCTAAACCAGCTTTAATAACTACCGGATTAGTCACAGAATAACAAATCTCCATCAATTCATAAAATTTAAAAACTAGCTCCCGGGATTTAATTACATCATTAAAATTATCCCAAGGCTTGGAAATCTGAGCAAATTCTTCTGGTGCTAAATTACCTGTAATGCTTGTGACCCCTGAACCGCCAAAAGCTAAATTGGGTAAAATAATAGAATACAATGGAGCGTCGCAAGTCAATATATCTAAACTATCGCCTACTTCTCTTTTAATTTTAAGAATTTGGCTGACATCAGGCATAGCTTCTTTAAGGGCTATTATATTGGGAATTTTTGCTAAGCGTATAGTGGTTTCAGGCTTAATATTAACTCCTACCCGAGTCGGATTATTATAAATGGAGATAGGTATATCTACTGCTGATGCTACTTCCTTAAAAAAAATATAAATATCTTCCTGGGTAGGTTTTATATAAGGTGGGACTACCATTACTGCAGTTTTTGCTTTACATTTCTGCGCAAATTTAGTCATTGCAATGGTTTCTGAAGTATTAGAACATGATGTTCCAACTAATACAGGAATTTTATCACGAGAATAATCTGTAACAAATTCAATGATTTCTTGTTTCTCTTTTTTAGTTAGCATCGAAGCTTCCCCTGCAGAACCTAAGACTAATAATCCGTTGGTATGGTGTATTTTATGAAAGTTTATTAAGCTTTTAAAACCATCAAAATTTGTTGTTCCATCATCATTAAATGGCGTGGGTATTGCAACCCATGAACCAGTTATACGCATTATTTTTCATCTCCTTTTTTTATGAATATAATTTCTTCATTTAAATCAATATTTAATTCTGCCCCAGTTTTGTCTTTAGATGAATAAAGAACAATATTCTGGTGATTAGGCATGTGAGTATCATCAAAACCAACAACTTCTCCTATTAATTTTTCACCAATATAAACACTGTCTCCTATAACGATTACTCCACCTTCTTCTACCTCAAAAAATCCCACATAAGCAACATCATTTACCACTTTGCCTGGAGCAGCATCTTTATCTACAGTCGTCATTATTTCATGGATCTCATTTTTCTTTGCTGCCCTGGAATGGGGTTTAATTAAATTTAATCCACGTTCTTTAGTTTTAAAATCTAGAACTACAACTACATTTCCTTTAAGTATTTTCTTTTTTGCATATGGACTCTTTTTTATCATTCCAATAGCATAAGGATCCAAATTAAATCACTTCCTTTAAAAATAAATTAAATATTGATTGAATTTTCCAAATTACTATCATCGTGTAATAGAACTTCACAATCTTTACCAAATGTTTTAGCAATTCCTTTTACTACAGGTGCAAATTTTAATAAAATCGGGTTATTTTCACTTTTTCCCATAATATTTTCTCCTTAAAAAAACTGATTATTTATTTAAATTTTATTATGTTTATTTTAAAAGTCAATCATTTTTTTAAATTTTTCTAATAATATAACTTAAATATTACACTTTTTAAAATTTTTCTAATTTTTTTATAATAATATTATTTAATCTTTTTAGAACATAAAATTTTGCAATTTTGGTTAAAAAAATTTTTGACTTTTTTTAGAATGTATGCTATGTTATTAAAAAATTGAATATTTGTTGCCTCACTTTTTTCTAAAGTGAGGTAGAGGCGCGAGCAATAATCAGTACTGGCGATGAGATGAGCATCTTTGATTCGCCAGGAAAGGTATTCTCGCCGAAGCGTAAAGATGATAACTCTAATCTTTATGTTGGGCTTATGGTTAAAAGCCGTAAGACTGTCATCAGAATCTATGCCCTGGTTTCTGGTGGAGCGCTATCTCATCTGATGAGAAAAATGGGAATAAATTTAATTGTTGGATTAATTTCAGGCAATTGATGAGCATAGCGTTTATCAATTGCCTTTTTTATTTATGAATTTGGATTGCCTATCTATGCAAACATAGGGGTTTGATTTATCAAACCCTCTTATATCTTATGTCTATATTTTTTAAAAAAATCATTCTGGATTCCCGCTTCCCGATCAGATCGAGGACAGGTTTCACGGAAATAATATAAGGTGTAGGAATGATATATTGGCAAATTGAATATGACTGGCAAATTGCCATTTTAACTTATTACTAAATACTAATGATCATTTTTAAGGAGAAACAAATGAATAAACAAAATACCATAACTTCCCAAATAAATCGTGAGGGCTTTTCCCTAAATAAATCCGGAAATTTAGAATTTGACCGATGTGAACTTGTAAAATTAGCCCAAAAATACGGAACCCCCTGTTATCTATTTTCTGAAACTATAATTAGAAAAAATTGCCGGCAATATACTTCTGCTTTTACTAAAAAAAACATTGATTTTGAAGTAATCTATGCTGGTAAAGCCTTTCTGGTTAAAGCAATGTGTAATATTTTAAAGGAAGAGGGTTTAAGTTTGGATGTTTCTTCTGGCGGAGAATTATATACTGCCCTTTCAGCAGGATTCCCTCCGGACAAAATATTTTTCCATGGGAATAATAAATCCAAAATGGAAATAGAATTTGCTCTTAAAGAAAAAGTTGGCAACATGATGGTAGAAAGTGAATGTGAGTTAGACTTGATTGACCAGATTGCAGAAAGTTTAAATACAAACGTGAAAATAATTCTCCGGGTAACGCCGGGAATAGATACCCACACCCATAAACATATTCAAACCGGACAGGTAGATTCAAAATTTGGAATCAATATTGACCAGGTACCCAGTTTTATGAAAAAAGTTTTATCTAAAAAACATATTAGCTATAATGGTTTACATTTTCATCTCGGTTCCCAAATTTTTGATCTATCTCCTTATGTTCTTGCTATTAAAGAAATGGTAAAACTGATAAGAAAGATAAAAGACCTGGAGGGAGTGGATACCCTGAATTTAAATCTAGGCGGAGGACTGGGGGTAAAGTACTTGGAATCTGATAATCCCCCTTCTATAGAATACTTTGTAAATTTAATTGTCGATAATCTTACAAAAGAGATAAGAAAAAATAATTTAATCATGCCAAAAATTTTAATAGAACCGGGTAGGTCTATTGTAGCTGAAGCAGGTATTACTCTCTATACTATCGGTAATATAAAAGATATACCAGGTGTTAGAAAATACCTTATTATGGATGGCGGAATGGCTGATAATCCTCGACCCATCCTTTATGATGCAAAATATGAAGCAGTTTTGGTAAATAAAATAAATAGTAATCTGCCTGAGGAAGCGGTCACTATTGCCGGGAAATGCTGTGAATCAGGAGATATCCTAATTAAAGATTTAAAACTACCCTCAGCTTCCCCCGGAGATCTTTTAGCAGTATTTACTACTGGGGCATACCATTATTCTATGTCAAGCAATTATAACCGACTTTCGCGGCCAGCGGTTGTCCTGGTCAATCAAGGAAAAGATGATTTAATGGTAAAAAGAGAAACTTATGCTGATATTGTAAGAAATGATACTAAGCCAGAATGGTTCAAATAAAAAATAATGTAAAGGTTATATTTATGAGAATAATAGTAAAATTTGGCGGAACCAGCGTTCAGGACTCCGAAAGAATTAAAAAAGCCGCTCAATCAATCATTCAACAAGCAAAAAAGGGATGTGAAATAGTAGCGGTCGTTTCAGCAATGGGGAATACCACAGATACTTTAACTTCTTTACTTAAAGATTCTGTTAAAGATCGTATTGAAGATAGAGATTATGCTGATTTTGTTTCTATGGGAGAGCGGATAAGTGCCAGAGTTCTGGCAGCTACCATTAAATCCATGGGATTTTCTTCGAGATATTTTGACCCCGCAGATAAGGATTTTCCTATTATTACTGATTCAAATTTTAACCAAGCTAAAATTCTTTCTCAAGAAAGTCAAGAAAAATGCCAAAACATTATTAAACCTTTGCTCGAAAAAAAACTTATTCCTATAATATGTGGCTTTTTAGGTAGAAGCTGTGAAGATGGAAGTATAACCACTCTTGGCCGAGGCGGCAGCGATATCACTGCTTTTGCCCTGGGAAACTTTTTAGAAGCTGATGAAGTAATCATCGTAACTGATGCAGTGGGAGTATTGAGTGCTGACCCCCGGATAATAAAAGAACCCGTGACTATAAAGAAAATAAGCGTGGAAGAGATGGGAGTCCTTGCTGAAGGTGGGGCAAAAGTTTTACACCCACAGGCCTTAAAATATAAAACGGATAAGATGAAAGCAAAGATAATTCACTTTCAGAACGGAAACTTAGCAGCAGAAGGTACAGAGATAATAGGGGCTTTTAAAAGTAAATTAACTCTTTTCAAAGAAAAATTAACCATGTTAACTATCCTGGGAACGGAAATTTTTAATACACCAGGATTATTAAAAAAAATAATTACCCCTATTTCCGATAATCATATTAGTCTGTATGGTGTCTCTATCGGTACAAAACATATTGGAATTTATGTTATGGAGAATTATACCCAGCAATCTTATGATCTCATTCATCCTATTATCATTGAAGATAAGAAATTAAAATCAGTGACCTTAAAAAATGATATTGCATTAATTATCGCCAGAAGCAGAGACTTTATTGAAACACCGGGCATTATTGAAAGAATTACCCATCCTCTGGCTCAAAATAATATAAATATAATTGAAATGACTACTATCAAAACAGATATTTTGATCTTTTTAGAATGGAAAGATAGAGAATTCGCTTACCAAATAATAGACAAATCATTGGAAGAGGCAGGAATTCTGGTAACCAAATGAATTAGCGTAGAGCGTGTAGTGTTTGGGTAAAAATAATAAGTAATGAGTGATTTGTAGGG
>Ga0307379_10011677_pt1 | contig 11509 bp, 7 predicted proteins | sample UN2MG_FD_202237 | JGI IMG/M metagenome (GOLD analysis project Ga0307379, IMG submission 202237) | Soil microbial communities from Risofladan, Vaasa, Finland - UN-2 | ecosystem: Environmental > Terrestrial > Soil > Coastal area > Acid sulfate soil | place: Finland: Risofladan, Vaasa | collected... | reverse complement strand
CCCGTCTCGTCGGCGATCAGCGGATTGATGTCGAGTTCCTTCACCGCCGGGCAGTCCACCACGAGCTGGGAGAGGCGCACCAAGGCCTCGGAAATGCCAGCCAGATCGGCGGCCGGCCGGTCGCGATAGCCTTCGAGCAGCTTGCCGATCCTGGTCTGCGCCATGAGGTCGAGCGCAAGCGCGGTGTCGAGCGGTGGCAATGCGACGGCGGTATCGTTGATGATCTCCGTCGCGGTGCCGCCCGCGCCAAACAGGATCATCGGGCCGAACAGCTTGTCTTCATAGACGCCCATCAGCAGCTCATGCGCGCGCTTGCGCATGATCATCGGCTGCACCGTGAAGCCTTGCACGGATGCCTCGGGGCGAAGCTGGCTTGTGCGCAACTGCATGCGTTCGGCCGCATGGCGCGCCTCGGCCGGGGTCCGCAGGCCGAGTCGGACGCCGCCCACGTCCGATTTGTGGGAAATATCGTGGGAGAGAATCTTGACCACGACCGACGACGCCTGCTGGAGGAGCGCGTGGGCAATCTCCGCCACCTCCTGCGGCGACGATGCCACGCGCGTCGCCACTGTGGGGATGCCGAACGCCGAGAGCACGGCCTTGGCTTCCGGCTCGGTGAGCAGGGTGCGGCCGGCTCTCACCGCCGTGCGCATGATCGCGCGCGCCGCCTCATCGGCGATGGTGGTGTGGCCGGTGTCCTTCGGCGGCGTGCGCATCAAGGCCTCTTGGGCCTTGGTGTATTGCCAGAGATAGAAGAAGCCTTTGATCGCGTCGTTGGGCGATTCATAGGTGGGAATCTTGGCGTCGTGGAATTTCTGGCGCCCGCCGGCGGCCGCCTCCGCGCCGAGCCAATTGGTGAGAATCGGCGGCAGCGTCCTGGGGTGCGGCGCCTCATGAATGGCATCGAGCACGGCTTGCGCCGCGTCGGTCGATGAGGCGAGCGCCGTGGGGCAGTTCATCACTAAGATGCCGTCGGCCGTCGGGTTGGCGAGCACGGCGTCGAGTGTCGCCTTGTAGCGTTCGGGCCCGGCGTCGCCGATGATGTCGATCGGGTTTGCCCGCGACCAGTTGGCGGGAAGCACCTTATCCAGCGCCGCAACCAGGCCTTCGCTCAACGGCGCGAGCCTGCCGTCGAGCCGCATCAGATCGTCCACCGCCAGCACGCCCGCGCCGCCGCCATTGGTGACGATCAGGAGCTGGTTGCCCTGGACCGGTTTCAGGCTCGATAGAGTCTCGGCGGCGGTGAACAGCTCTTCCAGCTCCTCCACGCGGACAAGCCCGGCGCGGGCGGCCGAGCGCGCCGCCGACATGAACTTGCGCGCGGCGGGGATCGTCTCGAGATAGAGCAGGATCGAGCTTGTCGACACGTCGGCGGCGAGGAAGTCGAGCAGATCGCCGACATCGACGTCGGTCATGTCGCCCATGGACACCACATAGGAGAAGCCGATGTCGCGGGCGGCGGCCCAATCGAGAATGCCGGTCATCAGCGCGCCCGATTGCGACAGAAAGGCGAGCTTGCCGGCCTTTGGGTGGTTCAGCCCGAAATTGGCGCTCAAGCCCAGCGCCGGCACCGAGATGCCGAGACAGTTCGGTCCGATGATGCGCAAGCAAAACGGGCGCGCGGCATCGAGCATGGCCTGCTTGAGGGCCGGGCTGAACCCCGCCGTGATGACCACGGCGGCGCGGGTGCCCGTCTTACCGAGCTCGTCGATGATCGGCGGCACGGTGTCGGGCGGCGTGGCGATGACGGCGAGCTCCGGCGTCTCGGGCAGCGAGGCCACCGACTTGAAGCATTTGTGTCCGCCGATCGAGGCGTGATGCGGATTGACCAGATAGACTTGGCCCTGAAAGCCACCGGAGAGAATGTTCTTGGTGAGCGTGTTGCCCACCGACCCCGGCTCTTCGCTGGCGCCGATCACCGCGACTGAGCGCGGGCGGAGTACATGTTCGAGATTACGGACCGTCATGCAGCGCGCGCGGGCCTTTCATAGGGTGCGCCTCATTCCAGAGGCTGGACCATGACGACTTTGAAGGTACGCATCTCGTCGTCATGCTCTTTGATGGACACATACTCTCCCGGCTTGAACACGTGATTGCCGAAGCGGTAGCCGGACTCGTCGTCGTCCGGATCGCCGAGCAGATCGTAGTGCAGCGCCCAAGAGCCACCGGGCTTGCGGATGAGGTGGCCGACCTCGTCGTCCTCGCCTTCCCAAAACCGGTGCACGCGGCAGCGGTCGCGGAGCGGCTTCCACGCCTCGTGGTCGATATGCCCGTCTGTGGCGAGCGGCGCGGTGAACTCATAGCCACGCCCGCTGCTGCCATCCGGAAAGTCATGGTCGCGGGCGAGCTCCAGGCGAATCTTGTGCAGGCTCATAGGGTCCTCCCCGTGGAGTTAGAATGCGTCTTTAGTGTTTTCATGACGAAACGGAGACCAGAAACGATTTGCCGCAGCCTTGAGAGAGGTCAATTTGCCCACCAATAGGGCAGGTGGCGTCTCCGAAACGTCAATGCAAACGATAATAGGCGAGGCATCTGTGCGGCTGCTATGGAACGGCCATGACGTCCGCGTCTCCCACCCAAAGCGCGCCAGAGGACCGTACCCCCCTCGATAAGCTCAAGGCCGCGCTGGTCACGCCGATCCGCGCCATGCGGCTGTGCTACCTGCCGCTGCTCATGATCTACTACGCCTATGGCGCGCTCGGCCTGGTGGCCATCGCCGAGGCGTTCTGGGTCAAGGACGCTTTGAGCTTCACCCCGGCGGAGCTCGCCGCGATCGGCGTCTGGCTGACGCTGCCCTGGACCATCAAGATGGTGTTCGGCCAGCTCGCCGACTCCGTGCCAATCCTCGGCTCCCAGCGCCGGGTCTATGTGGTGATCGGCGCGAGCCTGGTGGCGTCGGGGCTCGTGCTCATGGCCGGCGCCGCCGGCGGCTGGATCGACTTTGCAGCCAAGAACGCCCTTTACGTGATCGCGCAGCTGCTCATCGTGGTCGGCGTGGTCCTGCAAGACGTCATCGCCGACGCCATGACCACCGAGGTGGTCGAGCGCGTCCGCCCCGACGGTACGCCGAAACCGAAAGCCGAGTTGGAGCGCGAACTCGGTCTCGTCCAGGTGCTCGGACGCCTGGCGCTGTGGTCCGGCATTTTGTCGGTGTCCGGTCTTTCCGGCTGGCTGGCGCAGATCTATTCCTACGAGACCGTGTTCCTGTTCGGCCTCGCGATCCCGGTGATCTCGCTCACCGGCGCGATGCTCGTCCGCCTCGACGGCGCGGAGACGAAACCCATCGACTGGCGCATTCTCGGCGGTGGCCTCGTGTTCGGCGCGGTGGTGCTCGCCATCGGGCTGGGCGGACTGCCGCTCGGCCAGGAACTCGTCTTCGCCATCTCTCTGACGGTCATCGCCTTGATGCTCTACCGCATCGCCGAGGATCTCGACGCGGCGTTCCGCAAGCGCGTCTTCTACGCCGCCCTGGTGATCTTCCTCTACCGCTCGGCACCCGGCGTGGGCGAAGGCTATCGCTGGTTCACCATCGACATGCTCGGCTTCGACGAGGGGTTCTACGGCACGCTCGCGCAGATCGGTGCCGGGCTGGCGCTGGCCGGTGCGTGGCTCTTCTCCGACGTCATCACCCGCAAGCCCATCGCCAAGGTGCTGCTCTGGCTCACCGTCATCGGCACGGTGCTGTCGCTGCCCAACATCGCGCTCACGCTCCGCCTCGATCAGTGGACGGAAACCCATCTCGGCTTCGGCGCCCGCACCATCGCGCTCATCGACACCACCACGGAATCGCCCTTCGCCGAGCTGAGCATGATCCCGGCGCTGACGCTTGTGGCCATCAATGCGCCTGCCGGCCGCCGCGCCACGTGGTTTGCGCTGATGGCCTCGCTGATGAACGTGGCGCTGGTGGCGGGGCAGCTCGAGACCAAATACCTCAATCTATGGTTCGAGGTTGGCCGCGACGCCTATGGCGAGCTCCCGGCGCTCACCATCGTTGCGGTGACCATCGGCTTTATCGTGCCGGTGGCGGGGATCATCGCCTTCGGCAGGCGCGCCACCTGACTGGCGAGCTCTAACCAAGATGGCGAAATTCCGCCAAAAACCAGCCCGCTCACGCCTCTGTCACTTGACCTTAAGAGTTGCGACCACATACTCATAACCACCATGAACCGCTTGCGGACCACTCTCGTCGCTTTCGTGACCCTCGCCGTCGCCGCGTTCCCGCTGGCGGGGGCGAGCGCGCATGGCGTCTCGTCCGCGGCGTCACAGGTCTCCGGTCAACAAGTCTCGGCCCAACACGTCTCGGCCCAAGCCGACTGCGAGAAGCACGCCCAAATCGATCAATCGCAGGCCAATCAAGGCCATTGCGGCAAACTCGGCGGCTGCGGCAAATGCCTGTGTTTTGGCCTAACCGCGGTGCTGATGACCGCGCCGGGCACGCGCATGTCGCTCCCGCCCGTCGTGAAGGCCGTTCGCGTTGCCGACAGCGCCACATCGCTCGCCTACATCCCCCCGTCGCCGCCTCCACGCGTCTGAATCCTCAAAACTGAAGCAGCGCCGTCCCGCGTGAGCGTCCGCTCGCGCTGTCGCGACGCTCGTCGATCCTCTGCCACCTGTCGGCAGGGGTCCGTCAACACGGATTCGGATACGCATCATGAAGCGTCTAAGCAGTTTGGCCATACTGGGTGCCGGCATCTTGGCCGGCGCCATCGGCAGCTATTGGTATGTGTATCGGCCCGAGCCGATCGCGGTGCAGGCTGCCGCGGCGGAGATGTCGCCGGCGAAAGACGGCCGCGAGATACTTTACTACCGCAATCCCATGGGGCTGGCCGACACCTCGAAGGTGCCGAAGAAGGACTCCATGGGCATGGACTACATCGCGGTCTACGCCGATGAGGCGGGCGATGGCGACACCGTCAAGGTCAGCCTCGACAAAGTGCAGCGCAGCGGAGTGAGAACCGAGACGGTTGGGGCTCAGACCATCTCCGGCACCGTCCGCGGCGTCGGACTGGTGGAGCACGATGAATCCAAGCTCTGGGTCGTAACCGTACGCTCCGATGGCTACGTCGAGGAGTTGTTCGTCAACAAGACCGGACAACGCGTCGAGAAGGGCCAAAAGCTGTTCCGGTTCTACAGCCCGCAGATTCAATTGGCGCAAGTCGACCTCCTGGTCGCCAAGCGCGGGCAGGGCCGCCGCGATCCGAACCGGGACATCGAAGGGGCCATGCAGCGGCTGCGGAACCTCGACGTGCCCGAGGCGCGCATCGAGGAGGTTCTCAAGACCGAGACCAATCCGCGGACGATCGACTGGGCCTCGCCGGCAACCGGCCATGTTGTCCAGAAGAACGTTATCGAGGGCCAGCGGGTCATGGCGGGTGACGAGCTGTTTCGCATCGCCAACCACTCGCGCGTCTGGGTCATCGCCCAGATCGCCGAGTCCGACATCGGCGATATCGCGGTGGGCACGCCCGCCACCGTCACCCTGCGCGCGTTTTCCAATGAGCCGCACGAGGGTGAGGTGACCTTCATCTATCCGGAAATGATGAAGCCGGAAACGCGGACCCTGTCGGTTCGCATCGAGCTGCCGAATCCCGACGGGCGCATTAAGCCGGGCATGTATGCCGACGTGGTCCTTCGTCCCGGCACCGGCGCGGCGCCGGTCACGGCCGTCCCGGCCAGTGCGGTGATCGACAGCGGGACGCGCAAGGTCGTGCTCATCGCCAAGGGCGAAGGCCGTTTCGAGCCGCGCGAGGTCACCCTTGGCCGGTCCGGCGGCGGCTATGTCGAGGTGCTGGACGGCGTGGAGAGCGGCGAGGAGGTGGTCACCTCGGCCACGTTCCTCATCGATTCCGAGAGCAATTTGAAGTCAGCGTTGCAGGCCCTCGACCAGCCGGACATGCCGGAGATGAAGCAATGATCGCCAGCATCATCCGCTGGTCGGCGCGCAACGTCTTTCTCGTTGGCCTGGCGACGCTCTTCATCACGCTGACCGGCATCTATGCGGTGTCGAAAGTGCCGCTCGACGCCATTCCAGACCTCTCCGACGTGCAGGTCATCGTCTACACCGAGTATCCTGGTCAGGCGCCGCAAGTGGTCGAGGACCAGGTCACCTATCCGCTGACCACCGCGATGCTGACCGTGCCCAAGGCGCACGTCGTGCGCGGCTTCTCCTTCTTCGGCGTGTCCTTCGTCTATGTGATCTTCGACGACGGCACCGACATCTACTGGGCGCGCTCGCGCGTGCTCGAATATCTGAGCGCCGCGGGCAAAGACCTGCCCGCAGGGATTACCCCGGAGCTCGGCCCCGATGCGACCGGGGTCGGCTGGGTCTATCAATATGTCGTGCGCGGCGCGCAGATGAATCTCGCCGAGCTGCGCACGCTGCAGGACTGGTATGTGCGCTTTGGCCTGTCCAAGGCGCAAGGCGTCGCCGAGGTCGCATCCGTCGGCGGCTTCGTCAAGCAGTACAGCGTCATCGTCGATCCGCGCCGGCTCCAGGCGCTCGGCATCCCGCTTGCCAAGATCAAGGACGTCATCCGCGACAGCAATATGGACGTCGGCGGGCGCACGGTCGAACTCTCCGAGCGCGAGTACATGGTGCGCGGCCGCGGCTACATCAAAAGCCTGTCCGATCTCGAGCAGATCGTCGTCAAGAGTGAGGCCGGCGTGCCGGTGCTCCTGAAGGACGTCGCCCGTGTCGAGCTGGCGCCGGACGAGCGGCGCGGCCTTACGGAGCTGAACGGCGAGGGAGAGGTCGTCTCGGGCATCGCTATCCAGCGTTTCGGCGAGAATGCGCTGTCGGTCATAAAGAACACCAAGGATCGCCTCGCCGAGATCGCACCCAGCCTTCCCGAGGGCGTTAGCATCGAGGCGGTTTATGACCGCTCGGACCTGATCTACCGCGCCATCGACACCTTGAAGCGCACGCTGGTCGAGGAGAGCCTCATCGTCGCGCTGGTCTGCGTCATCTTCCTGATGCATGCGCGCAGCGCGCTGGTCGCCATCATCACGCTGCCGCTCGGTATCCTGATGGCTTACATCTGCATGTGGGTTCTGGGGCTCTCCTCCAACATCATGAGCCTCGGCGGCATCGCCATCGCCATCGGCGCAATGGTCGACGCCGCCATCGTCATGATCGAGAACGCCCATAAGCACCTCGAACGGGCGCCCGCCGGAAAGTCGAGAACCGAGGTCATCATCGAAGCGGCCGTCGAGGTCGGCCCGGCGCTGTTCTTCAGCCTGCTCATCATCACCGTCTCGTTCTTGCCGATCTTCGCACTTGAGGCGCAGGAGGGGCGCCTATTCAAGCCGCTCGCCTACACCAAGACCTTCGCCATGGGCGCCGCGGCGCTGCTGTCGATCCTGGTCGTCCCGGCGCTGATGGTGGTGTTCGTGCGCGGCCGCATCATGCCCGAGCACAAAAATCCGGTGAACCGGTTCTTGATCTGGATCTCCCGTCCGGTGATCGAGTTGGCCTTGCAATTCAAGGTTGCCACGATCTTGATTGCCTTGGCGATCCTCGCGGGCAGCCTGTGGCCCGCATCAAAGCTCGGCAGCGAGTTCATGCCCAATCTCAATGAAGGCACGCTGCTCTATATGCCCACGACCTTGCCGGGGCTGTCGGTGACCGAAGCCGGCAAGCTGCTCCAGACCCAGAACAAGATCATCAAGAGCTTCCCCGAGGTGGAGTCCGTCTGGGGCAAGGCGGGGCGCGCGTCCACCGCCACCGACCCGGCGCCCATGGAGATGTTCGAGACGGTGATCAACCTCAAGCCGGAGAGCGAATGGCGTAGCGGCATGACCCTCGATGCGCTGATCGCCGGCATGGACGAGTCCCTGCAGTTTCCGGGGGTGTCCAATGCCTGGACGATGCCCATCAAGGCCCGCATCGACATGCTGTCGACCGGCATTCGCACGCCGGTCGGCATCAAGGTCATCGGCAGCGATCTCGGCGAGATGGAAAAGCTGGCGCGAAAGATCGAAGCCGCCGTCCGCACCGTACCCGGCACTTCAAGCGCCTATGCCGAGCGCGCCACCGGCGGCTACTATTTGAACATCGATCCCGACCGGACCCAGCTCGCCCGCTACGGGCTCATGGTCGGCGACGTGCAGAGCGTCATCGCCATGGCGCTCGGGGCGGAAGCGGTGACCACCACCGTGGAGGGCAGGGAGCGCTACAACGTGGCCATCCGCTATCCGCGTGACTACCGCGACAATCCTGAAGCCATCGCGAGCGAGGTGCTGATCCCCACGGCCGCGGGCGGCACCGTACCGTTGAGCGAAGTGGCCGGAGTGAGCCTTGGGCAAGGCCCCTCCATGATCCGCACGGAGAACGCGCAGCTCGCGCTCTATATCTTTGTCGACTTTCGCGATCGTGACATCGGCGGCTATGTTGCCGACGCGCAAGAGGCGGTGGCGAGCCAGGTGGACTTTCCGCCCGGCTACTACGTCACCTGGAGCGGCCAGTTCGAGTATCTCGAACGCGCCAGGCAGCGGCTTCAGGTCGTGGTGCCCATAACGGTCCTGATCATCTTCCTGCTGCTTTACCTCAACTTCCGCCGCGTGACCGAGACGCTGATCGTCATGCTCTCGGTTCCGTTCGCGGCTGTTGGCGGGCTGTGGCTGATGTGGTGGCTCGGCTTCAATCTCTCGGTGGCGGTCGTTGTGGGCTTCATCGCGCTGGCCGGTGTCGCCGCCGAGACCGGCGTGATCATGCTGATCTATCTCGATGGGGCGCTGAAAGAGCGGAAACGACAATGCGAGCGCGAGAAGCGGTCCTTCGGGCCCAAAGACCTTCACGCCGCGATCATGACCGGCGCGGTCGAGCGCGTGCGGCCTAAGATGATGACGGTGACGGCCATTATGGCGGGGCTGCTGCCGATCATGTGGAGCCACGGTGCCGGCAGTGAGGTGATGCAGCGCATCGCCGTGCCGATGATCGGCGGCATGGTGTCGTCGACTCTGCTGACGCTGATCGTGATCCCGGCGATCTACGCGGTGGTGAAAGGCGTCTCCTTGCGCACGGGCAGCGCAGCCGTTCTGGGCGGCGCCACTTAAGCCGCTGGCAGTGGCGGTGCGGCACGGAGGAGGGTGGTTTTCAGGCACCCGGCAATCGCGGTCGGGAAGATTTGGCAAGCGTATTGCCACGATTGCCATTGCTATTTCCTCGCTTCCAGCCTGCACTGGCGGTTGCAAGGAGTCGTCTCGATAGCCTCTCAAGGACAGGAGGTTTTCCAGAGCGGTAAAGTCCAGACTAGGGAAAGACGGCGAGCGGCTTGGGACGTTAAATCTTAATCTAAAGAGCCTTTGCCATTGGCTCCCGCTAAGTGCTTTGACGCATTCGTCATCATGGAGATTTTCAAGGCGTGCTGCAAAAGCTTTGGTACGACCGCCCACTCCGAACGCAAGTTCTTGTCGCGATCGCGGCGATCAACCTTCTCGCTGTGGCGGTGGCAGGGGTGCTGTCGATTCTGAACACGCGCACGGCCACGAAAGTCGAGATGGAAGCCTCGCTCGAGGTCGCGCAACGTTTCGTCGCCGCCACCCTGAATGACCTCGCCAGCCAGGATAAGCTCGCGGATTTCAAGCGCGAATTGCCTGTACAGCTCAAGCACCTTCGTCATGTTCGCATCATGTTCATGGATGCGACGGGGCATCTCACCATCGCATCGCCGCACAAGATCGTTGACGACGGCGCGAGGCCCTACGTCCCGGGTTGGTTCGTGGCGTTGGTTCGTCCGCAGCTCGGTGGCCGCGCCGTCCGTGTGGTGCCGGTGGATCGTTCGACGCCCATTGTCATTGTCGGCGAGCCGGCCGACGAGATCGCCGAGGCTTGGCAGGAGTTCTCCTCGCTTTCCATCATCTGGTTCGGCCTGAGCGTGGTCGTTCTGGCCATTCTTTATGTGGTGCTTGGCCGCGTGCTCGATCCTCTCGCCAGCCTCTCGAAAGGCCTGCTCAATCTCGAGGATGGCGACTACGCCACACGGCTTGAGCCCTCTAAGATGAAGGAGCTCTCCGTCATCGCCGATCGCTTCAACACGCTGGCAAGCGCGCTCGACGTTGCGCGTGACGAGAACAGCGGGCTGTATCGGCAGCTCATCACGCTGCAGGAGCAGGAGCGGCGTGAAATCGCCAACGAGCTTCACGACGAAGCTGGCCCGTGCCTCTTCGGCATCACCGCGAACGCCTCCTCGATCCAAAGAATCGCCGGACAGCAGCCTGGAGGGCGAACCCGCGAGATCTCCCAGCGCGTCGGTGAGATCCTTTCGATCGCCGACCGGTTGAAGAGCGTGAACCGTGCACTGATCAAGAAGCTTCGGCCTGGACCGCTCGGCCGGGTGAAGCTCGGCGAGCTCATCGATGAGCTCACGGTGGGGTTCGAGCGTCGTCATCCCGACACGCAGGTCATGTTGAACCTGGGCAAGCTCGGCAAGTCCTACGGGGAGCCGATCGACCTCACTGTTTACCGTTGCATCCAAGAGGGGATCGCCAATGCCATCCAGCATGGCGACCCGAAGACCGTGACCGTGGACCTTCGCGAGGACTCTTCGGCGCACGCTAAAGTGCCGGCGAGGCTGCACCTGAGCATTGGTGATGACGGGAAGGGGATCGCACCGTCGACGCCAAAGGGCTTCGGGCTTGCGACCATGACCGAGCGCGTACGTTCGCTCGGCGGCTCGTGTGTGATCGACAGCGCGCCTTCCAGGGGCACGACGATCCGCATAGAGATTCCGGTAAGCGAAGGCAAAGAGCGCGCCAGAGCGCCAGAGTTGGTTGGGGAGCTATCATGACTCAGGTTCTCGTCATCGACGATCATCCGATCGTGCTGCAAGGCTGCCGTCAGTTGCTCGAGGGCGCCGGCGTGGACAATATTGTTCAGGCGCAAAGTCTGGCCGACGGCTTCCGCATCTACCGCAGCCAGAAGCCCGACGTGATCATCGTCGACCTCGCCATGCGCACGGGCGCGCTCGGCGGCTTGTCCTTTATCCGGCGGCTTCGCTTGCACGATCAGAAAACGCCGATCCTCGTCTTCACCATGCATTCCGATCCGGTCATCGTCAGCCGTGCGCTCGAAGTGGGCGCGACCGGATACGTGCTGAAGGACACCGCGCCCGACGAGATGCTCAAGGCCTTCCAGAAAGTCCGCGAAAACCGGCCTTATCTAAGCCACGACCTGGCCTCGGAAGTGGCGTTCATGGAGGCGCGGGGCACCACCAATCCGTTGCGCCGTATGACCGTGCGCGAGCTCCAAACGCTGGCGCTGGTGGCCGAGGGCAAGCCATACGGCATCATCGCCGAGCATTTGCATGTGAGCTACAAGACGGTCGCGAACACTTGCACGCAACTCAAAGCCAAGCTTGGCGTCCGCACGCTGCCTGAGCTGATGCGCATTGCCATCCAACATCTCCCTTCGACGTCGGGCAGGCCCCAACGCTAGGGGTGGGGCGGAACAGGCCGGGAACATGTGCCCATGGATGGACCGGAGGCCGGCGGCCTGGGCGCGGGGAGAGCG
>Ga0307379_10011676_pt1 | contig 11510 bp, 10 predicted proteins | sample UN2MG_FD_202237 | JGI IMG/M metagenome (GOLD analysis project Ga0307379, IMG submission 202237) | Soil microbial communities from Risofladan, Vaasa, Finland - UN-2 | ecosystem: Environmental > Terrestrial > Soil > Coastal area > Acid sulfate soil | place: Finland: Risofladan, Vaasa | collected... | reverse complement strand
GATTTCTGATCCCGGGTTTTGCAAAATATATCTGGACTTGCAGCGTGTTCCAGGAGGATATTACTGGATTTTTCCCAAAAGTTCAACCACGGTTAACGTGGGCTTAGGCGTAGCCATGACTGAAGGTTTTCCTAACCCAAAAGATTTGTATAATGAATTGATTTTGTCGATGCCTCTCTTTAAGGGTTCGCGTGCTTTGACTGGTGGCGGAGGGCTTGTTCCAACAAGGAGACCCATAAGTCCCATGGTAGGAAATGGGATCATCATTATTGGCGATGCTGCCTGCCAAGTTAACCCAATTCATGGGGGCGGAATAGGCTCTTCAATGATGGGCGGAGTAAAAGCTGGCGAAGTCATCATCAAAGCATTGGAAAAGGGGGATGTGAGCCGAGAAGCCCTTTGGCCATACACGGGAATGTTCATGGAGTTGTATGGCGCTAAACAGGCTGGACTTGACATTTTCCGTATGCTTCTTCAGCGGTTGACAAACAAGGAAATGAATTATGGTATGCGGCACCATCTAATCACGGACGATGACTTGCTTAAGACGAGTATGGGTGAGGACCTGAAGCTTAACATATCCGAAAAGACCAGTCGACTCTTCAAGGGACTCGGAAGTCTGTCTCTTCTCAGGAAGTTGAATGATACTGCCAAGATCATGAAGGAAATTAAGGCGTTGTATAGGAATTATCCTTCTTCTCCTGAGGGGTTGAGGGAGTGGGAAGAGAAGACGCAGGCTTTATTTGAGAAAGCGAAGAAGCTGTGAGTAGACCTTAACAAAATCTACAGTCGAGTGCGTAGAATATGCGTTTGGCAGCATTAGTTACTGGCGGAAAGGATTCTATTTTAGCTCTTTATCGAGCCCAACAGATGGGGCACACCATCGAAGTTTTAGCCACAATGATACCCAAACGCTCTGACAGCTACATGTTCCATTTTCCCAACATTCACCTGACAGACCACATCTCCAGAGCGCTCGAAATTCCGTTGGTGAAAGCTGAAACTTCTGGAATAAAAGAGAAGGAACTTGAGGACCTCAAGAAGTTGCTTGCGTCCCTCGACGTGGATGGAGTAGTGTCAGGGGCGATACAATCGTCTTATCAGAAGGAACGAATCGACCGGATATGCAATGATCTGGGTATCAAATCTGTTACACCGCTTTGGCACGAAGAGCCTCTGGGCATCATGAGAGAACTGATTGACCTAAAATTCAAGGCGATAATCATTGGAGTGTACGCTTACGGTTTGGACCAAACTTGGCTGGGACGAGAAATCAACCCTGAAACGCTAGAAAAGCTTGTGGAGCTCCATGAAAAGTATCAGATTTCTTTGGTGGGCGAAGGCGGAGAATACGAATCCCTAGTTCTGGATGCCCCATTCTTCAAAAAACGCATCGAAATAGTCCAAGCCGAGGCAACATATGAGAACCTTAGCGGCGTTCTTGTCATCAAAGAAGCAAAACTCGTGGACAAAGACTGAAAAAGGTTTATTAACTGTTCTTTGTTTCTTAGCTACAGTTCCTATGGGATGTGACCCGCTTAGGGTTGAACCGAAAGAATGCGAGGAATAGAAGGTGGCATACAAATATATTGCAAAGGCTTGGAAAAAGCCGAAAGAATCCTTTGTTAAGGACTTAATGTGGCAGAGAGCCATAACATGGCGCAAACAAGACGCCATAGTAAGAATCGAAAGACCAACCCGACTAGACAGAGCAAGAAACCTTGGATACAAGGCTAAACAGGGCATCGTCATGGCTCGGGTTCGCGTTAGACGTTCAGGATTCAGAAAAACAAGACCTGTTTCAGGACGCAGACCGAAGCGGATGGGTGTCAACAAATTCAAAGTTGCCAAGAGCACGAGACTGATTGCCGAGGAACGTGTTGCCCGTAAGTTTCCGAACCTAGAAGTTCTGAACTCCTACTGGATCTGGGAAGATGGACGCTTCAAATGGTACGAAGTTATACTGGTTGATCCAGTGCTTTTGCCTGATCATCCAATAGCAAGCCAGACGAGACGCGTGTTCCGTGGCTTAACCAGCGCAGGCAAAGAAGTGCGTGGACTACACCACAGAGGATTAGGCGCAGAGAAAGCAAGACCAAGCAAAAAAGCAATCCTAAAACGAAGAAACAAACATCAACGCAAATAAGCAAGGGTGTAGCCACAGTTTTTGAAAGGGCACCCAACAAACTTCTTTTATGTTGATTTCTGTTTCATGTTACTTGACATATTTATATCAAGTGACTGCAATAAAGTTTCAGAGAGTGTGAGATAGGTTTTGTCTCAGCTATCTATAGCTTACGTTGATATTCGATTCTTTGCCCATGCCACCGAAGACTTGGACAAGGTTGTCGAGGCAGTTCAGAACATTTTGCCAAGCGACCATGTGGAAGACATAACATTTAACAGAAGCAAATTAGAGGGGCACTATGGCAACCCCATAACCATTTTCGAAACGAGAATCAAGGACAAAGAAACGGTTAGAGCATTAGTCGAGAATCTTTCAGCCAATCTCAGCTCCTTGGATAAGGAGGAGTTGGACAGAGAGATACGCCGGTGCGTTGAGAAGGGAAACCTATACATCAGACTGGACAAGCAAGCTGCGTTCCAAGGCAAAATCAAACTCGTCACATCAGACCCAATCCGCATACGCATAAGATTCAGGAAATCTAAAATCGAGGAAATAATCGAGGTTTGCAGAGAAATCGGGATGTTAACATGAAACGATTTGCTGACCTGCATCTCAGGGTACCCCTCAAAGAGCAAACGAAGGCAGAAAAAATGATTTGGAAAGCCTCTGAGCTAGGTTACAGCCTAGTCGGAATACCTTTTCCATCCCACGCCACGCAAGAACAGATCAGCCAACTAAAGCACATCTGTAAAGACGCCAAGGTAGATTTTGCATCAAGAGCAAATTTTTCTCCAAGAAACTCCAACGAGCTACTCCATGATCTGCGCCGATTCAGAAGAAAATTCGAAATCATAGCCGTGAGGTGCAACACGAAAGACGTCGCTAGACAAGCAGCTAAAGACAGACGCGTGGATCTTCTCCAATTTTCTGCCACAAACCTCCGCACAAGATTCTTTGATGAATCAGAAGCTGAGCTTGCTTCGCAGGCTCTCTCATCCCTCGAAATCGAACTGGCTCCCATACTACAGTTAACAAGTTTTTCTCGAGTCCGCCTATTATCTTGTCTACGAAGGGAAGTGGCGACAGCAGAAAGAGCCAAAGTGCCAATCACACTTTCCAGCGGTGCAACAGATGAACTGTTCATGAGGGGACCCCGCGACTACGCTGCCCTAACAACCATCTTCGACTTGCCCTTGTCCTCTGCCTTGAAGGCTCTGTCAGAAAATCCTCTGGTTACGGTTGAGCGAAACAGGGAAAAGTTGAGTCCAAGTTACGTGGCTCCTGGAATACGTGTTGTAGGAAGGAAAACAGGTGCTTAAGAGAGAGAAGAGACGGTATTTGGCTCTCAAAACTGTGAGCGAACAGCCACTCGACGAATGGGCAGTATTGGATGCGGTTCAAGCTTCGGTTCACAGGCTCTTCGGCGAATATGGCGCCAGCAAAGCCAACATCAAACTGATAAAGGGTATTCCAGAGAAATGTCAAGTGGTGATCCGCTGTTCCCACACGATGCTTGAAAGGGTCACAGCCGCCATCGCCTCAACAGTTGAGGTGGATGGAAAAACGGTAGCCATTCATGTTGTGGGCGTCTCTGGAACCTTGAAGGCGCTATCCAAAAAGACATAGAAAAAAGAGAAGAGTTACTGCAGTTTTTGTTATGGACTCTCTATCACTCGAATATTGTATTCATCCAAGTACGCTTGATGGAGTGTAGTCGGATAGCTTTCTGTTTCTGTATCATACGGGAAACAGCTCATAGCGTGGAAGGGCAACGGGTCAACAGTAAATTGCACGTAAGGAAGACCACCAACTTTGAACCAGACGCTGGCAAACAGGAAATAGTCTCGCTCCATGCCGTCTGGAACCGGAGGCAAATCAGCGGAGAACAGAATAGATATTTCATCTCCCTGGCGCATTATTACGAATTCGTCGTCTGCATCTTGCAACAGCCCGGTTACGTCGCCGTATCGCGTGAAATTGCCTGTTGAAGTAGAGTTGGTTGTGAAGGCTTGGGTTAAATTGGCAGAGGAGGGCGTTACCGCTCGAATTGTTACCTCTTGTTGTGTTGTTGTATCCACTCCGATATAATCGAAGCAGGTGTTGAAGAAAGTGTGTATCCTGAGCGAATAATCATCAGTCGGGAACAGCCCAGTTAGGTTCACAACGAAACAGTCGGGCGTAACGTCAAGTAATGGGAACTGCCTGTTATCGGGAACAGGAGCCCAGTTGCCGTTGGCGTCTTTTACTTCCATGTATGGAGGCGGAAACGGCTTCTCACCCGGTTTATCCCAAAACTGCCCAGCCCATGCGCCCTGTTCTTCGCCTGTGGAGTATATTATTGTTCCAGCGACTACGAGTTTGATTTCTTCTGCATCGGATAGGTCGCCTAAGTTTAGCTCTAGGGTGTCCCAGTGGAATTCGTTGCCTGTGGTGGTTATTTCGTCACGTTCCAAGATTAACGATAGGACGTCTTCTCCATCTCCCGTGACGCAGGAGACTGGGGGATTAGGATGTTTGCTGACGGCGTAAATTTCACCTTGACCATCAGGGTTATACAGGTATGTGGCTTTGGTTGAGAAGACGTCTACATCGGGCGAGTGGTCTACAATCACTAGTGTTGCCGAGTCTGTGTAGGAGATTTCGTCCCATTTTTGGGCAAGAGTCATGTCGTAGTAGCCTTCTTTTGGTTGAAGTCGGCTTGCATTCAATTTTGTGTAGTCCCACGGATTACTGTAAAGGAAGGACAGGCTTCCGTCTTCTCTGAAATAGTCAAAAATTCCCAAGTATCCGGTGCCATCAGATATTTCAGCGGTGTACAGGTATTCGTTTCCATCCCAAACATATAGTGAAGGACACGATTTAGAGTTGAGATAATTGGCAGTAACAGACAAGCGAGTATCTAACTGTACAGTTCGGGTGAGACTTGTCGATCCATCTTCCCAGCCGGTGAAATTCCAGAAGGTTCCTGCATATTCGTAACCGTCTGTTATTGCTAAGGTGTAAGTTCCCGCGTCTAAAAGTTCAATATAGGGTGCAGGATGCTCAACCCCGTCCAAAGTAAACTTCATGCCCTGATAATTTGCGGAGACAATGAGAGTGTGCTTACCATTAGGGACGACTTGGAAAAATCCAGATAAAGTGTTGGTTTGATTGCCGAGATTTATCAACTGAACACTGTATCCGTCTGGTGCTCCAGCTGTAACTGAGAATTCAATAGTCACACTTTTTGCGCCTGCGTCCAACTGGAACATTTTGGTTGTTTCAACTACGCCCTCAATCAAAACTCTTGCCTGAAGGGTACCCGCCTCATTTGCCAGATTACTGGCTTTAGCTGTGATAGTTACCGTTTCTCCCTCCCAAACTTCGTATGGTCTCACAAAGAGAGTGGACAACGTTATGTTCTCGGAGGCAGGAGCCGAACTTTCAACAGTAAATGAACCAGACTGGGAGCCAATCACAACTGTGTGTGTGCCGGGGCTTGTTCCAGTCACTTTGAATGATACAACCTCAGTTGCTCCGCCAGACAAGTTAACGTTTCTTGTTTCTATTACGGCGCCATCAATTTGTAGATCCACAGCATAACTGCCGCTAGCCTCTCCAACATTAGTCACCTTAACCGAAATATCCACAGTTTCATCTGCTAGAACTGAGGGCGGATTGATAGTTAACTCGGTTACTTGAAACTCTGCTGGTTTAATGGGTTGAGCCTCAGAAGTGATTCTGAAGGAGGTGGTCAAAGTCCCTAACTTAACAACGTAGGTACCTTCAGCGTTTTCAACAACTTCAAACTGTACAGTTTTGGTTTCTCCACTGCCAAGCTGAAGGCTTCTGGTTTCTCTTTTTTCGTTATTGACAAAAAGTTCCAGCGAGAAATCGCCAGCCTCGTCTCCAATGTTGGTTGCCGTTGCAGAAACAGTTATGGTTTCTCCGACCTCAGCTTCGGTTCTGCTGATTCCCAGATTTGTTAATCGCAATTCAGCAGGTTTGGTCGGTGCTTCAGACGTGACTTTGAAGGTTCCGGTCAGATTCCCTATATTAATTGTGTGATTGCCTTCAGTTGTTGCTGTAGCGGTGAAAACTAATATTGTACTTTCTGCCCCTGAAAGCTGAACCGTTTTCGTTGCTATTGGCTCGTCATCGATTGTCAGGGTTACCGAATTGTTACCAATCTTGTTTCCGATGTTAGTTACGTTAACTGAGATTTGCACCTGTTCCCCAACTTGGGCCCAATCCGAGTCAAGAACCAAATCAGTCACTTGGAACTTGGCGGGTTTTGGAAGCAGTGAATCTACATAGAAGTAGCTGGGAATTGCAACAGCTAGAAGTATCAAGTTAGCAAAAAAAACTATTTTTAGGTTAGTTCTGGTTGATCGCGAGACCAAGGGGTAATCAACTCACGAGATTGGAATTTTTCATCTTTACCTGAATGTTTAAGGCATTCGGAAACTCTGCTTTTAAGCGTTACCAAGAAATCGGTATATTCACTCATTGACCATTCGAACTACATCTGCGACTTCCAAAATAATTACAGACTATTTAAAAAAAGGGTGAAGAGAGTTTTTACCAGAGTTGCTTCTGCTTGTCTTCTGTGTTTTAGAATCCTAGGTCGTAGGCTTCTTCTCCGTGTTGGCTTAGGTCAAGACCTTTGTCTTCTTCCTCTGAACTCACCCGTAGCGGCGAGAAAATGTTGATTACCTTCAGCAGCAGATATGACCCAAAGAAGGAGTAAGCCGCCACTATTACAACAGCCAGCACCTGAGCGATCAGTAAACCAGAATTGCCGTAGAATAAACCGTTTACGTTGTTTACCATTGTTGTTGCGAATAGGCCCGTTGCTATTGAACCCCATATTCCGCTTATTCCGTGACATGCAAAGACATCCAATGAGTCGTCAATTCTTGTTTTTGCTAAACGCCAGTTAGCCACCAAGTTCGATACCACCCCTGCAGCCAAACCTATCAATATCGCCGATGTTACGCTAACAAATCCCGAAGCGGGAGTTACGGCTACTAATCCACAGACTGCACCAACAGATATGCCGACCGCTGACGGTTTTCCTTTTGTTACCCAATCAACAATCATCCAGCTTGTTGCGGCTGCAGCAGCAGCCAAGTTAGTGGCTACAAGCGCCGAAACAGATAACGCATTTGCTTCCAATGCACTTCCTGCATTAAAACCGAACCAGCCAAACCACAGTAACGATGCGCCCAGTATCACGTAGGGTATGTTGCATGCCTTGTGTTCAATTCCGTTACAGCTGTTGTTTGCCTGCGTTGTGAGTGTTTTTCGTCTACCTATAACCAACGCTGCGGCTAGGGCAGAAAATCCTGCAGTAACATGAATTACAATGCCTCCTGCAAAGTCAACTGCACCCAAAAAGTTTAGCCACCCATCAGCGTTCCATACCCAATGCGCTACCGGCGAATAAATGAATGTAGACCACAGCACAGTGAAGATCAAAAGTGAACGAAACTTGATTCTTTCTGCGAACGCTCCGATGATTAAAGCGGGTGTGATGGCTGCGAACTTTAGCTGAAATGCAAAGAATAGGAGTTCAGGAATTTGGGGCGCATATGGGCTTATGGTGTTTATTCCAATGTTGTTTAAGCCTACTAGCGAAAGGTCGCCGATTAAACCGTTGATGCTGTGCCCAAACGTGAGGCTGTATCCCCAGAATGTCCACACTAAACTTGATACGGCAAATATGATCAGGCATTGAACTAATGTTGAAACAAGGTTTTTCTTTCTCACCAAGCCCGCGTAAAAGAATCCCAGTGCCGGCGTCATCAACATGACCAGCGCAGTTGCTGTTGATATCCACGCGATGTCTCCTACAGCCATTCTTTGCACCTCTTGTAACAGGCGCTATTTTTCATGTTGATTCGTTCGATGTTTTCTGTTTCCATGATTGTCGTTTTCTCCAGTTATTTATTCAACGAATTAATTGAATATTGGTTAATTGTATATAAATCTTTCCTATTTACTGAACGTTTGTTGATTTGGTTCTGTAGTATTGAATGTTTATTCATTTAGTTATCGAAGGTAGCCAAGAACTCCGACAATACTAGTTATTCAGTTAACCACAAACAATACCTGCATCAACATCAAACCTAAAGAATTCGTCACACAGCCAAAACAGCACACACCATCAACAAAACCATTCAAACTGCAATCATAACGGCGGGCGGAACATTCATTCCCCAGTCTATGAGGAGATATACTTGGTAGTCTAATAACATTCAGATTGTTGAAAACTAATTTTTTCCAGTTTCAGATAACCCGTTCCTTATTTGCTGTTCCGCAGACTCAGCATATGACTTGTCCATCTCAAAGCCGATGTAGTCAACGCCCAGCCGCAAACAAGCAACAGCCGTATTACCGATTCCCATGAACGGGTCCAAAACAAGCTTGGTTCGTTCTAGCCCATGAAGCATGATACACATCATCGGCAGTTTAGGCGGAAACGCAGACGGATGCGGTCTCTGCTTCTTCCGAGACCAGATCGTCTCGTATGGAATAAACCAAGTGTCCCCACGGTCTCTCACGTCCCGAACCGCCTTCTTCCACCGTCCAATGTTACTTTTATCCTGATAGGGCACACCTACCGCCAATTTGTCAAGCTCAACATTTCCGTCTTTGGTAAACTGAAAAACATACTCGTGGCACTTGTTCACGAAACGTTCACTGTTAACAGGCTTAAAGTGCCCCACTGCAATGTCTCCCTTGATGTTCGGGTAATCGCCAACATCCTCTTTGGGTATGGCAATCGATTTTATCCAATGAATAACATTCTGCAAAACAAAATGTTTCCTGAACCTAAAGGCTACCTCCCAAGCAACCCAAGGATCTTTAGATTTATACCCAACATTCAGAAAAAAAGAGCCTTCGTCACTAAGAACGCGCTTACATTCCTTCGCCACCGCTTCCATCCAATCAAGATACGCTTCTCTGGAAACCGAGTCATCATACGAATTATACGCTATCCCCAAATTGTATGGCGGTGAAGTCACAATCACATCCACTTCCCCATCCTCAAGGAACCGCCTCATCCCCTCAAGACAATCCATAACAATTATCCGATTCCTTTCACACCGCACCAAATCTACGCCAACCCCATAAACAACAAATACACTGACACCCGCAACTAAACCTAAGTCACCGTCCCCTCAGCAAAAACTGCCTCCTTTCTATAAATGTCTTTACAGCCCAAACACCCACAAAACTTAGGAAATAGACTTCACACACAACTACCAATCATATTAGAGAGACACGTTCAAAACGCATGTTTTCTTTGTCTCCCAAGTTTTGTGTGCTCTGAACGCAAGCGTTGGGAGATTGATTTTGGATGCCCATTTCTTTCACCAAAACAGTTCATGAGTCACTTTATGGATTATTTAAGCTTAACGAAACAGCTTTTCTTGGGATTTATTTCTTCTCCCATGCCCTGATTTCAAGCGAAGTAACAAGAATGCTAAGAACCAACCATAAACTAACAACCAAGAAACCTAATCCAATATGCGAAAGCGTTATGTCAGGTCTATTCTCTGCTGTGAGAACTAATAAGGTGGGATTCGCCCAGAAGAGCGTGAGAATTAATGTTGATAGAACCATGATTATCGTAGAATAAATAATCTTAGGTTGAAACGTGTATTTTGATTTTATAGAGTCAAATTCTCGAAAGTCGTCTTCAAGACCTTCTATTCCAGAGTCCGAATAATTTGGATATTTTGTTTTTCCAAGATATGAAACCAACTCGTTCAATTCTTCAATTATCTCTTCTCTCCGCTCTTCCATTTCCGAGTCTAGAAATTTCCTCATTTTCGCTTGAACATTTTCTTTTAAAACTAATTCTATGACAATAGCAATTACTGTTAATAGACCAAGCGGAATTGCAATGAAAGCCAATGTTATGTCTGGATTTGTTTTAAGTGCTTCTGAACTGAAAAGTTCATTGGAAGAATTCATCCGAAAAGTAGTTGTTATAAAAGATGAAAGAAAACTTGATTACCTGAAAGAACTGTTAAATTTCAAGTTTCCTTTGGAAATCTATTCCGTTAATTATGATACTTGTATTGAACAACTAAGCCACATGAATTTCTTAAAATACACAGATGGATTCGACATCTATTGGAATCCTGACAATTTTAAAGATGACAAATTTAGTATTAAGCTCTTTAAACTTCATGGGTCAATAATCTGGTATGAAAGCAACACTAAAGAATACTTGAAAATTCCCGTCAGAGGATTCGATAATGATGAACCAATAAATCTGAGGCTAATAACGGGAGAAACTGTTAATCCTTTATTGATTTATCCAATGCAAAAATGGGAATACATTGAACCGTTGACAGAATTGCAACTTTTGTTTAAGAAACGGCTGATTGAGAAAGATACCAAGTTCCTTGTAGTTGTTGGTTATTCTTTTCGAGATGAATACATAATTCGTATGTTGTGGGACGCTGCGAGAAGGAATGAAGAATTATACATCGTATTAATAGACCCAAATGCACAAGAAATTTTCGAAAATCGCTTAAAATTCCTTGACCCAGACAAAAACACGCTTTCCCGCATTGCAGATAAAGTTATATGCTTACCATATCCTTTTTCAAAAATTATTTACTTTTTGAGAAATGAGTATTTGCGTTCATTGAAGAATAGTATCAGAAATGAAAAGTCTTGTATTAATAATGAAAAAGTGGGTAATGAGAATATTCCGTGGATGAGTCTTTTGCGTCAACTGATAAAATGTGAATTTTCCGAAAAGCAGGAAACAATCATTGAAGAGAAAATGAGTGAACAATGGTTCAAGCCTTCTTTGTGGGATGGTACTTCAGACATCCCTAGACTTTCAGAACGAATTCTCTTGAGTTGGAAAGCATTGTTACATTCAGTTATTGCAAGGGATGGATTTGAAAAAAAATGGATTGAGAGATTAAACAAAATGTTTGAATTTACGAGTATTGACCATCTTTTTATTCAAAATATGAACCCGTCAGGTTTTTCATTACAATCCTTTTTAGTTGATGACAAATTAAGAAATTTCAATGATTTAGCTCTTATTCTAAATAGTATGGAAATTGAATTCGATAGGAAAATTGAGTTACTTGGTGAGAAATTCAAGAATAAATTAGATAGAATTGATGAGACTTTGGAAAGATTAATCGATTTTATGGATTATTGCTATCACTTTGCTGGTGAAGTCAGCTGGAAACGTTACATCATTGAAAGAAAAGACATGGAAAAGCAAATCCTAGAATATAGTGATGAAAAAAAGCAATTTATTTCTGAAGAAGAAAAAAGGAAATTGCTAAGAATAATTCGTGAAAGAGAATGCACAGATTTGCAGAAAATCTTTAGAGGAATAACATTTAGGTTTCAGTTA
>Ga0307379_10011675_pt1 | contig 11510 bp, 11 predicted proteins | sample UN2MG_FD_202237 | JGI IMG/M metagenome (GOLD analysis project Ga0307379, IMG submission 202237) | Soil microbial communities from Risofladan, Vaasa, Finland - UN-2 | ecosystem: Environmental > Terrestrial > Soil > Coastal area > Acid sulfate soil | place: Finland: Risofladan, Vaasa | collected... | reverse complement strand
ATGGCCGATCCAGCCGGAGTCGACGGCCGAGCGCGAGGCGCCTACGGCGGCCCGGGGGAAGACGGCCGCGAGGTCCCGGAGCAGGGCGAAGTTTTCCGGCCCCTTGAGACCACGGCCGCCCGAAACGATCACATCGGCTTCGGTGACGTCGACTTCCGCGCTCTCTTCTTTGATGACTTCGGTGACGCGGCCCTTGACCGTTCCATCGGGGACCGTGACGTCCATCTTGACGACTTCTCCAGCGCTGGCAACGGCTTCGCCGAGCGGGAAGACGTTCGGCCGGAGAGTGGCCATCTTGGGCGTGGATCGCAGGGTCAGCGACAGGAACGCTTTGCCCGCGTAGATAGGACGGGTGAACTCGAGCGCTCCGGCCTTGACCGCGATTTTCACGCAATCTGAAGCGAGGCCCACGCCGAGCCGGGCGGCGACCCGCGGCGAAAGGTCCCGGCCCATGGCCGTGGCCGCGAAAAAGAGGGCCGCGGGTTTCGCTTCCCTGACAAATTCGGCCAGGGCCAGCGCGTATGCTTGCGAGGAATAGTCCGCAAAAATGATATTTTCTATAACATAGGCCTTGGCCGCCCCGAGCGCGAAAGTGCTCGGGACCAGGTCCGCGACAGCGCCGCCGACCAGGACGGCGGCCGCTTCGACCCCCATCTCTCCGGCCCGGCGTTTGGCCTCGGAGAGCGCTTCGAGGGAGCTCTTCTTGATCTTCCCGTCCCGCTTTTCCATGAATACGGCGATCATCGTCCTTCTCCTTTATATGACCTTGGCTTCGGTACGGAGGAGGCGTACGAGCTCACGGGCCGTCTCGGCCGGATCACCCTTCAGGATCCTCCCGGCCTGTCTCGGGGCCGGGACGTCCAGGCCGGTGACCTCGACCTGGGAGGCGAGCTCGTCCGACCCGAGGCCCAGCTCTTCGAGCTTGACGACGGGGATGTCCTTTTTCTTTGCGGCCATGATGCCCTTGAGGGTTTCGTAGCGGGGCTCGTTCAGGCCTTTTTGGGCGGTGACGACAGCCGGGAGAGCGAGGGCGACTTTTTCCATCCCTCCTTCGATCTCGCAAAGGGCCGTCGCGGACGTCCCCTCGACCTCGAGCTTGGTCACGACCGTCGCCTGGGGCAGGCCGAGGAGCTCGGCGACCATGGCCGGAACCTGGCTGTTGTCGGCGCCCACCGATTGCTTCCCGAAAAGAAGCAAGTCGGTCCCGGCGAACTTCCGCTCCACGGCCCGGGCGATGATCCGGGCCGTCCGGAGCCCGTCATAAGTTTCGGGCGAATCGTCCTTGACCAACAAGGCCTCGTCGGCACCCATGGCCAGGCACTTGCGGAGGACGGCGATGGCCTCGTCCTTTCCCACGGATACGACGCGGACCGTCCCGCCTTTGGCTTCCCTGAGCTTCAGGGCCTCTTCCATGGCGTATTCGTCGTAGGGGCTGACGACGAAATTCAGCCCGTCCTCGACGATCGATTTCGTCTCGTGTTGGATCCGGATCCGGGATTCCGTGTCAGGAACCCGTTTGACGAAAACGAGAATGTTCATGTGTCCTCTCCTCTAGAGAAAAGCCCCGCAGCTGCCGCCGCGCCGGCGGCGGACCCGGACCTACGGTTTGACGAACCTCTTGAACAAGAGCGCGCCGTTGGTCCCGCCGAAGCCGAAGGAATTGCTCATGCCGTGGACGATCTCGGCTTTCCGGGAGACGTTGGGGACGTAGTCCAAGTCGCACTCCGGGTCGGGGAACTCGTAGTTGATGGTCGGCGTCATGACCTGATGGTAAAGGCAGAGCGCCAGGATCCCGGCCTCGATGCCGCCGGCCGCGCCCAGGAGATGGCCGGTCATGGATTTCGTCGAGTTGACGGCCACGCGCGAGGCGTGCTCTCCAAAAACCTTCTTGATGGCCAGGGTCTCGGTCTTGTCGTTGAACGGCGTCGACGTGCCGTGGGCGTTGATGTATTGGACGTCCTCCGGCCGGACCCCGGCGTCCTCGATGGCCCGCCGCATGACCCGGACCGCGCCGTCCCCGTCGGGGGCCGGTGCGGCGACATGGTAGGCGTCGCTCGTCATCCCGTAGCCGACGACCTCGGCGTAGACCCGGGCCTCGCGCTTCAGCGCCCGGCCCAGCTCCTCGAGGATGAGCACGCCCGAGCCCTCGCCCATGACGAACCCGTCTCGTTGTGCGTCGAACGGCCGCGAGGCCTTGTCCGGCGCGTCGTTCCTCTCGGACAGCGCTTTCATGGCGTTGAAGCCGGCCAGGCTGAGCGGGGTCAGTGGGGCCTCGGCCCCGCCCGCGATCATGATGTCGGCTTCGCCTCTGGCGATCATCCGGAACGAATCGCCGATGGCGTGGGTGCCGGTGCTGCAGGCCGTCGCATTGGCACAGTTAGGGCCCTTGGCGCCGTAGCGGATGGAGATCTGGCCCGAGGCCTCGTTGATGATCGCCTGGATGAGGAAGAACGGCGAGACCCGTTCCGGGCCCTTCTCGAGGAGGACGGAATGCCACTCCTCGATGGAGCCGAGCCCGCCGACCCCTGAGCCGACGTAGGTGCCGGCCCGGTCGCTTTGGAGGTCGCCCGGCGCGATCCCGGAATCTTCGACGGCCAGGTGGGCCGCGGCCAAGGCGAACTGGGTGAAGGGGTCCATCTTGCGGACCTCTTTGCGGTCGACGAACAGGAGAGGGTCGAAGTCCTTGACTTCGCCGCCGAAGCGCGTCGCGTGGCGGGAGACGTCGAACCGGGTCAGGAGCGCGATGCCGCTTTCGCCGCGGAGAAGGGCCTGCCAATTCTTGTCTGTCCCCGTGCCGAGAGGGGACACGAGGCCGATGCCCGTGACGACGACCCGCCGGCCGGGAGAACCTTCCCTGTCCATTGACGATCGATCAGAAAAAGAGTGCCGGCGGAATTACTTGGCGTGACCGACGATGTAATCGATGGCCTTGCCCACCGTGTTCATTTTTTCGGCTTGGTCGTCGGGGATGTCCAGCCCGAACTCGTCCTCCAGGGCCATGACCAACTCGACCGTATCCAGAGAGTCGGCGCCGAGATCATCGATGAAGGACGCGTCTTCGGTGACCTGTTCCTCGCTGATGCTAAGCTTGTCCGAAACGATCGCCCTGACTTTCTTGAGCAGTTCGGCTCTTTCCATACTGTCCTCCTCAAAGAGAATTGATAAAGATGATAGCGGACCGACTACATATACATGCCGCCGTTCACGCTGACCACCTGGCCCGTGATATAAGCGGCCTCGTCGGAGAGTAGGAATTTTACAGCAGATGCCACGTCTTTGGGAAGCCCGAATTTTTTCAAGGGAATGATCTCGAGGTAGGCCTTCTTGATGTCCTCGGACAAGACGTCCGTCATGGCCGTCGCGATGAACCCGGGCGCTACCGCATTGACGGTGATGCCCCGGGCGCCGACTTCGCGGGCCAGGGACCGGGCCAGGGCGATGACGCCGGCCTTGGAGGCCGCGTAGTTGCCCTGGCCGGCGTTGCCCATGAGTCCGGCGACGGAAGCGATGTTGACGATCCGCCCGTATTTCGCCGCGACCATCGTCCGGATGACGGATTTTGAAAAGTTGAAGGTCCCCTTCAGGTTGACCCGGATGACGGCGTCCCAGTCCTCCTCCCGCATGCGCATGAGCAGGCCGTCGCGGGTGATGCCGGCGTTGTTGACCAGGTGGTCGATCCGGCCGTGCGCGGCGGCGACGGCGCTGACGACACGCTCGACGGCGGCCGCGTCGGCGACGTCGGCCTGGTGGGCCTCGGCCTTGCCGCCGGCTTCGACGATCGACCGGACCACGGCCTCGAGCTTGTCCGGCTGGACGTCGACGAGGACGACGGCCGCCCCCTCGGCGGCGAGGTCGCGGGCGATGACCTCTCCGATCCCCTGGGAAGCGCCGGTGACGATCGATACCCGTCCTTCGAAGCGGCTCATGCGTTAACTCCTTCGAGGGCGTGCTCGTAGCGCAGGATCTCCTCCTGGATCTTCTCCTGGACCCGGTTCGCGACGAACTCCCTGGCCCGAAGGATGGCGCTGCGGACGGCGGCCGGGTTGGACCGGCCGTGGCCGATGATGCAGACGCCGTCGACGCCGAGGAGCTGGGCGCCACCGTATTCGGAGTAATCCACCCTCTTGTAGATCTTTTTCAGGTGTCTCTTCATCAGGAGGTAGCCGAGCTTGGCGAAGATGTTCTTGGTGATCTCGTGCCGGGCCATCGACAGGACGCTCTGGACGACCCCTTCCGAAACCTTGAGGGCCACGTTCCCGGTGAAACCGTCGCTGACGATGACGTCGGCGATTCCGGAGAACAGATCTTTCCCCTCGACGTTGCCGATGAAGCGCAGGGGCACCGCCTGGAGCCTGTCGAACGTCTCTCGCACAAGGTCGTTACCCTTGCCTTTTTCCTCGCCGATACTCATCAATCCTACCCGGGGGTCCTTCACGCCGACGACCGCCTCCATGAAGATCTTGCCCATGAGCGCGAACTGGACGAGGTTGTGGGGCTGGCAGTTGGCATTGGCCCCCACGTCGATAAGCAGGGTCTGCCCTTCGACCCCTGGGACGAGGAGGGCCAGGGCCGGCCGGTCCACGCCCTTGAGGGAACCCAGGACGTCGCGGGATAAATAGACGACCGCCCCGGTATTGCCCATGCTGACGAAGGCGTCGGCCCGGCCGTCCTTGACGAGCTGGGCCGCGACCCGGATGGAGGAGGCCTTCTTTTTCCGAAAGGCGAGGAGGCTATCGCCCATGCCGATCGCATCCGGCGCGTCGATGACGCTTATCCGGGATTTCTTGAGTTCGGTTCGGTCGACCTCCCGGCGGATGACGCTTTCGAGGCCGACGAGGAGGATATCGACGCCGAAATCCTCGGCCGCGCGCATGGCGCCGGGCACGGTGGCCTTAGGGCCGAAATCCCCCCCCATCGCGTCGACGGCGATTCTCATGCACGAAATCCGCTTCAGTCTTCGGTCCCTTCCGTCACCTGCCGTCCCTTGTAGTGCCCGCACTCGGGGCAGGCCCGGTGCGGCAGCTTGGGGTTGCCGCACTTGGGGCAGACGGAGAAGGTGGGGATGGTGAGCCCGTCGTGGGCCCGGCGTTTCCCTTTTCTCGTCGGCGAATGGCGTCTCTTTGGATTAGGCATTTAACTCTTGTCTCTCACGTTGAATTTGATTTTATTCCAACGGGGATCGGACTCTTTGACGAGGCACGAGCACTTGGCGTCGCGGATAAGCTCGCCGCAGACGGCGCAGAGGCCCTCGCAGGAGGCCGCACACAGGGGCTTCGCCGGGAAGGTCAGGTTCAGCTGCTCGAGGACGACGGCCTGCAGGTCGAGCTGGCGGCCGCTGTAGTACATCTGATCGATCTTCTCATCGGACAGCTCATCGGACAGGACGTCGATCTCCTCGGGGAAGTAGACGAGATCGAACTTGCTGGCCACAGGGAATTCGAACGGGGTCAAACAGCGCGAGCAGACGAAGCTCAGCCGGGCCGTGATCTCGCCCCGGACGAGGATCTCCTCGCCGATGGGGCGGACGGCAATCTCGGCGTGGGCCGGCTCGAGGAAGACGACGTTCTCCTCGACCAGATCCAGGCTCAGAAACTCGAAATCCCTGGACAGGCATAGGCCTTCCTTCGGCAGTCGGTCGATATCGATCAGCATCGTCGTGTCCAAAAGATCATCCTCAGAAAAATTTCATCTTATTATACCAAGTGGGACCGTGTTGTCAAATTCGCCCGGGCCTGGGGAAATCGGGCTTGAACCGGCCGCCCGGACAGGTATAATGAAGGGGGACGACCTTTATGAGCGGCTATAACACCAGAGTGGAATATAAGGGGGACGCCTACAACGTCCAGACCCAGGACAAGGGGCTCGCGGCCCAGTACATCGAATCGTTGATCTACAAGTCGGGCCGGTTGCTCGCCTCCAAGAGGGCCTTTTACACAGCCCACATGAACCTGCCCGGCATCGGGGACAGGATCGAACGGATGATGGAGGACCAGCACAAGATGATCCTCGGACAGATCGTCGAAGGCAGGTACGACTGAATCCGAAACGCCTCTTCCTCATCGACGGACATTCCCTCCTCTACCGTTCCTATTACGCCATTCCGGGCCTCGCCAACTCCGGCGGCTTCCCCACGGGCGCCATCTACGGCTTCCTCAACGCCCTGCGCAAGATCGTCGATAAGGAAAAACCCGACTATCTGGGTGTCGTTTTCGACGTCGAGGGACCGACCGTCCGCCACGAGGAGTTCAGCGCCTACAAGGCCCACCGCAAGCCAATGCCCGAGGACCTCGTCGCCCAGCTTCCGGTCCTCAAGGACGTCCTCGGGGCCCTGCGCGTGGCTACGGCCGAGTACCCGAAGTACGAGGCCGACGATGCCCTGGCTTCGCTGGCCGCTCGGGCGGCGGCAAAGGGGATCCTGACCGTCATCGTGACCACGGACAAGGACCTCCTCCAGGTCGTCGACGCCACGACGTCCATCTGGAATCCGTCTAAGGAAACGATCATCGACGCGGGGAGCGTCAAGGACGTTTTCGGCGTCGGGGCCGGGGAGGTCGTCGACGTCCTCTCCCTTTGGGGCGATCCTACGGACAACGTCCCCGGCGTTCCCGGGATCGGTGAGAAGACGGCCAAATCCCTCATCCAGGAGTTCGGTTCTCTCGACAACCTCCTCCTGAACATCGACCGGGTCAAGAACCCCCGCGTCCGGGAAAAAATCATTCAGAACCGGGAGCTCCTCGAGCTCAGCCGGCGGCTCGTCACGGTGACCCGCGACCTCGATCTTGAGCTGGATCTCGCGCGTTACGCGGTCCAAGAGCCCGATGAGAAGGAGACCGTCCGGCTTTTCCAGGAGCTCGAGTTCTCCTCCCTCCTCGCCGATTTTCTGAAGAAACCGCGGCTCCCGGCCGAAAAAGAATTTCACACGATCTTCGAAGAGGACGAGCTCCGGGCGCTGGCCGCCCGTATCGCCGCGGCCGGAGAAGTGGCCCTGGATACGGAAACCGACAGCGCCGCCCCGACCCGCGCCCGCCTTGTCGGGCTGTCCTTTTCCCTTGTCCCGGGAGAGGCCTTCTACGTTCCCGTCGGCCACGACTATCTGGGCGCCCCTCCCCAGATCCCCAAGGAGCGCGCCCTGGACATCCTCCGTTCCGTCCTGGAAGACCCGGCCGTCCGAAAGATCGGCCAGAACATCAAGTACGACCTTATCGTCCTCGAGCACGAAGGCGTGCGCCTGGCCGGGGTTTCCAGGGATACGATGGTCCTGTCCTATCTTCTCGAGCCAAACTGGGGAAGGCACGGCCTCGAGAAGCTGGCCCTCCATTACCTCCAGGAGACCAAGTCGCCCTATGCGGACATCGTCGGCCGGGGGAAGAACGAGCTGACGATGGACAAGGTCGTGATCGAGCGGGCCGCGCCGTACGCCTGCCAGGACGCTGTCCTGGCCCTGGAGCTCGGCGCCGTCCTCTGGGAGAAAATCGAGTCCAAGAAGCTCGACCGGCTTTACGAAAATATCGAACGGCCGCTCATCGGACTCCTGGCCCGGATGGAGATATGGGGCGTGCGCGTCGACCCAGGGGTGCTGAAGTCGATGGCCAAGGAGCTTGGGGGAGAGCTCGGCCGCCTCGAGAAGGAGATCCACGCGCTCGCCGGAGGCGCCTTCAACATCAACTCGCCGCGCCAGCTGGGCGAAATCCTCTTCCACAAGCTGGGCCTGCCGTCCGCCCGGCGGACGAAGATCACGAAAGGCTACTCCACGTCCCTCGACATCCTCGAGGAGCTGGCCACGGTCCATCCCCTGGCCCGGCACGTCCTCGATTATCGGCAAATGGCCAAGCTCAAGTCGACCTATGCCGACGCTCTCCCCCAGCTTATCAATCCGGCCACGGGCCGCATCCACACCTCTTATAACCAGACTGTGGCCTCCACCGGGCGCTTGTCATCGAGCGACCCGAACCTCCAGAACATCCCCGCCCGGGGCCCGTGGGGGACGCGGTTCCGTCAGGCCTTCATCCCGGACAAGGGACACCTTTTGCTGGCCGCGGACTATTCCCAGGTCGAGCTGCGCGTCCTGGCCCATCTCTCGCAAGACCCCAAGCTCATCGCCACTTTTCTCGGGGACCGGGACGTCCACGAGGAGACAGCCCGGCTCGTCTTCGGGGATAACGTCGGGGAGGAGACGCGGCGGCGGGCGAAGATCATCAATTTCAGCATCGTCTACGGGACCTCGGCCTTTTCCCTTGCTAAGGAGTTGGGGACATCGGCGGCCGAAGCCCAAAAGTTCATCGACCGCTACTTCGGCGAACTCCCAGGCGTCAAAGCGTACCTCGACGGAGTCGTCGAGGAGGCTCGTGAGCGAGGCTATTCCGAGACGATCTTCGGCCGGAAACGGCAGGTCCCGGAGCTGCGCATGCCGGACCGGGCCCTCCAACAGGCCGGCCGACGGATTGCCCTCAACAATCCCATCCAGGGCTCGGCGGCCGACATCATCAAGGAGGCCATGCTTCGCGCCGCGCGGGAGCTCGAAGTCCGGAAACTCCGGACGCGGATGATCCTCCAGGTCCACGATGAGCTCGTTTTCGAGGTCCCCGAAAAGGAAAGAGCGGAGGTCGAGCCCCTGGTCCGTGAAGCCATGGAGGGAGCGGCCAACCTCCTGGTCCCGCTCAAGGTCCGCCTGGGATTCGGCCCGAATTGGGCGGACGCGAAATAGAATCTAGACCATCTTGTAAAAGGCCCGATATCTCTTGTAGATGATCCCCCCCTGGCGCTCCATCTCGGCCCGGACCTTGACGTTGGCTTCCATTTCGTGGTGGGTGTCTATCATCTCGTAGCCGGCCTCCTGCGCGGAGATAAAGGTTTTGATGCCCATGAGGGCGTCGAGGCCCTGGCCCCGGTATTTTTCTTTGACGGCTCCAAGCAGGAGGTCGAGCTGTTTGGTCTTTTTGGCCGCCCGAAGGACATGGACGAAGCCGAAGGGGAGCAGGCGGCCCTTGGCCTTGACGATGCCCTCGGTCATGTCGGGCATGGCGATCATAAAGGCCGCGACCTCCCCGTCCTTCGTGACGGCCTTGACGAAGCGCGGGTCGACGACCGGGAGGTAGCGCTTGGCCAGGTCGTCCATCTCCTCTTCATCGAGGGGGGCGAAGCCGTAGATGTTGCCGGATAGGAAGCTCTCGTTCATGAGCGACAGGATGGGACGGATCCAGGGCTTGAGCTCCTTCCTCTTGCGGAACTCGATGATCTTGTAAGTGCCGCGTTTCATGTGCCGTTCGTAGATCTTTTGATATAATTCCGGCAGTTCCTTAGGGACGGCGAGCTTATAGACGAACCAGTCGTTGTCCTTGGCGTAGCCTTCCTCCTCGAGAAACCGCGGCATCCATTCGAAATTGTAGTAGGTGGCGATGGTCGCCCGGTGCTCGAACCCCTCGATGAGAAAGCCCTCGGGGTCTTGGTCGGAAAAGCCGTAGGGGCCGACGATCTTGGTCATGCCTTTGGCCCGGGCCCAGTCTTCGATGAAACCGAGAATGGCGTGGAGCGCCTCCTTGTCCTCGTAAGTGTCCAGGTACCCAAAACGGGCCGTCTTTTCGTTCCGGTGTTCGTTGAAGCGGTGGTTGATGATGCCCATGGCCCGGCCCACGGGCCGTCCGTCCTTCCAGGCCAGGATGAGGATCGTGTCGCAGTAGCCAAAGGCCTTGTTCTTTTTTTTGTCGAAATATTTCCAGTCATCCATGTAGATGGGATGGACCCAGTTCTCGTGTCCGGCGTGGATCTTCTCGGGCAGGAAGATGAACGTCTTCAGGTCTCTTTTGGAAAGGACCTCGCGTATTTCGGTTGGCATGGCCATTCCTCTCCTGTGCGGATTTGCCCTCTTTATCCTATATTCTCGGGGAAAAAGCAATGAAATTCTAGCTCTGGAAAAACCTGTTTAAAGATTGAGGAAAATATGTGGAAATTCTTGACAAGCCCTTTTGCCCTTAATATACTTGGCCCTCAAAATAAGGAAGGCAACCCGCCAAAATGAATGCTGAAACGATTGTCCTCCTAACCGTTCTCGTCCCCATCGTCGGCTCGTTCGCGACCCCTCTGGCCAGCCTGCTGTCCAGGCGTTTCCGGTCGGTCTGGGCCATCCTGGTGAGCGCCGTGACGGCCGTCTTGCCACTGACCCTCATCCCCTTTGCGCTCCAGGGGGGTGAGCTCGTCGTGCGCAAGAGTCTGGTCCTGGGCCTCGACTTCGTCCTGATCGTCGATCCCTTGTCGATTTTCATGGCCGGCGTTTCGTCGTTCGTCGGCTGCCTGATCGTCGTCTACTCGATCGGCTACATCCACAAGGAAGAGAACCAGAACGAATACTATCTGATGGTCCTGCTCTTCATCGGAGCCATGATGGGCCTGGTCTTCTCCGGGAACCTCATTTTCCTCTACCTCTTCTGGGAAATCATCGCCATCAGCTGCTGGCGCCTCATCGGCTTCTACCGGGAACCGGCCCACGTCCGCAAGGCCGATAAGGCCTTCCTGGTGACGTTCTTCGGCGCCGTGGTCATGCTCCTCGGCTTCATCCAGATCTACGGCCTCACCAACACCTTCGACATTACGGCCATGCGCGGCACGCTCGTCCCGGGGACGGCGGTTCTGTTCATCCTCTTCGGCATGTTCTCGAAATCGGCCACGATCCCGCTCCACACCTGGCTGCCGGACGCCGGCGTCGCGCCGACGACCGTCACGGCCCTGCTCCACGCGGCCGTCCTGGTCAAGATCGGCGTCTACGCGTTCGCCCGCCTCTTCCTCTATACCTTCCGGCTGCCCGAGGGTTGGCAGCAGGCCATCCCCATCATCGTCATGGTCTCCAGCCTCGTCGCGGCGGGCGCGGCCGCCGTGGAGAACGACATTAAGAGGATCCTGGCCTACTCGACGATCAGCCAGATCGGCTACATCTTTCTCGGCTTCAGCATGATGAACGCTGCGGGCATCTCCGGGTCGCTTCTCTTCATCCTGATGCACGGGTTGGCCAAGGCGGGGCTCTTCCTCTGCGCCGGGATCGTCATCCACGCCGTCCACACCAAGGACATCCGGGAAATGGGCGGGCTGATCAAGACCATGCCGGTCACGGCCGTCGCCTTCCTCGCCTGCGCTTTTTCGGTCATCGGCATCCCGCCCTTCGGCGGCTTCTTCTCGAAATTCCTGGTCATCATAGGGACCGTGCAGGCCGGTCAGACCTGGCTCGCCGCGTTGGCCCTCTTTACGGCCGTCCTGACGATGTACTACCTGTTCAGAGTATTCAGCCTGGTTTTCCTGGGGGAGCTCAAGCATCCAGCCCCCGAGAAAACGAAATCCATGGTCTTCGTCGTCGCCCTCCTGGCCTTCCTTGGCCTGGCGGCCGGCCTGCTCGTCGCCTACCCGATGAAGCTCGTCAACATCGCGACGACCGAGATGAGTTGGTGGCTCCGATGACCCCCAAAATGCTTCTTCTCCCCATCCTCCTGCCCGCCGTCCTGGCCGTCGTCCTCCTCGTCATCCCG
>Ga0307379_10011674_pt1 | contig 11511 bp, 8 predicted proteins | sample UN2MG_FD_202237 | JGI IMG/M metagenome (GOLD analysis project Ga0307379, IMG submission 202237) | Soil microbial communities from Risofladan, Vaasa, Finland - UN-2 | ecosystem: Environmental > Terrestrial > Soil > Coastal area > Acid sulfate soil | place: Finland: Risofladan, Vaasa | collected... | reverse complement strand
CAGAATCTGCACTCCCGTGACGAAGAGCACCACGGTCGTCACGTCCATCATCTTGTCGAAGAGCACGGCGCTGCCGATCCCCACGATCAGGCTCGCCGCCACGAACAGGATCGCCGTGGGGAGGAAAACGCGCAACGGGTTGAAATACATGATCGTCCGAAAGATCAGCATCAGGAAGCCGAGCGTGTCCGCCACCGGCCGGATCTTCGACTTGCCGGTCCGCTTCTGGTAGTCGATGGGCACGTACTTCACGTGGTACCCCGACGAGAGCATGGCCAACGTGATCGTGGTGGTGAACGAGAACCCGTCGGGCAGCAGGTTCGCAAACCGCTCCACCGCGTCCTTGCGGATCAGCCGCAGCCCACTGTTGAGATCCGGGATCTCCCGCTGGCAGAGATACCCGGCCAGCTTTCGCAGGATCCACTTGGCCGGCCGGCGCACGAGAGGCACCTTCACGTCGGCCCCGGTCCGGGCACCCACGACCATCTCGTGCTCGCTGCGATAGCGGAGCAGCTCGGGGACGTACTGCTCATCGTACGTGCCGTCGGCGTCGATGATGAGGATCCAGTCGTGCCGGGCGTGCCGGATGCCCGTCTTCAAGGCGGCGCCGTAGCCGCGGTTCTCGGCGTGACGCACGAGCTGGACTCCCCGCGCACGGAACGGCTCCACTGCCGCGGCCGTCCCATCGGCGGAGCCGTCGTCGACGACGATGACCTCCGACGGCAACACCCCCTCGATCTCCGCCAGAATCGAGAGCAGGCGGTCCAGGATTGCCCCGACGCCGCCCTCCTCGTTGTACGCCGGCACCACCACCGTCACCCCCGCGTCGAGGGCCGCCCGGGGCGACCGGATAGGCCACTGGTCTTCGGAGAGTCCGTCCTGGGCAGGCAGTGTGGTGGTCGACAACGTGCACCTCCGAAACGACAAAGGGGTGAGGCACCCTGGCTAGCTACCAGCACGTACCTCATGTTTCGGGGTGAGTCAAGGAAGCCGGGGGGGAGCCGTGCGTCCGTGCCGCGTGGGGCCCCCCTCGACTTATGGATGCACATCCGTCACACTATCCGGGAGCGGGCACACGGATCCTTTGTGACTCCGCGGCCTCCCCGAGGAAGGCTCAAATGGCAAAACGATCGAAAGAAGAAGCTGCGGGTTCCGAGCAGCCCGAGGCCGTGCCTACCAGAATCGCGGTCGCGGGCTTCAAGTCCATCCGAGAAGAGCAGTCGATCGAGCTGCGTCCTTTGACCATTCTCGCTGGGGCGAACTCCTCTGGAAAATCGAGCATGGTGCAGCCGCTGCTGATGATGAAGCAGACCCTGGAAGCGACGTACGATCCGGGGCCTCTCTTGTTGAACGGACCGAATGTGCGCTTCAGCGAGGGCAAGCAGTTGTTGTCCCGTACCCGCAAAGGGGAATCGGTAAACGAGTTTCACGTCGGAATCGAGTCTCTAGCCAAGTTGGGAATCACCACATACTTCAGGAAGTTACCGGACCGCACTTTGGAACTCCATAGAGCAGTCTTGCTCGAAAACGGCAAGCTGCTTGACGTCACTACTACTATGGACCACGCAACGCTTGAGAGAGAGCTGCCGGATAAGCCTGTGGCGATGCTCAAGGAGTTCCTGCCGGCGTTCAACGCGACACCCTATTGGGAGCTTCAGCGCGAACGATGCTTCTTGCGCCCCATCGCGAGAGTCAAGCCGCCGAATCGGAGAATCGAGGACATACCCTTTTCTCTTCAATGTTTGGACCGAGTCGGGCAATGGTTGCATGATCTAGTGCATTTGCCAGCCCTGCGAGGGAACCCAAGGCGAACGTATCCGGTCACTGCGGTCGGTACGACGTTTTCCGGGACTTTCGACAACTATGTCGCGAGCATCATTGCGAAATGGCAGGGCGACGACGATCGCGACAAACTCAACAGCGCGACCGATGACCTGAGAGTGCTCGGTTTGTCTTGGAAGGTTGTGGCGAGACGCATCAGCGACGCCGAAGTGGAGCTTCAAGTGGGCCGGTTGCCGCGGGCCGTGCGTGGTGGCGCACGCGACCTCGTGAGCATCGCCGACGTTGGATTTGGCGTGTCCCAGGCGCTACCGGTTGTCGTGGCGCTTCACGCCGCCGGCCCCGAGCACTTGGTTTATCTTGAACAACCTGAGATTCATTTGCACCCGCGCGCGCAAGTGGCCATGGCGAGCGTGCTGGCGAGAGCCGTCCAGCGTGGCGTGCGGGTCCTGATCGAGACGCACAGCCCGCTGCTACTTCTGGCGGTACAGCATCTTGTGGCGACCGGGACGATCGCGCCGGATGCCGTGAAGCTGCACTGGTTCACTCGGTCTGAGGAGGACGGCGGGACGAGCGTCACCAGCGCCGATCTCGATGACGCAGGTGCCTTCGGCGACTGGCCGGAGGACTTCGGCGACGTGGAGATGGACATCGAGAAGCGATACATGGACGCCGCGGAAGCCCGAATGAGCTGCAAGTGACATGCCGAAGTCTCCTTCGCGACGGCTCGTGATCGACGCTTCTATCGCCGGGACGGCCGGGGACAAACGGAAGCTGCACTCCGCGGGCAAGCGGTGTCGCGATTTCCTGGAAGCAGTCCTGGTGATCTGCCATCGCATGGTGTGGACGCCGGAGATCGGCAAGGAGTGGAGCAAGCACCAGTCCTCTTTCTCGCGGAAGTGGCGCACGCGGATGTACGCGAGGAAGAAGGTCGATTGCGTCGAGCTTCCGGACGAGGATACGCTCTGGCGGAGGCTTGAGACCGTCGAAGCGACGGACGAGGCGCGTGAGGAGATGCTCAAGGATTGCCTTCTCATCGAGGCGGCGATGGCCACCGATGGGTGCGTCGCCTCCCTCGATGATCGGGCGAGGAGGCTGCTCGGAAGGGCTTCTGAGCACGTCTCGGAACTGAGGGGCATTGTTTGGGTGAACCCGGACCAGCCGGAAGAGCACGCGATTGCATGGCTCGAAGGCGGAGCGAGGCCGGAAACGGGACGCATGCTCGGCCACGCTTGCTGAGTGACGGTTGCCCCGCCATGGGGCGCGTCCGACGCGCCAACCTCTGACGCGTCGTGAGGGGCCTTACGTACAACAAGAGCGAGGAGTTGCCACCATGACGAAGATCACACGTCGACGGATGCTGGGCACCACGGGCGTTGCCGTGGGCGCCACACTGATTGGCCTCAACCGCCGGGCATCTGCCGCGCCCCGGGCCGAGGTCTTCGAGACGAAGGTCATCAGCCACCAGCCGCATCTCTATCACGGATGGCCCACGCTGGCCCGGCGACGCAATGGGCAATTGCTGCTGGTGTGCTCCGGGGGCCGGGAGGAGCACGTCTGTCCGTTCGGCCGCGTCGAGCTGATGCGGTCCGACGACGACGGCCGGACCTGGAGCTGGCCCCGCATCGTGATGGACGGCCCCATCGACGATCGCGACTCGGGCGTGCTGGAAACCGCCCAGGGCTCCATCCTGATCACCACCTTCACCTCGCTGGCGTACGAGCCTCGCCTGGCCAAGGCCGAGAAGATCGAGCCGGGCCAGCCGGGCGCCTGGCCCGAGGAAAGGCTGAAAAGCTGGCAGGCGGCCCATCGCCGCGTCTCGGCCGAAGAGCGCCAGGCCGCGCTCGACGTCTGGATGATCCGCTCGACCGACGGTGGGGTCACCTTCTCGGGCCGCTACCGCTGTCAGGTCAACAGCCCCCACGGCCCGATCCAGCTCTCCGACGGCCGCTTGCTCTACGCGGGCAGGGAGCTCTGGCACGGCGAGACGCGGATCGGTGTGTGCGAGTCGACCGACGACGGCCAGACCTGGCAGTGGCTGGCCGAAATCCCGACCCGCGAAGGCGACACCAACGGGAGCTACCACGAGCTTCACGCCGTGGAGACGGCCGACGGGCGGATCGTCGCCCAGATCCGAAACCACAACAAGGCGAATGCCGGGGAGACCCTCCAGGCCGAGTCGTCGGACGGCGGCAAGACCTGGTCCACGCCCCACGAGATCGGCGTCTGGGGGCTGCCCTCCCATCTGCTGCGGCTCAAGGACGACCGGCTGCTGATGACCTACGGGCATCGCCGCGCGCCGTTGGGCAACCAGGCCCGCGTCAGCGAGGATCACGGCCGCACCTGGTCCGAGGCAATCATCATCTCCGGCGACGGAGTGTCCGGCGATCTCGGCTATCCGTCCACGGTCGAGCTCGACGACGGCTCGCTGTTGACGGCGTGGTATGAGAACATGGAAGGTTCACCCTATGCGGTGCTGCGCCAAGCGCGGTGGTCGCTGAAGAGTTGATCGAGCGGCGTTACGCGGCCGGCGCGTGACAACTCCCTGCGACGCGAGCCGGATTGAGATCCCGCCTGGCGATTGCACGGGGGGTGATCTGGTTGCCGGAACCCCCTCAATAGGGCTAGCAGGACGAGGTGGCTTAGACCGCCAAAAGGTTGCGGGCCCTGCAAGACCATGGCATGATCTACACGTGCGGTCTCCACATAACCGCGTAGCCTTCTGAGGACGGGGGGCTATGCACCCCGCGCTGAGGCAGGTCATGCAAGAAGCCATCGAGGCTTGCAGTCGCGGCACCGGATGCTGGGTGAAGGGGAAGCTCGAGAAAGCCGTGGTCCTCTTCACCGAGGCCATCCGGCTCGACCCGCAGTACGCTCGTGCCTACTGCAACCGGGGGACCGTCTATTGTGAGCTCGGCGACCTGGACGCGGCGATTGCCGACTTCGACGAGGCCATCCGGCTGAGGCCCGACTACGCCCGAGCCTACAACAATCGGGGGGTCGCGCGCAAGATGCAGGGGAATCTCGATAGGGCCATTGCCGACTACACCGAAGCGATTCGGATCGATCCCACCTACGCGGACGCCTACCGCAATCGGGCTGTGGCTCATGCCAGGCAGGGCGACGCGGCCCAAGCGAAGAAGGATCACGCTGAGCACGAGAAAATCAAGGCCCGTCGGAAGGAAGCAAGTCGCCGAAGGTGAGGGGCGGGGGCTTGTCTACCTCGACGCCGTCTGGCATGCTGATCGTCGCTCGGCATTCCCGTCCGTATAATGCTTTGAGCATCGTGCTCCACCGTGCTTTGAGCATCGTTCCCCGGTAAGCTAGCATTGCCTATAAGACGGTAGAGACCTTGAAGACAACGCGTTCGAGAGAACGCAGTACTTGGAGATGCAGGACCTACGGGAAAACTGCGTAATATTGGAGGAGTGGGATGGCCTGGCAGTACAGCGAGAAGACGAAGGAACTCTTCATGGCCGCCGTGCATGGGGAGCCCGGCACTCATCTCGGGGAGATCGAGGACCCGGACGGCTTCGGCGAGCACGGCTCGATCGTCTGCGGCGACTCGATGCGGTTCACCTTTCGGGTGGAACGACACCCCACCGATCCGACGAAGGACGTGATCGTGGAGGCCAGGTACCTGACCTTCGGCTGCACCTCGGCGATCGCCTCCTCCGAGGCACTGTGCACGATGATCGAGCAGGGGCAGTATACGCCCATCGACGCGCTGAAGATCCATAACAGCGACATTGTCGAGTTCCTCGGTGGGCTCCCGGATCAGAAGATCCACTGCTCGGTGATGGGAGCCGAGGCCCTGGAATCGGCCGTGTTCAATTGGGCCCAAAGGAGGGGGGTGGACCTGGAGAAGCTGGGGATCGACATCCACGCCCACGAGCAGACCGAAGGCCGCATCGTCTGCAAGTGCTTCACCTTGAGCGAGCCGTACATCCGACGGAAGATCAAGGAGCTCAACCTCCGGACCATCCCGGAGATCACCGGCGCGATCAAGGCCGGCGGGGCGTGCATGTCGTGTCATCACGTGCCGGGCGGGCTTCAAGACATCCTCGACGATATCTGGGGGAAGGACGCAAGCAGCTTGAAGGTCGTGCCGTCGGTCAGCCCGGCCCTGGAGCCCGCGGAGGCCGCGCCGAACGACAAGCCGGCCCTATCACCCTACCAGTTCGCCAAGAAGGTGGAGAAGGCGATCGACGAGTACGTCCGGCCGCTGCTGGTCAAGGACGGGGGCGACCTGGAGATCGTCGACGTCAAGGATAGTCTGGTGTATTGCCGCTTGGTCGGTGCCTGCGCCGGTTGCGCGGGCGCGAGCCAGACGTTGAAGATGATGGTGGAGAGGACGCTCAAAGACATCGTCGACGAGCGGGTCCGAGTGATTGCAGTCTGAAGCCGCAAGCGCACGCGCATGAGAACCATTTACGCCGACAACAACGCCACCACGCAGGTCGCCCCGGAAGTCTACGAGGCGATGATCCCTTTTTTCACCGAGGACTACTTCAACCCCAGCTCGATGTACGATCCGGCGCGGCACACCGCCGACGCGGTCGCCGACGCCCGAAAGCGGATCGCCCGACGTCTGGGGGCGTCCGATCCCAGGGAGATCCTCTTCACCTCCTGCGCCACGGAGAGCAACAACGCGGCGATCCTGGGCGCGGCCAAGGCCAATCCCAAGCGTCGTCACGTGATTACCACCGCCGTGGAGCACCCGGCCGTGTTCGAGGTCTGCAAGGAGCTCCGGCGGGACGGATACGACGTCACCTTCCTCCCGGTTGACGGCGACGGCAACCTCGACCTGGCCACGTTCATCCAGGCGCTGCGGCCCGACACGCTCCTGGTCACCATCATGCACGGCAACAACGAGACCGGCGTGATCTTCCCCATCGAGCAGCTCTCGCGGCTGGTGAAGGAGACCGACCCCTCGATCGTGTTCCACACCGACGCCACGCAGTCGGTCGGCAAGCTCGCCATCGATCTGGGCGGGGATCTCCGGCACGTCGACCTCTTGTCGTTCTCGGGTCACAAGCTGCACGCGCCCAAGGGGATCGGCGCCCTGTACGTCCGCCGCGGCACGCCGCTTAGGCCGTTCATGATCGGCGGCCATCAGGAAGAGGGCAGGCGCGGTGGAACCGAGAACGTCCCCTACATCGCCGGTCTCGCCAAGGCGTTGGACCTGGCCGAAGAGAACCGCGAAGCGGACGAAGCCCGGATCGCCGGGCTCCGCGACCGCCTGGAGCGGGCCATTGAGCAGCGGATCCCTTACGTTCAGGTCAACGGCAAGAACGCCCCGCGGCTGCCCAACACGCTGAACGTGTCGTGCCACTACGTGGAAGGCGAGGGGATGCTCTACCAGCTCAGCGCCGAAGGAATCTGCGCTTCCAGTGGCTCGGCGTGCACCTCCGGGTCGCTCGAGCCCTCCCACGTGCTGATCGCGCTCGGCGTCGCGTTCACGGCCGTCCACGGCTCGATCCGCTTCAGCTTCAGCCGCTACAACACCGACGAGGACGTCGACCGGATCATCGAGGTCTTCCCCCAGATCGTGGCCAACCTGCGAAAGCTTTCGCCCTACTGGGACAGCGAGAAGAATGAGCCCCGCGCCGACGCGCGGTCGATGCTCGAAAGGCCGGCGTGACGCTCGCCATCTCACCGGCGTGCGGCTCCGTGCCCGCCTCCTGGGGAAACGCCCATTCGTTCAGTGCGTCCCAATCGACCGGCTCGTTGCCGCCGGTTGTGATCCGCCTTGGACCTTGCTATTCTGGCGGCGGACCAAGGCACAAAGCGCGGTCGCTGAACAGAAGGGGTCGGCCCGTGGCAAACGAGCAGAAATCACCGAAAAGCGGGATCGCACGGCGTACGTTTCTCAGCACGACGGCAGCCGGAGCGGCCTCGATCCTCGGCTCCCAAATCCCCGGCGAGGCAACGGCCATGACAGCCAGTAGCGTATCGGAAAACGTCGATTTCCGCCAGAAATTGCTCGAATGCCTGGGCGGCCCGTGGCCCGAGGAGTGCCCCCTGCGGCCGAAGCTCCGCGAGACGATCCGGAAGGACGGCTACCGGATCGAGTCGCTCACCTACGAGGCGGAGCCGGGCGACCCGATCCCCGCCATGCTGCTCGTTCCCGATGGGGTCGACGCCAATAACCCCGCGCCGGCCGTGGCCGTCTGGCACCAGCACAACGGCCAGTACCACCTGGGCAAGACCGAGCCGGCCGGCCTGGCGGGCAACCCGATGCACCACACCGGCGCGGCGCTGGCGAAAGAGGGATACGTGGTCCTGTGCCCCGACGCCCTCTGCTTCGAAGAGCGCCAGAGCGAGCACCTCAAGGCCGGAAACTACGAGCGGTTCGAGTTCCTCCGCTACGTGGTCGACGGCAAGTGCATGGCCTGGAAGAACATCCTGGACATGCGCCGGGCGGTCGACTACCTCGGCTCGCGACCGGAGGTGATCGCCGACCGAATCGGCTGCTACGGCCACTCGATGGGCTCGACGCACACGTGGCTCGTCGGTCCGTGGGAGCCGCGCCTGAAATGCTTGGTTGGGAACTGCTGCCTGCCGACGTATGCCGCGATCCATCGCACGCACCTCTTGCACTGCTTCCCCAACTTCATCCCCGGGCTTTATCAGTACGGCGACACGCCGGATATCGCCGGGCTGATCGCCCCGCGTGCGCTGCACCTGAACTTCGGCGAGAACGACGGCGGCAGCCCGATCCAGGAAGTCCGCGAAGGCGTCAAGACGATCGCCCGGGCGTATGAGAAGGCCGGCGCCGCCGACCAGTTCAGCTACTACGTCGAGGAAGGCGCGGGCCACGTCCTTTCCGACGAGATGTGGCGGCGGACCCGCGCGTGGTTCGACAAGCACCTGCGCGCGGCGAGTTGACGTGCTCGCAGCAAAGCCGCGCGGGGTCTCGGCAATTGCCGGGTTGAAGCACACCGTCACCACGCCGCGATGGGCTCGCGTCCGGCCCGGGTGAACAGGGCACGGAGCGTCTCTGGCGCGATCGCGTTCACGACGAAGCGCACCGACCCGTCGCACATGGCGACGTGGAATCCGCCCTCGAAGTGGCCGCCGAGCCCTCGGGCGGGATGATCGGGATCGAAGGGCAGGCCTTCCGGCTTGGTCCAGATCACGGCGTGGTCGTCGTCGACTTCGACGATCATGATCGTGTTCGAGGTGCCGTCCTTGATCTCCTTGAGGGGAACGCCCTCCCGGCCGGGGAACACGGTCCCTTCGCCCGTCACCACGCGATAGGTCGACAAGCCCTGCTCCTTGCGGTGTTTCGAGGCGGGACAGCGGTAAGCTTCAGGCATCTTGTCGATCAAGGTGCGGTTGTGCTCGCTGTCCCAGGGCTCGTCGAGGTGGAACTGGTCGTAGAGTTTCTGTTGTTCGACGAACGGCAAGATGTGCACGCGCCAGCTCAACAGGAGCTTGCCGCCGGCGTCGGTGTTGCCCACGGCCGGGAAGCTCTTCTTGAGGTCGTGATAGTTGTGCATCGCCAGCCCGAGGTGCTTGAGGTCATTCATCGACTGCATTCGCTGGGCGCGAGCCCGGGCCTCCTGGAGCGGGGGAGTGATCGCGGCCGACAGCGCCCGGATGCCGTCTTCCGGCTCGCTCAACCTGAGCACGAGGCGGTCGCCCTCGACGTTCGGGATCGTCGAGGCAGCGACTTCTTCGAGGTCCGGCACCGCTTTTCGGGCGGCTTCCTGCGCGCAGAGAAACCGGACGGCGTCGAGCCATTTCGCGCGAAGTGCGGCGGCCGCCAGCTCGTCTCGCGACTGGATCGTCAATCGCAACGCCATCTTCGGTGCCACGTCGACGCCGAGCACGGCCCAGAGCAGGCCCTCGGTGAGGACGGCGGACGGCCCGCCGCCGATCTCCGCGGGCAGCGTGGGCATGGTCTCCCGGATCACGCGGGCCGCGTACGACGGAGGCAGCACGACGAACTGAGCCGCCGTATCGCCCGCGGCTTCAAAGGCTTTGGCCAGGTCGGGACGCGGGTCGGGCTCCGTCGCCTTGAACCGATCGAACGCGGCCTGAGCTCCGAAGAACATGGCGCCGCCGACCGGCTCCATCACGTCGGCCTTCCAAGCGGACGGCATGCTCGCACGCAGGAGCGCCGGATCAACCTCGGCGGCATGCGGGATGATGACGATCGGTCCACACGGGGGCAGGTCGGCCAGACTCGCGACGAGGTACAGCTCCTTTGCCCCGGCCTTGAGGAAGCCCTCGCGCGCTTGCCTCAGCTCAACCTCAACCCCTTCCGATTGGATTTCCTGCCCGAGTGCGGGTACTATCTCGACGAGCTTGGCCAGGATCGATTCGACGTCGAGCCGCGTGAGGTCGACGTGCATGACGGCGACCGTCTGCTCGTCGAGGAACGGGGCGATCGCCTTTGCCCGGGCGGCCGGGTCGAACGGCGCCGCCTGCACCAGACACGCCGCGGCGACGGCGACTGCGACTGCGAACGCGAGGGAGCGGATAGGCATGGACATGATGGTTCTCCGGATTCGAGTTTCCTGGGCAGGGCCGGACCGCGTCAACGGGCCACTTTCACTTCCATCCGCAGCACGAGACCCGGCATCGGGGGACCTTCGATCACGCCCGCGCCCTCTTGAAGGTGGTACACAAACGGCTTGCCGGTGACCGGGTCGATGGGGACCGGCACGGTCAGCTCGTCGAGCGTCTCGGGCAGGCGGCCGTCGTGCGCGGCGGCGTACATCCTCAGGGCCTCGATCGTTCGCAAGCCGGCGATCTCGCGGTCGCATCGCGCGATGGCGTTCTGGAGGGCGCGGACCGCGGGGATCAGCGTCGACGCCACCGGGAGCACCTCGCGCTGCTGCGACTTCGCCTGCCAAAGGCGAGACTCGGCCTGCTCCATGCCGTCACAGCCCTGCCAGTAGGGCACGTAGAACCAGCGGTAGGCGTCGTCGCACGATTCCCGATACGTTTGGCTCGTGTGGAGCAGGATTACCTGGGGGACGGGCATGGCCTCGACCTCGGCGGCCGGGAGCCCACGCTCGATCAAGTCGCGCTTGGCCTTCGGGTATCCCTTGATCGTCAGGGCCGTGAGCGTCTCCGGGCGGCCGAGCATGTCCGGCCCGTCCGAGAACTCCACGAACTTGTGCCAGAAGTCGCCGAGCGCCTGGCTCCACTCTTCGGGAGTCCGCTCCGTGCGATCCACGTCGCGAAGCTCGGGAAACGTCAGGGCGACGGCGTTCATCTCGGCCTCGATGCCCTGGCGTCCACCGATCAGCGGCCTTGGCAACACGGTCAGCGCCCAGTAGACATTCGGGGTGTCGGGCTGCTGGGTCATTTGCAGCACGCAATCCGACATGATCACGCAGATGGAAATGCCCACCAGGCCGTGGATCAGCGTCGGGCCCTCGCCGACGTGTTCTGCGAGCGCGTAGCCCGTCTGGAGCGCGTACAATGCCTCGTCGAACCGGCCGTTGGCGATCTGAATCCGCGCGCGCAGTTGCAACAGCCTCGCGAAGGCTCGCACCTGCTGCACCTCCGGGAGCAGGACGCGGTAGAAGTTCCCCTCCCGGATGGGCACCTGCCAACCGCAGCGCTCGCGTCGGGCGGCCCGGTCCAGCGTCTCGAAGATCATCGGCAACTCGAGCTTCTCCCCTCGAAGCTCCGCCAAGGGCGATTCCATCCGCTTCGTCCAATTCTCTTCCCACCACTCGTCGTTGCCGAACACCGCGCTCTGCTCGGCCG
>Ga0307379_10011673_pt1 | contig 11512 bp, 16 predicted proteins | sample UN2MG_FD_202237 | JGI IMG/M metagenome (GOLD analysis project Ga0307379, IMG submission 202237) | Soil microbial communities from Risofladan, Vaasa, Finland - UN-2 | ecosystem: Environmental > Terrestrial > Soil > Coastal area > Acid sulfate soil | place: Finland: Risofladan, Vaasa | collected... | reverse complement strand
GAAGGATATGTTGATCAGTGTAGGGGCGAATTACCGTGCTGAGGGAATGGCTAACCCCGTAATAATGAAAGATGCTGCTCGCGAACGAGCACGCCAATCGATGGAGCGGCGTCAAAAGGAGGAGGAAGAATCGGCTGAAGCTGAACTCACTGAACTGGCTATCAAACGTAAACCCGTCAAGAAGAAAAACTAGGGATGTCAGAGTTGATCCCCACATTAACGTAATGGACAACAGGAGATTTTAACATGGCACTGAAGACAAACATTAACAAAGCCCTAAAGAAGGGTGAAGAAGAACGAGCCCGAGCTGCTGCACAAGCATCGTTTGGGAGACAGGCTATGTGGTGGAAGCCTAAAGCGGGAGAGAACATGATCCGCATGCTGCCGCCATGGACAGACACTGGACCCAACCAGCTACAATTCTGGCGAGAGATTTGGCTCCATTGGGGTGTCACTTCGAAAGACGACCCAGAGGGTAGCAACGTATTTAACATCCCTTGCACCAACAGAACTCCCGGAGCTTCCGCTCTCATGGGTTTTGACCCAGATGTCAAGATTCCTTGTGAAATATGCAATATGGTGGAGGAGCTTCGAGGTAGTTCAGATCCCGCTAACTCTGAACTAGCAAAGCAGACCCGCGCCAAGATGAGAATCTATTCTCAGATTATCGATATAGCTGATCCAACATGGACCCAAGATGCCGTCAATGAACTGAAAGCTAAAGGAGTTCAGGAAGATAACCTACCCAAGGTAGGAGAAGCAAAAATACAGCTCTATAGCTACGGACCTACAATTCTCAATGGAATTCTTGATTTCTACCAAGATTCTATTGATATAGCCGATCTAGAGGAAGGATATAACGTCAAGATCAAGCGTGATGGTACCGGAATCAACACCGATTACCGTGTACGTCTTGAGATGCAGCCCTCAAAGGCTCCCATCACCGAGAAAGAATGGGACTCTAAGATGTGGAACCTTGACGAATTGATGCCTTTTTTCACTGAGGAAATGGTCAACGCGGTCCTTGAGGGAGCTACTCAAGAGGAAGTACGAGCCCTCAAACCAGGTGTTAAGGAAGAACAAAAAGCCCTCCCAGCTGCCAAAACAAAGAAAACTGCCTCTGAGGAGCCAGAGGAAGCTGTTGAAGAGCTTGAGACTGAGTCGGAGGTTGAGGATGAGCCAGAGCAAGATGACGCTCCAGAAGAGCCAGAGGTGGATTTCCCACCGCTGGATGAGGACGGGGACATTAACTTCGACGCGCTGAAAGATGAGCAAATCGAAGACCCAAAGATGCAGGATTATGCGGTCAAAGCTGGTACCGATGATGAGCACACTCCTTACGTGGAATGCTTCGGTGCAGCTCGCCAGCGTCAACCCGAAGACCACGGTTGCATGAAGAACTGTGGCCTCTTTGATCGCTGTGGTAAGCGTATAGAGTTCTTAGATGCAGAAGCTGCCAAAGCAGCTGCGGCTGCTAAGAAGAATCGTCCACCAGCTCGCAAAGCTGTCAATGTTGAGAAGCCTGCCAAAAAGAAGATTGGAAAGCCAAAGGCAGCAACCCCCGCTAAAGCAGCTCCTACGGGAGGTAACTCTGAATCGAAAAAAGAAAGTGGTACCAGTATCGAAGATGAGATGCGAGCAGCCCTCGGTCAATAACTAATCTTTTCGTACCCCTGCTGGCAGGACAAGTATTAATAGTGCTACCAGTGGGGTACATTTTAGGAAAAAACATGGCGCGAAAAACTCCTCCTAATAAGAAGAAGACTAATGAACCGACAACACTTCCACAGTCTCAGGAATTCACTTTCAACAAAGCTGATCCTGAAGCTGTTAAATTAATTGAAGCTACGGTAGCCAAAATTCAGAAGCAGCACGGTATCGGTTCTGTGATGAAGCTTGGGGAGAATACAACAGCCAAAGGTATTGATGTCGTGCCTTCAGGATCACTTAGTCTTGATTTAGCTTTAGGTGTTGGCGGTCTACCCCGTGGAAGAGTCGTAGAAATATATGGACCGGAATCTTGTTTAGCCGGTGAATCCTTTTTGCAATACGAAGTATGGGCAGAGGGTAAGAGGGTCAATAGTAAAGGTGGAACTATTCGTCGCCTATTTGAGAGATTCCATAACGTGCATACTGATGAGGAGCCTAAACAAGGAAGACGTTTGCAGATCAACGATGGTGCAGAGTTCTACGTAAAATCTGTTGATGACAAAGGCAGGATTCTGAGAAATCTTGTTCTCGACGTTGTACACACAGGACTCTTCCCTTGCTATCAGGTCCACACTGAAACAGGTCAGGTTTTGCGGTGTACACTTGAGCATAAGTTTATGACTCCTGGTGGGTTCATTCCTCTAGCCAATTTAGAGGTAGGATCAGAAGTATTTACTCACAACAATACTAGAGTCAGAGGTAGAAAGTATTATCCGAATCGTCCCGAAACATTCGTTAAGTACCATCCGAATCTACCTACAAAAATAGTACATTGCAATAAAGTCAATAAAGACTATTTGTATTACCGAGGACAAACTAGCCGGTTAACTTATGAGGCTTTTCTTAATGGTATGGAATTTGGCGCGTATATTGAAACTCTAAATTCTTCGACAAAGAGGGAAATTAACGAACTAACTTTTCTACCAGATGACATCCATGTGCATCACATGGATGAGAATTTTAAAAATAATGACTTATCTAATCTTCAGTTAGTTGACCCTTCGGAGCATGGTAGTATCCACGCAAAAGATAGAATTAGAAATTTGAGTTTCATTGCCACGCCATCAAAGATTACTAAAATATTTCTTGTAGGTGACATGGACACTTATGATCTTCGCTGTGAGTATCCGTACAATAATTTCATTGCAGAAGATATTGTGGTTCATAATTCGGGAAAAACTACGCTCGCGCTGCACGCAATTGCCAGTGCTCAAAAGACTGGCGGTATCTGTGCATTCGTAGATGCTGAGCACGCTCTAGACATTCGCTACGCTAAGAGACTTGGAGTCAACATCAAAGATCTCTTGGTGTCACAGCCAGATTATGGTGAGCAAGGTCTAGAAGTGGTGGACTCCTTTGTAGCAGGTGGTGGAATGAGTGTCATCGTAGTGGACTCTGTGGCTGCCCTCACACCCAAAGCAGAGATTGAAGGTGAGATGGGCGACTCCCATATGGGTCTTCAGGCTCGTTTGATGAGTCAGGCTATGCGGAAGCTCACTGCGAATGTATCCAAATCCAACACATTGGTTATTTTCATTAACCAGACCAGACAGAAGATCGGAGTTATGTTCGGTGATCCTACTACGACCTCTGGAGGCAATGCTCTCAAGTTTTACGCCACTGTAAGGCTGGAGATCAAAAGGATCGGAGCTGTTAAGTCAGGTACAGGAGAAGAGAAGGAGTTTATCGGGAATAGGACAAAAGTTAGGATAGTGAAGAACAAGGTTGCTCCCCCTTTCAAGATAGTAGAATTTGATATTATCTACGGCAAGGGAATCAGTATGGCTGGAGATATTCTTGATCTCGGAGTCAAGAACTCCATTGTGGAAAAAAGTGGAGCATGGTATTCCTACGGTTCCGAAAGATTAGGGCAAGGTCGTGAGAGCGCAGTACAGTTTATTGAAAACAACCCTAAGATAATGGATCAGATCAAGAGTGCCATTTTGAAATGATTAATATGAACAACACAAAACCAGTACAGGCGACTGAGCCATCTCCATTGCAGAAATCGGTTCTGAAAACGATGTTGCACGCAGGCCCTTCAGCTACTTGGTCTGCTGTTGATTTACAACATCGGGGAGTTGGTTCGACAACTGGCGGGGTAGGGGTAGCGTTGAAAGGACTCATTAAGCGAGACTTCGTTGATCAGGTGAGTCGTGCAAGCAAGAATAAGTCGGCCAAGTACAAATTAACCAGCCTTGGGATTAAATATGCCAAGGATTTATAAGGACGCACCATGGCAAAAGCGACTGAAAATGAGATAAAAAGTGCGGTCGATCTATGTAAGGAAATTCTAACCGAGCTGGATGGCCTTCCTGAGCAAGCAGAGATCTTTCAAGCTTCTATAGAGGAGCGCGTTCTGTCCATGCAAGAGTGGATAGAGGAGAATTCTCATGTGACGCCTAAACAGGTCTCTGCGCTCGAAAACATGATGCGCGGGGTCAAGAAATGGAAGCAATAACCCATGCGCGTACTAATATTTTCTGATCTACACGGTCATGCATTCAAATCTTACTCTGTTCCAGACCAGAAGACAGGTCTCAGCAGTAGGCTTATGGATTCGATACGTGTGCTCGATGAGATCTACAAGATATGTTATCAACATGGTGTAGACGTTGTATTGTTCGGTGGAGACCTCTACCACATTAGAACTCCAATCACTGTGTCTACTTTCAACGCTATCCACGAGTCCATTGCCAAAATCAGAACAGTAGCACACGTTGGACTCCTGGTAGGAAACCACGATCAATCGAATAGGGCTGGAGACATCCACTCGATATCCACTTACAAAGCCGTAGTGGAAGTATTCGACAGACCGGCTTGGTATACCCTACCTGGGGACCTTCACGTATACGCTGTCCCGTACATGGAAAACAAAACGGATATCTCTGTAGCTATTCAGCAAGGTGTCCAGACAAAGCCTGCAGGGACAACTGTACTCCTTGGTCACTTCGATCTAAGTGGTGCCAAGGCTGGGGCTAATTTTGTCCGTATTGCAAACGATGCTCCAACGACACTTGATCTCCAAGCAGACAACTTTGATCAGATCTTTCTTGGTCATTACCATATCCCTCAAAAGCTGTTGGCTAACGCCAGGTACATTGGAGCCACACACCACCACAATTGGGGAGACGTAGGGCAAGACAGAGGATACTGGATGTGGGATACAGAACAAGGATGTGAGTTCTCAGAGCCAGACCTAGTTCAGATAGCGTCGGCACCTAAATTTCAGATGGTGCATCATAAGGATTTAAGCAAGGTTCCAGGAAACGCTATCAAGAACACCTTCCTGAGAGTAGTGTACGACGCTGCTCCAACGAAAGAGCAGTGGGACTTGGCTGTTGAGTCAATCGCACAATTTAATCCAAGATGGGTGGATTACTACTTGGAGCCCTCGAAGATATCGTCTGCACATACTGGAGCAACTTTATTCCACCCTGGTCAAGACTTCGATACGATGGTGACAGAGTATTCTAAAAAGAACTGTCCCGATAAACTTGATGCAGAAATCTTAGCAGAGTTCGGTCACGAACTACTGCAGCTCGCCAGAGGAGATGAAGCATGTTGATCGGTATTGTAGGTAAAGCCGGGTCTGGTAAAGACACAGTAGCAGATCACCTGTGTAAAGAGCACCATTTCATAAAAATGAGTTTCGCCGCACCTCTGAAGAAGGTTGTGGGAGACCTGTTCGACATGAGTCATGATCAACTAAACAATCAAGACCAAAAAGAAAAAGAAGACCCGCGCTACGGGTTCACTCCTCGATGGATTCTTCAGCATTTTGGTACTGAAGTGTGCCGCCGACTCTACCCAAACATCTGGGTAGACTATCTTATTCGTCAATACGAAGAAGAGAAGAAAAAGCTGATCGAGACTAAGAATGATCCGTATCTTCACCATGATCAATGCCCCTGGGTACGGGAGGTGAAAGTCGTAGTATCTGACGTGAGATTTCTAAACGAAGTGGAAGCCATCCGAAAAGTCGGTGGTCACGTATGGAGAATAGTCTGTACAAATAATCCCAAAGACCTTGAGGAAGGATCACAGCACGCTTCAGAGATGGAACAAGAGAAAATCGTAGTAGATAAAACTCTGTCAGCAGTTTTTGGAAACATTGATCACTTATGTAAAGAAGCATCCTTGGCAGTACGGGAGTCAGATAATAACGGATCTTCGCATCGTTAAACCAGACGCTATTTCTTTGATGATCTCGGTCATCTCTTGGAGAATTAAAAGTGAAAAAGAATAAGGATAAGGATAAGGATAAGGATTCTGCCAAACAACAGCAAGAAGCTCTACGTTTTTCTCACGCATTCTACGAGTGGTGGGAAGAGCATCAGGAGGAGGTATTGAATCAAAGTGCCGAGATGGAAGAGTACATTGCTGAAAAGTGGCCCTTTGACACGATTGAGACAGAGACCAATTTTCCTCTTATCTTGGCTTGTCTCACAATTATCTCCTCTAAGGTATTTGTTTCCATGAATGCTCCTGACGGTGCCCCCAAGATCGTAATGCAGAGAGTCTATGATGAGTATAAAGGACAAGTAATCAGTTATGTTAATTCACGTATACAGCAAAACAAAGGGAGTAAAAACTAATGGGCAATCTTGGGAAACTTGTATACACAGAATCAATCGTAGGAGGCGGAAAAACCAAATTCTGCACAGAAATCGGTACGCGGTTGAACTATCGCATCCTTAAAGAGCCAGTAAAGTCGAATCCGTACCTCACCTTATTCTATGGAGATATGGAAGCCTACGCTTACAAGATGCAGATCTACTTACTCTTCAGGCGTATTAAACTTCAACAGTTAGCTTCTTCTGAGTGTCTACTCACTGACCAAGGTTTTGATGGAGCTATGATCGATAGGTCTCTCTTTGGGGATGCTGTTTTCGAGGAGATGTTGCACGACGATGGGCTTATAAATGATCTCGACCATGAGGCGTATGTTACAGCCCTCGAATGTCTAAAGCTATTGACCTACCCACCCGTGATACTCGTATTTCTAGATGTTAGACCAGAGATCGCTTTCAAGAGGATCAAAGAGCGTAACCGAGATGCCGAGAAGACAATGTCCTTGGAATATTTGGTGAACCTCTCCAAGTACTACAAGAAGTTCATTAAAAGTGCCAAGGATGGGAAGTATCCATGGTCGCATGCAGTTCAAGTACGCCATATGGATTGGAACCCTGCGACGGTTAAAGAAGAAGAATGGGATGCTGTTGCAGCTAATCTTAGAGAGGAATGGGACTAAATGATCTTCACACAAATTGAGCTAAAGAATTTCTTCAGCGTTGCGGAATGTATCTCTGTCAATCTGAAGAACCAAGGGCTCGTCTTAATCGACGGAGTCAATGGGGTAGGTAAGTCTACCATCTTCGAGGCTATTTTGTGGTGCCTGTGGGGTAAGACTGTTCGGGGACAGAATACAGACGATGTGGTTAACCTCCGCGCAAATAGTGATTGCTGGGTCCGCATGCACATTGAGCAAGACGATAAGGTGTATGTGGTCGAGAGATACCGCAAGGACAAGGAGCACAAGAACAAGGTGCTGTTCATGCAGTACACAGACGAAGGTCCCGCTGACATGACTCAGGGAACGCCAACGCTCACCCAGGAAACTATCGACGAGTTCTTAGGGATTGATTACGAGACCTTTACTCAAGGCCCAATGATGCCACAGGGGTCTCTCAAACGATTCTCCAGAATGACTGACAAAGAACAAAAGGAAGTTCTTGAGACTGCTATTCAAGTCAAGATTCTTGCTAGGGCTCATGCCAAGGTTAAGGAGGTCGGTAAAGATATCGATACCAAGATTACTCTCAAAGAGTCTGAGCTGGATGCAGTCAAGAGCCGGATAGCTCTACGCCAAGAGCAGATGAATGCACATATCTCAAACGTCGAATCATGGAAAATCAGAGCAATCTACACAAATGTTCGCCACGCTCGACATAGTATTCGTAGGCTCAATGAGGAATATGAGGAGGTATGGGAAGAGGTAGGTAAAGAGATCCCTTCGCTAAACGATGCTTTAGCAGCAGAATTTAGGGTGAAAGAGATTGCCCACAACTGTGAGAAGCAATGGGAGAACAGGCTTACGGAAGCAGGTATTACAGCTAACAATCTGTCTGCAGAGATTAGTAAACACTACGATACTCGGGACCGAATCAACAAGAATATCAGCCAGGTGAAGTTCACTAAGACTGGTAAGTGTCCAAAGTGCTTTCAGGATGTGTCCCAGGAACACCTAGATCTCTGTCTGAAGGATTTGAACGACCAACGACAAGAGGCTTTGGACGCAGCTGCCGAGCTTCAACCTAGCTACGATGCTGCTCAAGAAGAAGTCGAGAACCTGAAAGCAAAGAGAATCAAGGAGCTTGCTACTTCTCGCGAGTACGTAGAGAGGGCCACACTTAGAGTACAGGCGATCAAGCACCAGCAAGATACCAGAGATCGCGCTCTTAGTCTGTTGAAGACTTTGGAGAATGGTATAGAAGAAGCGAATGAGGCTCACAGGCTCAACAAAGCTGAGCAACTAAAAGACCTTGATAGCTTAGCAACACGTAGTAACGGGTGTGCAGCATATATCGAGGCAGACACTGCAGAAGCCAATGGGATCTGCGACGACATCACCGTACTAAAATCGAAGAAAGAGTATGTCAACTTCTGGGCTAAAGGTTTCAGTAACGTAGGTCTAAAAAGCTTGATTCTTGAGTCGGTTACTCCTTTCATGAACAAGCAAGCTCAGACCTATGTTCACAACCTTACCGATGGAGAGATCCAGATCGAATTTAATACTCAGAAGAAGAACAAGGACGGGAGCATCCGAGAAGACTTTCATGTACTGGTTACTAACAAGTACGGGGCTAACACATATAAGGGAAACAGTGGAGGGGAGAAGTCTCGTGCCGATCTCACCATCAACTTCACCATCTCAGATCTCATAGCTTCTCGCGCAAAGAAATCTTTTCCACAAAGGTTCTTTGATGAGCCGTTTGAGTCTTTGGACGAAGCAGGAATAGAAGCTGTGATGGATATGTTGGGGAGACTGACTCACCAGTGTGGAACTATTATGGTGATCACTCACCAACCTGTGATGAAGGGAATGTTCGACAAGGTAATCACGCTGGAAAAACATTTGGGAGTAACTAAAATAGTGAACTAATGAGTTGGAATATACCTGAAATAGGAAAACTGATCTCAGGTGTCAAAACGGAGATTATCAAAACTGAAGGGGAGCTGCCTGTCGTTCATGTACAATTTCCTCCAGGTACTCCGAAAGAGCGGTCTTCTGCGTTCGCTAAAGCGATGCGCGAAGAGTTTCCGGTTAATGTCAAGATCGTATTTACCACTCCAGGAGTCAAGATCGAAGTACACAGACCAAAGGTGATCAATTTGACTATTTCTGATTGTGTTGTAACAGTGGAAGAATTAGAAAATAATATCAATAAGATACTAGAAGATCAAGCGGACGTGGTGAATATACGTATACACAACATCACATGGGAAGGAAAAAAGTAAGTGACAACTAGATGGGAAGATACAGAAGTGATTAAAGACAACCTAAACACACAGAATCGAGTCATGATTGAATTCTATTGCCAAGAGTGCGATCACTACACATACATCAGAATGAACCTTAGCCTCTCCGGTAACCACATCATGAATTGTCCGAACTGTAATCACAAACACTATCGAGCAGTAAAGAAAGGTATCATCACCAGTGACAGGTTTGATAAAAATATTCCTAACAGTCACACTTTAATAGCAATGAAAAGTGCTTGCGTATCTTCAGATCAACGAAGGGTACGCGGTAAAATAGCCCATCTTCGAGAGATGGAAGCTGTAGGAGCCATACAATGAAAAAACCAGCATATGCAAAAACACCAGCGAAGAAACAGTACAATCCAAATTGCCCATGTGAAAATGTGGTCGTTACAGTAAGTGACAACAGCAAAACAGCTAATACGGTTTGTCCAGCTTGCGGACGAAAGTCAAGCATGTCCATGGAGAAGTACAATAGCCGCCTTACTCGTCTTGTGAGAGAGAAAGTGGAGACAAAGAAAGAGGAGGCTGCAGTAGCTCCTCCCGTAGAGGGGGAAGAGTGTAAGCCCTGTGCTGAAAAGAAGAATAATGAAGCTTAGGAACGGATGGAGACGCAGTGGACGACCAAAAACGGTTAAACGGTATCCTGAAAGGTACCATCTCAGGTCCGTACCGCAAGATAAAGTTTACAAGATGTCTCCCCCTCGATATTACGAGGAGTATGACCAATCTCTTGAAAGAGCAGAGGAAAAAGAAAAACAAGAAGTCGTCTACCCAAAACCAGAACAAAAAGACCCGAGACAATACGATAATGTCATTGATCTTCGGGAAAGGAAAAAAGCTATGGGAGAAGCTAAAGACATTGTTGGGACTAAAGAAGGTTCCATGAAAATAGGAGATAAATATTCAGTAATTGACAAACTAGAAGAGGTCATTGAAGACCTTGATCGAGCCAACGATATCAAACAGCACGATCTTGGAATTGAAGGAAAAGAGTTTGCTGCTGAGAACAACTTTAAGTTAGGTATCCTCAGAGCTGCTGATAGCTTGGTACGAAGAGCTAAAGCAATGCTAGAGGATTATGGAGCAGATTTAAACCTGGATACAGACCCGACAACCGACTATGAGGCAGTCAACGGTGAGAATATCGTAGACCTTCGAGAGGGGGTTAACTGATGCCTTTAGATCTGAATTATGAACCGGAAAGCGAACGTTCTCAATGTGTACTTTGGAATCCAGACAACGTTCAGGAAGCCTCAGAAGCTGAAGTCCTGATGGAGCGATACTATAAGCTTGGGTATAAACTTGCTTCATTCGATAGGGGAGAAGCTATCTTTGTACCTCCTAAGCCTAACAAGAATACGATCATCTTTAGAGTGCTCAGTAAAAACGGGGATGATCGTCTGCTGTGGGACCGACGAGACCTTGAGCAGGTGCGCGAAGCTAAGTCGAAGTTTAAAGAGTACGTTGACTCCTATCACACTCCTTACGCTTGTAAGAAGGATGGGACCAAAGGCTCCAAGCTAGATTCTTTTGACCAAACGCATGAAGAGATCATCTTCGTGCCAAAAACGATGCCAGGATAAGCTATGGACGATAAAGTAAAAGAACACGAGTTCAAGTACAGCTGCAGATGGGGACGATTCCGACTTGACTGGGATATCTTGAGGTCTCTCAGTACCGTAGGAGTCGATTCTCCTCTGTTCAAGCAGCTCACTTCACTGATGTCAAACATACTGATCTTCAGAGCTTCAGAGAGCCCCTGGAATGGGCAGATCGAGTATTGGGGCATCTCTCCTCTGTTCGATGAAGTACCAGAGGGAGAGGACATCCCTTTCTACAGCTTAGAAGGGCAGACTATTCAAGACGAAGAGACTGGTCACTGCGAGTATATCGTGAAAGCTTTCAAGAAGATCAAATGAGTGCTTATGGATACATAAGAGATCTTAAACGACTTGTAGAAGATTACGTAGGTGATCCTGACGTAAAAGAATACAGAGAAGATGCACACGACTTCATATTGAAGATTCATGAGGTACTAAAAAAGGCTCCTAGTTTTCCTCCAGGTACCGGGTCTATTGAGAAGGGTCGCAGAGACTATGAAGAGTGGAAGGAAGCTGAAAGGAGGTCACAATGGTAATGATCATCTTGCTAGGTCTAGCGTTCGGGTCACCTGATATGACCTTTCCTTTATGGGTATGGATACTGGGATTTATTTCTATGTGCAATTCTGGTCGTGAGGTAGTGGTAAATATTC
>Ga0307379_10011671_pt1 | contig 11514 bp, 11 predicted proteins | sample UN2MG_FD_202237 | JGI IMG/M metagenome (GOLD analysis project Ga0307379, IMG submission 202237) | Soil microbial communities from Risofladan, Vaasa, Finland - UN-2 | ecosystem: Environmental > Terrestrial > Soil > Coastal area > Acid sulfate soil | place: Finland: Risofladan, Vaasa | collected... | reverse complement strand
GGAGGCCGAGGGCGTTAGCGCGCTGGGCGAGAACGGCAGCGTTTTCAACAACGACGGCCTGTACAACGGCACCGGTGCGGAGGCGACGCTGCGCGGCGGCTCCTTCACCGGGCGCGGGGGGGCAGAAGCCTACGGCATCTACAACGGTCCCAGCGGCGCGACGCTGGAGGCCGAGAGCGTCAGCGCGCTGGGCGAGAACGGCAGCGTCAACTATGGCCTGTACAACTACGACGCCACGGCCGACGTAACCCAGAGCGTACTGGAGGGCGCGACCAATTCGGTCAGTCGCGCCAGCGGCACCGTCACCATCAGCAACGGCCGGCTGGTGAGCGTGACGTATGGTACTGTGACCTGCGTAGCCGTGTCGCAGGGCACCGCCTTTTACGCCAGTGTCTGCCCATAAGGAGGCGCGAGATGAAAACCAAGATGCTGATTCTCGCGCTGGTGCTGGCTCTGATTCTGGCAGCGGCCGGAGCGGTGTTGGCGAATGGCGGCCTCACGCGGCCGCGGGAGGTGCTGAGCGGCGGAGCGTCAGATTCCGCCGCGGGCGATGTAACCCTGCGGGCCACGCTGGGCCAGCCGGTGGTGGGAATCGTCTCCGGCGGGGATGTCACCCTGGGGCAGGGCTTTTGGGGCGGCGCAGCACCGGGGTACAAAACCTACGTGCCCCTGGTCATGCGCGACTGAACCTGGCGGTTAGTCAAGACCTGAATAAGCTGCTCCAGAGTGAGAGCCTGTGCGCCACGTGTGGCGTCGGCGCTGCCTGCCTGTGCCCGCCGTAGGCGTGCTATTCCAGGTCCCCCAGCTCGTACAGAATGGCTGTGGCGGCGACCAACCCGGCGGTCTCTGCGCGCAAGCAGCGCTACGCGTAGATCAACCGCCCTCTCGGCTCCGGGATTGCACGCCCCAAGGCTCGCGCGGTTTCCATCCACTCTTGGATGACGGTTTCTGCGTTGGAGAGCGCTTCCTGGTACGTCGCTCCGTCCGCCATGCAGCCCGGCAATTCAGGCACATCCACGATGAAAGCTTCGTCTTCTTCACTCCAATAGATGATCAACTCATACCGGATCATCTTCGCCTCCCAGTCTGTATCTCAGAATGACGGTGCGCACTTGCCTCACTCGAGAGGGTCTGGAAGAAGAGAGTGGCAACCGCCGCTGGACTGCTCCTTCGATACGACCTTCGGTCTACTCAGGATGCGTCCAGCGGCGAAAGCAACGGCAACGGACGCACAGGAGCGTTCAGCATGATTCCTCGACACTCTCCTTAATACGGTTTCGCCCCAGCCTCTTTCGCGTGTGAGTTCAAGGTTCGCTCACCACCGTCTTTCGTGATAATGCGGTGACTGCCGCAACGATCTGCTCTATTCCAGATCCCCCAGCTCGTACAGAATGGCTGTGGCAGCGACCAACCCGGCCGTTTCGGCGCGCAAGATACGGGGACCCAGGGTGATGGGCAGCGCTCCGTAGGTCTGGGCTTGAGCCATCTCTGCCTCAGTGAAGCCTCCCTCCGGCCCGATGAAGAGGTTAATGGAGAAGGGCGGGCGCTCAGTCTCCTGGACAACCGAGCGCACGCTTCGCTCCTTCTCGTCCTCCCACGGGATAAGCGTCAGCCCACTCTGCGTTGCCTCTTCGCACGCGGTGTGGAACATCACCGCCGGACGCAGCGTGGGTAGGCGTCCGCGCCTCGATTGCTCCGCCGCCTCGATGACGATGCGCCACCAGCGTTCGGTCTTCACCTTGCTGATGTCTTCCAGGCTGCCGACGATGCACCTCTCCGTGATCATGGGTACGAAGCCCACAATCCCCAGCTCCGTGTTTCTCTGCAACACCCCTTCGAACTTGCTCAGCTTGAGCAGGGCCTGATAGAGGGTGATCTTGGTGCGTGGTTCCCCTGTGGCCAGCGACTTGTGCACCACACGGCCCTCGATGCGCTGGGTGGAGACCTGACTGATCTCCATCTCGTGCTCCCATCCCGAGTTGTCCAGCAAGACCACGTGGGAGCCAGGAGTGAGGCGCAGCACGTTCCTCAAGCGGTGCACGAGAGTCCCCATGATGGTCACCTCCTCGTGCTCCAGCCAGGCCGCAGGTACGAAGAAACGGTGCATGGTCATGTTCCCTCCCGTGCTGGCCGTCACGGCCTCGCTATCTAGACCTTCTTGCCGCACAGTGTGACCCACTCTCCTTCCTGATACCGGGCAGCCACCAACAACCCACAGTGGTCGAAAGCTGCCCTCACTGTGCCCTCCGTTGGGGCCAGAATACCGCTGGCCACCAGCCACCCTCCAGGCTTGAGGAACGAAGCCAGGCCCCCCTCCATCAGCTCCACGATGACCTCGGTGATGATGTTCATGGCTATGCCATCGAGGAGCGGTGTGCCCTCGCTGGTCAGGCAGTCCAATGATCCCACTTCGACCCTGATGGCGTGATCCAGGTTGTTGCGAGAGACGTTCTCCCTGGCCACCGCCACCGCTGTCGGGTCATTGTCCAGGGCCAGGACCTCCCCTGCACCCAGCCTGGCCGCGGCAAGGGCGAGGACGCCGGATCCTGTGCCCATGTCCAGCAGAGAATCGCCTGGCTGGACCAATTCCTCCAGGCAGGCCAGACACATGCGCGTGGTGGCGTGCAGACCGGTGCCGAAGGCCATCCCCGGCTCCAGATCTATCACTACGTCGTCTGTGGCAGCGGGATAGGTCTGCTCCGGAAGCTTGAGCACGATGCGTTTCCCGATGCGCTGCGGCCGGAAGAACGCCCTCCAGGCAGTGGCCCAGTCCTTCTCCTCCCATTCCTTGAGTTGCGGCGGGGAAAGGTAGAGGAGTTCCGACAGGCGGGAGAGCTGCGTCTGGATTACCTGGAGCCTGCCTTCGTCGCGCCCGTCTAGTGGGAGATAGGTCTTCACCGTGACCGGGGCAGGGCCGCCGGTGCCCAGCTGGTCCTGGTCGTCAAAGACCTGTTCCTGAACCGCGCCTCCCTCACCGTAGAGGTCAAAGAGTTGGCAGACCGACTCAGCTGCTTCCTCTGAGTCGATGGGAACGCTTATCTCCAACCACTTCAAGGTTCGAACTCCCGCACGAGCTAGCAGTTAGATTCAGCGGTCGCAAAGGCCCCTGGCCACGCCGCTGTTGTGGAGTGGGAGGTATACATACTGCTACCTGAGCCGTGCAGAGCCAGCCCCAAGGGCGAAGGATCCTGGACGAGAGTGCGGCCACTGGAGTGAAAGAATGGATTGCCAGACGGGAGATGGACGTCCCTACCTGAGTACGTCCTTCAGCCGCTCGAAGAAACCCTTCTCGCCCTGGGGAATGACTTCCTTGCCCAGGCTCTTGGCCAATTCCTCGAAGAGTTCGCGCTGCTCAGCCGATAGCTTCTTGGGGGTCACCACGTAGACAGTGACCAGCTGGTCGCCGCTTCCGTCGCCTCTGAGGAAGGGTATGCCCTTGCCCCGCAGACGGAAGGTCTCCCCCGTTTGAGTGCCAGCGGGTACGGCCAGCTTCTCCTTGCCGTGAAGCGTGGGCACCTCGATCTCATCTCCCACAGCTGCTTGGGCCACGTTGATGGGCAGTTCCAGGAAGATATCGCTGTTCTGTCTCTTGAAGTAGGGGTGCTTGCGGACGGAGATCACCACGTAAAGGTTACCAGACATGCCTCCGCGCAGCCCGGCCTGACCCTCGTCAGACAGACGGATCTGAGTGCCGTCGTCAACCCCTGGAGGTACGTTGACGGAGAGCCGCCTGGTTACCCGCACTTGCTTCTGGCCGCGGCATTCGTCGCACGGCGTGGTTACTACCTCTCCTTCGCCGCCGCAGCGCCCGCAGGTGGTAACGTTGACAAAGGAGCCGAAGACTGACTGGCGCACTCTCCTGACTTCGCCTGTTCCGTTACATTGGGGACAACGAATGGGCGTGGTACCAGGATCAGCTCCGGTGCCGTGACAGCTGGAACACGTGTCCAGCCTGGCGACCTCGATCTCCTTCTCACATCCAAACGCCGCTTCCTCGAAGGTCAGCGTCAGATCGTAGCGCAGGTCAGCGCCTTTCTGTGGGGCGCGCCTGGCCGCCGTCCTCATGCCACCGAAGCCAAACAAGTCCTCGAAGATATCCCCAAAGCCGAAACCTCCGTAGTCCGTGGCAAAGCCGCCACCGGCCCCGGTATGGCCCCAACGGTCATACTCGGCGCGCTTGCGGCGGTCCCCCAGGACCTCGTAGGCCTCGTTAATCTCTTTGAATTGGCCCTCGGCAGCCGGGTCCTTGTTGAGGTCTGGATGATACTGGCGAGCCAAGTGGTGGTAGGCCCGCTTTATCTCGGCGTCGTTGCAGGAACGGCTGACGCCGAGCACTTCGTAGTAGTCTCTCTTTGCTGTCATAGGTTCAGGTTCCGCCGCCTAGCTATCGGACACAGCGAAGTCTACTTGATGGTTGCGTGAAGCACAAGCAGAGGGGGCAGAGCCCTGACTGACCCTGCCCCCTGGACTCCGTTCTCAGACCTCTCGAAACTCACCTTCGACGGTGCCTTCGTCCTCCCGGGCCCCGGGCCCGGCCTCGCCTCCCGGAGGAGGTGGCGTGGCACCTGGTTGCTCGTACATGCTGGCCCCGATCCGCTGCATGGCCTCCGTCAATTCCTGGGTCTTGCGCCGGATCAGGTCCACATCCTGGCCCTTGAGGGCCTCCCTGACAGCGGCGGCCTTGGCTTCAACGTCGGTGCGCACATCGGCTGGCACTTTGTCGCCCAGGTCGCGCAGAGTCTTGTCCGCGCTATAGGCAACCTGGTCGGCGTTGTTCCGCGCCTCGATCTCATCTTTGCGCTTGCGGTCGTCGGCTTCGTGCGCCTTGGCCTCGTTCACCATGCGCTTGATCTCTTCCTCGGCCAGGCCGCTGGAGGCGGTGATAGTGATGTGCTGTTCTCGCCCCGTGGCCTTGTCCTTGGCAGAGACGTTGAGGATGCCGTTGGAATCGAGGTCGAAGGACACCTCGACTTGCGGCACACCTCTAGGGGCCGGTGGGATACCGTCAAGAATGAACCGGCCCAGGGTCTTGTTGTCGCCAGCCATGGGACGCTCCCCCTGTACAACGTGGACTTCCACGCTGGTCTGCCCGTCGGCGGCGGTGGAGAAGATCTGTGAGGTGTGGTACGGAATGGTCGTGTTACGCTGCACCAGCGAAGTCGCGACGCCACCCAGGGTCTCGATACCCAGGCTCAGCGGCGTGACGTCGAGCAGCAGCACATCCTTTACCTCACCGCCCAAGACCCCCGCCTGAATGGCGGCGCCCAGGGCCACCACCTCGTCGGGGTTCACTCCCTTGTGAGGCTCCTTGCCGAAGAACTTCTTCACTGCCTCTTGCACCGCGGGCATGCGGGTCTGTCCTCCGACGAGGATAACCTCGTCGATGTCGGCCGGGGATAGCTTGGCATCCTCCAGGGCCTGCCGGCACGGGGGGATGGTCTGCTCGACGAGGCCCCCCACCAGTTGCTCTAACTTGGCCCTGGTGAGAGTCATCGTCAAGTGCTTGGGTCCGCTGGCGTCGGCGGTGATGAACGGCAGGTTGATCTCGGCCTGCATCACCGTCGATAGCTCGACCTTGGCCTTCTCCCCAGCCTCCTTCAGGCGCTGGAGTGCCATACGATCCCCGCGAAGGTCGATGCCCTGCTCCTTCTTGAATTCGTCCGCTATGTAGTCGATGACCCGCTGGTCGAAGTCGTCACCCCCAAGGTGGGTGTCTCCGTTGGTGGAGAGCACCTCGAACACTGGAGGTTCCCCCGACTCTATCTCCAGGATCGAGATATCGAAGGTACCACCTCCAAGGTCGTAGACGGCGATCTTCTCATCCTTCCCCCTGGTCAGGCCGTAGGCCAGTGACGATGCCGTCGGCTCATTGATAATGCGCAGCACCTCCAGGCCTGCGATACGGCCCGCATCCTTGGTCGCCTGGCGCTGCGAGTCGTTGAAATACGCCGGTACCGTGATCACCGCCTGGGTGACAGTCTCGCCCAGATAGGCCTCGGCATCGGTCTTGAGCTTCTGGAGAATGAAGGCCGATATCTCGGGGGGCGAGAACTCCCTGCCTCCCATCATGACCTTGGCGTCTCCATTCGCCGCCTCGGTGATCTTGTACGGCAGTAGCTCCACGTCGAGCTTCACCTGGGGGTCGCTGTACTTGCGCCCCATCAGTCTCTTTATGGAGAATATGGTGTTGTCGGGGTTGGTGACCGCCTGTCGTTTGGCCACCGTGCCCACCATTCGCTCATCTTGCTTCGACACCGCCACCACGGAAGGCGTCAGTCTCCCGCCCTCCGAGTTGGGGATGATCGTCGGTTCCCCTGCCTCCATGATGGCCACGGCAGAGTTCGTTGTTCCTAGGTCAATGCCAATAATCTTGCCCATGTTATGGTTTGCCCTCCTTCTTACTCAGGATCCTCTCTATTCTCATTTCTTGGTTTGGCTGCCACTCTCACCATCGAAGGCCGCAGCACCTTCTCGTGAAGCTTGTAGCCTTTCTGCGATTCGCCAATGATTTCATCTTCCTGGTATTCCGTGGTCTCTTGGCGGACCACCGCATGATGCAGCTCTGGGTCGAACGCCTTGCCCACAGCTTCGATCTCCGAAAGCCCCTCCTGCTCCAGTGTCATCTGTAGCCTGCGCTCGATGAGGGCAATACCCTCCACCCAGGTCAGGCCTCGCAAGTTATCGGGCACTGTCTGCAGCGCCCTCTTACAGTCGTCGAGGATGGGCAACAACCTGCTGATCAGAGCAGCGTTGGCGAGGGAGATAAACTCCTCTCTCTCCCGTTCTATCCTTTTCTTGTAGTTGGCGAATTCAGCCTGGGTACGCTGCAATCGGTCCAGGTACTCCGCAGCTTGCGCCTTGGCCTCTTCGAATTCGTCAACCTCCTCCTCAATGGCTTCCTCCTCCACTCTTTCTTGCTCACTATTGTTCAATTGGTCTCGAACCTCCTCGTGCGTCTCCACGGCCACCCGCTACGCGTACCTTTCTCTCAACAGTCTACTCATCAAGTCGGCCACGTAGCTTACCATCGGCACGTTGCGGCCATAGGGCATACGAATGGGACCCATGAGCCCGATCACGCCGGTGGTCCGCCAGGCTGCTCCGTAGCGGGCGATGACCAGACTGAAGTCGCTCATCTGAGGCCAGCGGCCCTCGCCACCGATGATGACCTGAACTCCGCTGTGTGAAAGGGCCACCTCAGCCAAGATGGACTCCAAGTGGCCAGGTTCCTCGAGAATCCCCACCACCTTCTCCATCTGCCTGGCCTCGGTGAACTCCGGCTGTCTCAAGATGTTGGCAAAGCCATAGCGATGCAACTCCAGATCGTGCTCCAGGTCGGCGACCTTCATCAACTCCACAATCTGCTCGGCGAGAAGCGAGCTGGTAGCGCTAAGCTGGGAAGACCTGGTCTGAATCTCCGTGCTGGTCATATCGAGCAACTGGACATTCAGTTCGTCGGCCATACTCTGGAGAGTCCCAGAGACCTCGTCAGTGTGCAGACCGACGATCCTCCGCCGCATCGTACCGTCTCGCAGCAGGAGCAGGAGAAGCACATTGGCCTCGCTGAGACGAACCAGCTCCACACGGTTGAAACGCGATCGGCGCGTCCTGGGAGCTGTGACCAGAGATGCGGTGTGACTTCTGCTGGTCAGGACCGCCCCTGCCAGCCTGATCCACTGCTCCAGGTCTCTGTCCACTTGGTGGAACTGGTGCTCGATCAAGCGGCGCTCACTCACGGGGAGTGTGGTCTCTCTCATCAGGAATTCCACGAAGTACCGGTAACCTGAGGCTGTTGGAGTGCGTCCAGCCGACGTATGCGGATGGGTGAGATAACCCACCTGCTCGAGTTGTGCCATCTCCAATCGCACAGTGGCAGGACTCACGCCCAGGGCACGCCGTTCGACGACGGTCTTGGAACCCACCGGCGTAGCGGTGTCTATGTACTCCCGGACGATGAAGTCCAGAATCTGCTCCTGTCTCTCGGTTAACGGCTCCATCCTCGTGTCCACCAGCGGAGACACAATGCTCCCCATGCACGGAATTAGCACTCTAACCTGGAGAGTGCTAATCCTACAGTAATGATACCAGAAAGTAGGGATTCTGTCAAATCATGAGGGGGTGGAACGGCCTCTGAGGCCCGGGCCGGCAAGGCGGGTGCCCCCATGGGGTCACTCGGTGATAGAGTCGTGCAGACGACAAGCACCGCAAGGGGAGCCAGGATGGTGGGCAGCCTCTTCCTCACGTTTGCCCTCCCCTCTGCCTCCTGTGGAGTCCAAGATCATCTTCGGCAAAGACTGTCTGTTCACTGGCCATACCGTTGGAGCAACGTGCGGCGGGACATCCACAACCGATACCGCCGCAAGCGCAGAAACCGTTTCCCCCTCAGGCTTCCCGGATTGAAAGTCCACATCAGGGCCCAGGAGAATATGTTCTCCCAAAAGTGCGTGAATCGCCCCCAGCGCCCTGCCTGAGCGGTCAAATTGATAACATCGAAACCCAACTGCGCTGCCACAGTGGCGAGCACCGGAGAATCATCCTTCTCCAGAAATGCCATCTGCCCCCCCAGGGCCACGATGTCTTGCCGTTTTTCTGCCGCGATGTAGGCGGCCAGACTCCTCAAAGACTTGACCGCCAGGCGGTAGAACCTCACTCCCCACCTCAAATCCGGCCCCTCCAGCGGCATCGGCGGTACGTGTTCATTCCATAGATGCAACTCACATATCTTATCCCCAGCTCGCACCCTCGTGCCGTCGGAGAGCTCCAAGTCCTTCTTATACGTAGTTAAGGCGATACGCAGGATACACTCCTCGTCCTGGGTGAACTCTTGGACGTGCCCCTGGCGCTGCAACAGGCGATCGAGACCGAGCACCATCGCCCGCGGCACGTGTAGCATCAAGACCTCCGCTGATTCTGTCTACCGGCCCAGGGAGACGAAAAGAATGCCGCCGGTTATCAGCGCCACGCCAAACCATTGCCAACTCGTAATCGCTTCATGAAAGAAGAAGCGGGCGCCGAAAACCTCCACCAGGGCAAAGCCAAACCCTGCGGTGATGGCCCAGGCCACATGCAGCGAGATCAGACGCAACAAGACAGTGAAGGTGATGACCGCCAGAAAACCTGCGATGTTCCCCACCACCTGCCACCACAGGAAGCTTTGCCATGCGGCGCTGTCAGCGGAAAGCTTGAAGCCGATGTTGCTGACCACAGTGAAGACCAGATTCGACAAGGTCAATCCGACAATGGATAGAGCTCTCACCTCTCCCCGCCTCCTTTCGTCCGCGAGCGTTCCCTCGCGGTAACGAAGTCCTGCCATGCATTGTAATGGCAGCCGGCTTCATTGTCTAAGGACCTGGACGGGGGTGTGGAAGAAGGGCACAAGCGCAAGGTGGGTTCGGTAAGATCCCAAGAGGCCCCGCGGTTCAGGAGGAAGGTTCACCAGAAGGTTGGGGTTGTTTTTGAATGTCCCAGCCCGGCCTGAAAAGGCACGGTAGCATCGTCGCAAGCCGCCAGCGCTATGGCTCACGAGGGTCCGCGAGGGGTTGACAGCTGATCGCAATTGTGCTATACTGTGGGCAATAGGATTGGACTCATCGTAGGAGAAGAGGAGGGAGAGGCAATGAAGAAACACTGGCTAAGAGGCTTATTGCTGGGTGTGAGCTTGGCGCTGCTCTTGAGTGGAGGGGTGGCACTTGCTCGGGGGCTGTTTCTGACCGTAGACAAAGGGTGTGTAGAGTGCTGGCGTGGAGAAGAGGCGCCTACAGAGAGTCAGTACATCCTGGTACTCAACCTTGGGGGTTGGAACGCTTCCCTCCCGATATGGGGCCTTATTACGATTGACGGTGAGGTCTGGATTGACCCGTACCAGCTCTCTCCTGATGAGGACCCTGCCTCGGAAACCCTGTGGTTGCCGTGCGAGTGGCTGGAGAATGGCTTGATAACCACCCTTGGGTTCAGCGGCGAGGCGACTGTCGCCACCAACGGGGAACCAGGTCCGTTGGGCGAATGGGTGTTCCGAGTCTGGCAGGAGAATCCCCCTGGCACGGAGGTCGACTCTGCTGAGGCTAGTTGGGTGGTCGCCGAGGACTGCGCCGCGCTGGAGGTGGAGTTCGTCCCCGAACCAGGGTCAATGCTGCTCCTGGGCAGCGGATTGATGGGATTGGCGGGTTACGCCACGCTCCGCTGGAGGACGGGAGAGTAAGAGACTGAACACAGCTTAGTTGTAAGAGGGCTGTCCCCTTGTGGGACAGCCCTCTTTTTGTGGACCGAGTGTGGGGTGGAATGAACGAGGCCCTGCCGTTCTGGGCAGCCGCCGCCCGAAGCGAACCGGTAGGCAAAGCACGACGGGCAGGGTCCGAGGCGGCCGGGAGCGGCGGCTCAGAGTCCGAGCGGTTGCGCGGGGACAGGCCTTCGAGCAGCCAAGCCCGCCTGCAAGCAAGCCTAGGAGCGAGAGGAAGTTGGGCTACTCATCCTCACCTTCGCCCAGTCGCCAGAGCCAGGCACCAGCCCGGCGCCAAAGACGCCGCCACCAGGACTGGATTCGGGCCAGGTGGTAGAGCATCCACCGCCAGAAGATGCGCCAGCGGGGCGGCTTGGGCACTGGCAAGGGTAGGCTCCACTCGATGGCCGTGGCGGCCCAGGCGAGGCCAGCCCCAAATGCCACACACACGACCAGGTCCCCCTTCTGCACCCGGCCCTCGTCAATCGCTTCGGCTAGAGCCATCGGCACCGACGCGGACGAGGTGTTGCCGTAGCGGGCCAGGTTAGTAAACACCCGATCGGGCGGGATCCCGAGCGCCTGGACGGCATTCTGTATGATGCGGTCGTTGGCCTGATGGGGCACAAAGAGCACAATATCCTCGACCTTGAGGCCGACCAGCTCCACCACCTGCCGGGTGGCCTCGGGCAAGACGCGAGCGGCAAAACGGAACACCTCGCGCCCGTCCATGTGAATGTAGTGCTGACGCTGGTTGACCGTCTCGCTGGTGGCGGGCTGAGCGCTTCCGCCGGCAGGCAGCTTGAGCAGGTCTCCACCCGACCCGTCGGCACGGAGCACCGAACCCAGCACGCCGCCCCGGGCTCCGCTGGCCTGCAATACCAGCGCCCCGGCCCCATCGCCAAATAGGACACACGTGTTTCGGTCGCTCCAGTCGGTGATACGGGACAGGGTCTCGGCGCCGATCACCACGGCGTTGTCGTATTGCCCCGCTTCGATCAGGCCGGCCGCTACGCTCACGCCATAGAGGAACCCGGAACAGCCCGCCGACAGATCAAAAGCGCCCGCCCTGCGCGCCCCCAGGGCGTCTTGGACCAGGCAGGCAGTGGAGGGAAAGGCATAGTCGGGCGTGACGGTGGCGACGATGATCAACTCCACCTTGCGCGGATCGAGCTCGGCGACATCTAACGCAGCCTGAGCCGCGCGGAGGCTCATGCTGGCCGTGGTCTCGCCACTGCCCGCCACGCGTCGCTCGAGGATGCCTGTCCGCTTGCGGATCCACTCCTCCGAGGTATCTACCA
>Ga0307379_10011670_pt1 | contig 11515 bp, 6 predicted proteins | sample UN2MG_FD_202237 | JGI IMG/M metagenome (GOLD analysis project Ga0307379, IMG submission 202237) | Soil microbial communities from Risofladan, Vaasa, Finland - UN-2 | ecosystem: Environmental > Terrestrial > Soil > Coastal area > Acid sulfate soil | place: Finland: Risofladan, Vaasa | collected... | reverse complement strand
ACCCGCGACGAAATCCACGACGCCATGGTCGAGGGCGTCCAGTTCCACTTCCTCGCCGCGGTTACCGGGATTCAGGGCGACGGGCGCGTCCGGGCCGTGCGGTGCGTCCGCATGGAACTCGGCAACGCCGACGAGAGCGGCCGACGCCGGCCCGTGCCGGTGCCGGGCTCGGAGTTCACGCTTCAGACCGAGTGGGTCATCGCCGCCGTCGGCCAGTACCCCGACCTGAGCCTGGCCATGGGCGATGACCGCGTGCTCGTGGCCAACGGTCGCCTGAAGGTCGACCCGGCCACCCTCCGCACCGACGGCGGCGACGTGTTCGCCGGAGGCGACGCCGTGACGGGCGACCCCGTGACGCGCAGCCCGGAGGGCGTCGACGTGTTCGCCGGCGGCGACGCCGTGACCGGCCCTGCGACCATCGTCGACGCGATTGCCGCCGGCCAGCGGGCCGCCATGGCCATCGACCGCTTCCTGGGCGGCAAGGGCGAACTGCCCATCGACCACGGCTGGGCCGCGCCGTGCCGGCCCGACGAAATCCGCGCCTCCCGGCCGCGGCACCGCGTCGAAACGCTGCCGCTCTTTCGACGCAAGCAGAACTTCGAGGAGGTCGTCATGGGTTACTCCTCCGACGACGCCTGCAACGAGGCCCACCGGTGCCTCCGCTGCGACCTCGAGGAATAGCCCCGAACCGTTTAACCGTCGCCGGTACACGCGGCCGTGCCGGCCGCGGCTAAACGACAACGGCGTGCACCGTTTAGCCGTCGCCGGTACGGCGACGGGAAAGGCCAAAGGACCTTAGGATGCCGGACACCGTTACGCTGACCATCGACGGCCGCGAGGTGTCGGTGCCTCCGGGGACCACCGTCTTCGCGGCCGCGCGGCGCCTGGGCATCGACATCCCGCACCTGTGTTACGACCCCGCGCTGGGCCTTGAGCCGACCGGTTCGTGCCGCCTGTGCCTCGTGGAAGTGGACGGCCGGGGCGCGCCCGTGCCGTCGTGCTCGCATCCGGTTGCGCCCGGCATGGTCGTGCGGACCGATACGCCCGCCTTGCGCGAGCGCCGGCGGCTGCTGCTGGAACTGCTGCTGTCGGACCATCCGCACGACTGCCTGACGTGCGAGAAGGCGGGCGCGTGCGACCTCCAGAAGTATGCCTATGAGTACGGCGTGAAGCAATCCCGGTTCGCCAGCGGGGCCGTTGCGCCGGACCCCGTCCGCGACGGCCCGGCCATCGTGTACGACCGCTCGAAGTGCATCCTGTGCGGCCGGTGCGTCCAGGTGTGCCACGAGGTCCAGGCCTCCGGGGCCATCGACTTCCTCGGCCGCGGGTTCGAGACCCGCATCGCCCTGCCGCCCGGCCTCCCGCGCGACGAGGGGCCTTGCGCCGAGTGCGGCAACTGCATCGACGTCTGCCCCACGGGGGCCCTCTACGCCGCCGGCACCGAGGGCCGCGGACGCACGTGGGAATTCGAGCAGGTGCCCACCATCTGCCCGTACTGCGGGTGCGGGTGCACCCTCGTGCTGAACATCCACAACGGCCGCATCGTCAGCATCACGGGCCAGGCGGGCCTGGGCGTCTCGAAGGGCCTGTTGTGCGTCAAAGGCCGTTTCGGAACCGATTTCGTCGGCCACGAGGAACGTCTCACCCGGCCGCTCGTCCGAAAGGACGGCCAACTCGTCCCCGCCACATGGGACGAGGCGCTCGACCTCGTGGCGTCGCGCCTCGCGGCGATTCGCCAGGCGGCCGGGCCCGACGCCGTCGGCGGCCTGTCGTCGGCCAAGACCACCAACGAAGAGAATTACCTGATGCAGAAGTTCATCCGCGCCGTCGTGGGCACGAACAACGTGGACCACTGCGCGCGGCTGTGCCACGCGTCGACGGTGGCGGGCCTCGCACGGGCGTTCGGCTCGGGCGCCATGACCAACGCCATTGACGAGTTCGAACTGGCCGATGCCATCTTCGTCATCGGCTCGAACACCACCGAGTGCCACCCCATCATCGGCGCCGCCATCAAGCGGGCCGTCCTCTCGGGCCGGACCAAACTTATCGTGGCCGACCCGCGGACCATCGAACTCACCGAACTGGCCGCCATCCACCTGCGACACAAGGGCGGCACCGACGTCGCGCTCATCAACGCGCTAATCCACGTCATCCTGGCCGAGGGTCTGGAGGACACGGACTTCATTGCCGCGCGGACCGAGGGCGTCGACGACCTGAAGCGGGCCGTCGAACCCTACACCCCCCAGATGGCCGCCAAGATCACCGGCGTGCCGGCCGAGCAGATTATCGAGGCCGCACGCCTCTACGCCGCCGCGCCCGCCGGTTCAATCGTCTACTCGATGGGCATCACCCAGCATACCACCGGCACCGACAACGTGCTGGCGCTGGCGAACCTGGCCATGCTGACCGGCAACATCGGCCGCCCCGGCACCGGCGTCAACCCGCTGCGCGGCCAGAACAACGTCCAGGGCGCCTGCGACCTGGGCGCCCTGCCCAACGTGTACCCGGGGTATCAGAAGGTGGACGACGAGGCGGTCCGCGCCAAGTTCGAGAAGGCCTGGGGCGTGCCGCTGTCGCCCAAGGCGGGCCTGACGGTCGTCGAGATGATCAACGCCGCTGCCGACGGCCGGGTGCGGGCCCTTTACGTCATGGGCGAGAACCCCATGCTCAGCGACCCCGACACGACCCACGTCGAGGCGGCCCTTCGGAACCTCGAATTCCTCGTCGTCCAGGACATCTTTCTGTCCGAGACGGCCGCCCTGGCCGACGTCGTGCTGCCCGCCGCCTCGTTCGCCGAGAAGGACGGCACCTTCACGAACACCGAGCGCCGGGTCCAGCGCGTCCGCAAGGCCCTCGACCCGCCCGGTGAGGCCCGCTCCGACTGGCAGATTCTGTGCGACCTCGCCGGCCGCATGGGCTACCCCATGGCGTACGACCACCCGTCGGCCATCCAGGACGAGATCGCCGCCCTCACGCCCTCGTACGGCGGCATTACGTACGACCGGCTGGAGTCGGGCGGCCTCCAGTGGCCCTGCCCCGACCGCGAGCATCCCGGCACGCCGTACCTGCACAAGGGCAAATTCACGCGGGGGCTGGGCAAGTTCCACGCGGTCGAGTTTCTTCCGCCGAAGGAACTGCCCGACGAGGCGTACCCGTTCGTGCTCTCAACCGGCCGCATCCTCCAGCACTTCCATACCGGCACGATGTCGCGCCGGTCCAGTGTGCTCGACCAACTCGTCTCGGTGGGCACGATCGAGGTCCACCCGGCCGACGCGTCGCGCCTGGGCATCGCCGACTCGGGGATGGTCCGCGTGGCGTCGCGGCGCGGGCAGATCGAACTGCCCGCCCACGTGACCGACCGCGTCGGCCCCGGCACGCTCTTCCTGGCGTTCCACTATCGCGAGGCGCCCGCCAACCGCCTGACGATTGCCGCGCTCGACCCCGTCGCCAAGATCCCCGAGTTCAAGGTCTGCGCCGCCCGCATCGAACCCTGCGGCCCAGCCGAGCCATGACCGATCCGCCCGAGCGCGATGATGCGACTCGCGACGTGCCCGTGTGGCGCGTCGGCCCGCCGCGGCCCGGCGCCGACGCGGCCCGCCACCGCGTGGTCACCGAACGGGTCGTCGACCTGGCGCTGAACGGCCGCACGGTCGTCCGCGCCACGGTGCTGCCCGACCGGTTGGAGGACTTCGCCGTGGGGTTCCTCGCGGCGGAGGGTCTCGTCAGCGACGTTGCTTCGATCCACGAGGTGTCCGTCTCGCCCGACGCCACGCGCATCGACGTGGGGGCCGACGTCGACCCCGACCGCCTGGTCGCCTTCCGCGAGCGTCTGGCCATCAGCACGGGCTGCGGCGGTGGCGCCGCGAGCACGGCCGATGCCCTGCCCCGCTGTGCGAGCGCCGCCCGCTTCCGGGCCGACGACCTTCTCGACCGCATGGCCGAGTTCGCCGACGCCTCGCCGCTCTTCCGCGAAACGGGCGGTGTCCACGCCGCCGCCGTGACCGACGGCCACACGCTCGACGCCTTCGCCGAGGACCTCGGCCGCGCGAGCGCCGTCGACAAGGCCCTGGGCCGGTGCCTGCGTACGGGCCTGGCCCTGGCCGACCGGGCGCTTCTGACCACCGGCCGCGCGAGCGCCGACATCCTCGCCAAGGCCGCGCGCGTGGGCCTGCCCGTCGTCGTCAGCCGCGGGGCGGTCACGTCGCGGGCCATCGACCTGGCGGCCGTGGCCGACGTGGCGCTGGCCGGTTTCGCGCGCAGCCGCCGCATGAACGTCTACACCGCGCCGTGGCGGCTTGGGATTGAAACCTAGAGATCGGCCGGCGTGTTGGCGTTGGTCCAGGCGGGGGCCAGGTTGGCCGGCGGCGTCGGAGAGATGACCTTGGGGTGACGCGCCAGGGCCGATAGTCTGAAGTTCCCCTCGCCCGGCAGGCGTTCTATCAGCCCCCGTGCACGCGGGTCGTAATGGGCCAGCAGCGGCTCGACGCCCGTCGCGCCGGGCAGTCGCGGCAGCGTGGCCCAGACGCCGGGCGCTCGCGTCGCGAGCAGCCACCCCAGGGCCTCGGCCGACAGGTTCGGCAGGTCGCACGCCGCCACCAGCCACGAGGCGTCGGGCGCCCATCGCATGGCGGCCAGCACGCCCGCCATCGGGCCCTCGGCCTCGGGCGCGTCGGCAAGGCGGGCCACGGCCGACAACGACTCCGGCACGCAGCCGTCGCCCGCGATGACGACGCGGGCCGCCACGGTGCCGAGCAGGCCGACGGTCCGCTCGAGCCACGTCCGGCCGCCCGACTCGATGAGATGTTTCGGGCGACCCATGCGGCTGCTCTTGCCGCCGATGAGCACGCACGCGTACACCGGCATCTCGAGCCACCGCCGCGCGAGCCAGTCGTCGAGGACGCCCCGCGCGGCACGGGCCCGCCCGTCGCCGCGCGCGAGGACCGCGAGCACGCGGCCGGCGTCGGGGGGCGGAGCGGTCTCGCCTTCGCCCAGCAACCAGACCTTGTCGCACGCCGCGGGCCGGCGTCCCTCGACCAGGACCACGTCGTACTGCCGCGCGAGGTCCGCCAGCCGCCACGCCAGGGCCTTCTCGTCCGCCCCGCCATGCTGTCGGAAAAAACCCTCGGCCCGGCCCTGCATCCAGACGTCGGCCCCCGCGCGGTACAGCCGGTCGCTGTCCTTGCCTGGCACGTCGATTTCGACGTCCGCCCCGTGGACCTTGGCGACCGCGACCGCCAAGCCCTGCCCTGCGAGGTGCGGCAGCAGTTGCTCGATGAGGGTGGTCTTGCCGGCATTGTGGTGGCCGAAGATGCCGAGGATGGGTAGCGTGTCCGCCATCGGTCGCCCCTGTGGTCGCCGCCGGGGCCATTATACCGGTCGGGGAGCGACGTTTCAGCACCTGACACGGCAACGCTACTTTGCGCGGCGGGTCCAAGCCTGCCCGCCTCGGGCGGGCACCCGCCGCGTGAGGGGGTCTGATGCCGCCAGGAACGCCATTTCTTGCGCGGCGGGTCCCCGCACCCGCCGCGTGAGGGGGTCTGATGCCGCCAGGAACGCCATTTCCTGCGCGGTGGGTGCGGGGACCCACCGCGCAATAGATTTTCCGGCCGCCAACCACACAAAACTGCACTGAAAAGCCCCTTGCCGTCCGTTCCTGGCGGAAAGCCGGTTGACAAGCGACGAGTTAGCGCTATTTTATATGTTGCAGGCACGGCCAGGCGGTCGGGCAGGGAGTGTGTGCGCCCTTGGCCGGCCCGGACAGGATTTGGGGGCGTTTCGGATGGCAATCGATCAACCCAAGGGTCTTCGGACCCCTGCGGCCGGCGGGTCCCCCGCAATACAGCCCTTCGGCCAGGACGACCGCCGGGCCCTGCGGGCACTCGTCCAGGTCAGCCAGATGGTCGCGGGCGATCTCGACCTGGCCGACCTGCTGCGCTCGTCGATCCACGCGGCCGCCGAGGCCATGAACGCCGAGGCCTGCTCTATCCTGCTGAGGAACCCCGACGCCGAGGAACTGCGTTTCCACATCGTCGACGGGCCCCAGACGGCGGGCCTGGCGAGCGTGTCGGTGCCCATCGACGACCACAGCATCGCCGGCTGGGTGGCCAAGAACCGCGAGCCCATTCTGGTGCCCGATGCCTACCGCGACGCCCGGTTCAACCGCGACTACGACCTGAAGACGGGGTTCCGCACGCGCTCGATCATCTGCGCCCCGCTGGTGTCGCAGGACCGCCACCTGGGCGTGATGCAGATTCTGAACCGCCGCGACGGCCAGTCGTTCGACGAGTACGACCTGGTGCTGGCCCAGGCGGTGGCCAGTCTCATCGCGGTGGCCGTCCACAACGCCGAGGAACACGCGGCCCGCATCAAGGCCGAGCGGCTGGCCGTGGTGGGCCAGACCATCGCCGGCATGGCCCATTGCGTCAAGAACATCCTGAACGGCCTCAGGGCCGGCTCGTACATCATCGACCAGCAGATGACCGACCAGACCGACTCGCGGATGGCCCGCGGCTGGAAGATCGTCAAACGCAACATGCAACTGCTGAGCGACATCGTCCTGGACATGCTCAGTTACTCGAAGGACCGCAAACCCCTCTACCAGCCCTGCCGCATCGGCAACCTGTGCGAGGATGTCGTCGGCCTCCTTCAGCAGCAGGCCGCCGACAAGGGCGTGACGCTGGTCACCGGCAGCGACCTGGAGGAGGTGTGCGTGGACGAGGCCGGCCTGAGGCGGTGCCTGATTAACCTGGTCGGAAACGCGATCGACGCTTGCGGTGCCGGCGGCGGTCTGGTAAAAGTGGAGGCCGTCAGGGCCGACATCAGCGGCCGGTTCGTCATCCGCGTTCGCGACAACGGGTGCGGCATGCCGCCGGAGGCCCGACGCAAAATATTCGACGCCTTTTTCTCCACCAAGGGTGGCAAGGGTACCGGCTTGGGGCTCGCCGTCACGAAGAAGATCGTCGAGGAACACGGCGGTGAGATCCGCGTCGAGTCCGCGCCGGGCGAGGGCACGGAGTTCGCCCTGGTCCTGCCCGTCGGACCCGCCGGCGGAGGGCCGGTCTGAGCGTGTGGTCTGCCCGAGGCTCAGCCCCGGGCGCCAACAAGGAGCAGCCGATGAGAAAAGCGCTTGTGGTGGACGACGAGAGCGATGCCCGCGAATTCGTTCGGGCCATCCTCGAACCCGAAGGCTGGGAGGTCTTCGAGGCCGAGGACGGAAAAGTCGGCATCGCCAAGGCCAAAGAGATCCGGCCCGACCTGGCTGTCCTCGACGTCGAGATGCCCAACGTGAACGGATTCCAGGTCTTTACCGAACTCATCAAGGCCCCCGAGACCCAGAACACCAAGGTCATCATGCTGACCGGCGTGGCCGACAAACTGGGCATGCGGTTCTCCGCCGACGACATGGGCAACTTCCTCGGCAAGGAACCCGACGCCTACGTCGAAAAACCCATCGACCCCGAGTCGTTCAAGCGGGTCGTCCAGGACGTCATAGCCGGCGACTGACCAGGCCGCGCCAGGACCATCGCCCGTTTAGCCGTCGCCGGCACGGCGACGGGGTCGCCGGGACCATTGCCGCCGCGTCCATCCACGCGGGCGTTCCGCCCGCGGCTAAACGACGGCCCGCGGGCGTACCGCCCAACCCGCCTCGGTATACTTTAGTTTATATTGAGGCCACTCCATTTACGATCAAAACGACGCGCGAAACGAGCGATTCCGGCGCATTCCGATCAAAAATCGAAAAAAGCGATCAAAAACCGCGCGTTTCCCCTTGCCTATCTTACCAAGAAGGGGGCAAATCGGCCTTGGCGCTGTCGAAAACGGGTTTGGGCCTTCCAAAAGGCCCATTTTTGGCGCTGCGGGAGAAGTGCGCTATCTCAAAGTGTATGACGCGCGGGGCAAGCCCCGCGGCTAACTTGTCACCCCGCGAGGGGCAAGCCCCGCGGCTAACTTGTCACCCCGCGAGGGGCAAGCCACGCGCCTAACTCGTCACCCCGCGAGGGGCAAGCCCCGCGGCTAACTCGTCACCCCGCGAGGGGCAAGCCACGCGGCTAACTCGTCACTTCGCGAGGGGCAAACCACGCGGCGAACTCGTCACCCCGCGAGGGGCAAGCCACGCGGCGAACAGGGGTGCCGGGGGCTTGCCTGCCGCGGGGCTACTCGGCGAGTTTGGCGCCTTTCTGGACGGCCCAAAGATACCGTTGGGAGGCCACGAAAAGCGTCCCGTTGGCGATAACCGGCGTGCCGTAGGAGGCTGAGCCGAGGCGGATGGCGGCCATTTCCCTGGCCTCCCGGCCGGCGGCCAGGACGTGGAAGTGCTTGGTCGTGCCGATGTAGATTCGGCCCTCGGCCACGAGGGGCGTGCCCCACGTTTCGCCCTTCAACTCGTGTAACCACACGCGTTTACCGGACTTGGCGTCGAGGCAGTGCAGCCGGCCGGGCAGGTCGGCGGCGTACACGAGGCCGTCGGCCACGGCCACACTCGAAAGGCTCCGTTCCAGGTCGTCGTACCGCCACAGGCAGCCCGTCTGGGTGATGTCGCCCGTCTTGGAGGCGTCGATGCAGTTCAGGAGGCCCCTGCCCCGGCCGTGGGCGGGGTCCTGGCCGATGGTCACATACACCCGGCCGTCGTGGAACACGGGCGTCGAGATGATCTGGCTGGGCCCCAGGTACTGGCCGTCGTTCTTATTCGTCGATTCGCCCTTGCGTTTGTCCCCTTCATAGTAAGGGATGGGCTTGCCGTCGCGGAGGCGGTACTCGGGCGGGTTGCAGTCGTACCACCAGACCTTCTTGAGGTGGTAGGGCTCGTCGCGGGCCTCGGTAACGGCCTCGAACGCGTAGCAAATGCCGTCGCCGCCGCCGAAAAAGACCAGTTTCTTCCCGTTCACCACGCCGATCGAGGGCGGCGACCACAGGCAGTGCCACATGGTCTTGCCGAGACCCTCGTCGTCGCTGGCAACGAGGCGTCCGGTCTTGGCCTCGAGGACAATGAAACTGGGGGCCTCGGGTTTCGGACACGCTGCATGGGGGCCGTCGACGCCGTTGCTCGTCACGCAATAGACGAACCCGTCGTGGACCAGGGGCGAGCAACTGGCCACATCGTGCGGACACGCGCCCACGGCGTCGATAATGTCGAAGACCCAGACGATGTCGGCGTCGGTCGGACCCAGGTCGACGGGTTTCTTGCCGGCGCCAGCCATGTACTGGCCCTCGTCCTGGTAGGGCCCGTCGTTTCCATCGGCCAGGCCGTCGGCGTCGAGGCAGACGATCTCGCAGGCGTTGGTCATGACGTAGACGCGGTCGCCCACGACCGCCGGCGACGAGCACACGCCGAAGTGCTGCTGTCCGTAATGAACGTCCTTGGGCAGGCGGTTGTTCTCGCGTTTGGGGACGACCAGCCGCCAGAGCAGCCGTCCGGTGGCCTCGTCGAGACACTGGACCATGCCGCTGCCGGTCTTCTTGAGGCGTTCGTCGCCGCCCAGCAGCGAATCGTCTGTGCCCACGAAGACCTTGCCGCCGGCCACCGTGGGGTTGCCGTAGATGTAAGCCCCGAGTTTGGCGGCCCAGCGGACGTTCTCGGTTGTGCCCATCTTGACACCGCCGCCCTTGGCGTCTTTCTCGCCGGGTTTGAACGACTCGGGCAGGTCGGTCTCGGCCGAGAACATGTTGCGGCCGGGGTCGGGTCCGCCCCACTGTGGCCAGTCGGCCGCCTGGGCCGCCTGTGGCACAACCACCAGCACGGCCAGGGCAAGGGCCATCGCGTAGGCTCTGGGCATCGTCACGGGCGGAGTCCTCCGGTCCAGCGTGTCCGACGGGTTGAACCGTGCAACACATGCGGGGTACTTGTCGTTTCCGGCGGGAGGCGAAGCCGACGGCCCAACGGCACCGCTCGCTTGCGCTCGCGGCTAGCATCGCAGCCAAAGCCCCCTCGCCACAAGAAGGCCGCTGCGATTCGGGGCAATTCGCGGTTGACACGGCCGTGGCCAGGGGCTACAATTCGGCCCTCCCGTTGAGGGAGGATGCGTTTCCCACGGGGTAGGAGAGTCGTCCGGTATCCTGAATCTGAAATCTGTGATCTCAGATTCGAGGTCTCGGCGATCGTGGGGCTCCGGCGTCGCGGCCGCTGAGTCCAAGCCTCGGAAACGCCAAGCGTGCCGTGCATTTCGTTTATGCGCGAGAAGACCTACGGTGTCCGTGCCGAACGTTCACGGGCGTTGGTCTTGCGCCAGCCGCAGCGCCTTTGCTTTGGACCTTGGACTTTAGAGCATTTTGCATCGTGACTCGCAACCGGCCGTCGGAGCATGACTTGTAGCGCGGGGGTTTACCCCCCGCGCCACATGTCCTAAGCCCCACGGCCGCGGGGGATAAACCCCCGCGCTACAGCGCTGGATGCACAATGCTCTTTAGACTTTGGACTTCGGTTCGGAAACCGCCATGACCATCAAACGTCCATCCGATTGGTTCGGCGAGCCTCTGACCGGCATGCCGGCCCGCGCGTTGATGTACGCCACGGGCACCGTGGGGCCCGAGGAGATCGGCAAACCGTTCATCGGCCTCGTATCGAGTTTTACGGACCTGATACCCGGCCACGCCCACATGCGGCGGCTGGAGCGGAAGATCGAGCACGGCATCTTTGCGGGCGGCGGGGTGGCGTGGCTGTTCAGCGTGCCGGGCATCTGCGACGGCATCGCCATGGGCCACGCCGGCATGCATTACAGCCTGCCCAGCCGCGAACTCATCGCCGACATGGTCGAGACCATCACGCTGGCCCATCGGCTCGACGGCCTCGTGCTGCTGACGAATTGCGACAAGATTACGCCCGGCATGCTGATGGCGGCCGCGCGGCTCGACATCCCCGCCATCGCCGTTACGGCCGGGCCGATGCACTCGGGCAACTATAACATGACGCGGCTCGACCTGGTGCACGACACGTTCGAGGCCGTGGGCCGCTTTAAGAAGGGCGAGATCAGCGAGGAGGAACTCACGGCCCTCGAGTGCGAGGCCTGCCCCGGCGGCGGGTCGTGCCAGGGTCTCTTCACGGCCAACACGATGGCCTGCGTTACCGAGGCCATGGGCATGAGCCTGCCGCAGTGCGCCGCTGCCCTGGCCGCGAGCGCCAAGAAAGACCGCCTGGCGTACGCCAGCGGCAAACGGATCGTCGACCTCGTCAAGCAGGGCGTGACGGCCCGCCAGATTATGACGGCCGAGGCGCTGGCCAACGGCATCGCCGTCGACATGGCCCTGGGCGGCTCGACCAACACGGTTCTGCACCTGATGGCCATCGCGAACGAGGCGGGCCTGGAGTTGAACCTCGAGGTCTTCGACGAGATCAGCCGCCGCACGCCGCACCTGACGAACTTCCGCCCCGCCGGCGACATGATGATGGAAGACTTGGACCACGCCGGCGGCATCCCGGCCGTGCTCCAGCGCCTGGGCGACCGCTTGGCCGATTGCCCGACCGTCGGCGGGCAGACGACCCGCCAGATTGCCGCGGCGGCCAAGGTTTTCGGCGGCGAGA
>Ga0307379_10011667_pt1 | contig 11515 bp, 16 predicted proteins | sample UN2MG_FD_202237 | JGI IMG/M metagenome (GOLD analysis project Ga0307379, IMG submission 202237) | Soil microbial communities from Risofladan, Vaasa, Finland - UN-2 | ecosystem: Environmental > Terrestrial > Soil > Coastal area > Acid sulfate soil | place: Finland: Risofladan, Vaasa | collected... | reverse complement strand
TTCACAACTTCGGTGGAGAAACGTGCAAGGCGCATAAGACGAAGTTCATGAACGCTGATACGTGGCGAGGTTGGGATGACTATAAAAGTGAATGGGAAGGCTGTTCATTTTGTTATGGCAATCCGCGATGCACATCATTCTCAAGTTATAGTGCAGGTTCTAATTCTACTGTGCGTGGACCAAACGCGAAACCTACAAGAGACATTTGGGATTTATGCAGATTTGGAATACATGCTGACTTTGATTTAATTGCGTTTGAAAGCGTGCAGCAAGCTTACACCGTTGGTCGGCCATTACTTGACATTTTACGGGATGACTTATTTGTTCCCGCAGGTTATCGGATAGCCCATCTGTTTGTAAATACTGCGGCTGAAGGCAATGCGCAGAAACGCCGAAGATATTTCTTTGTAGCGTATCGTAATAACAAAAACTTTAATGTCATGCGACCAAACTTGCCAGAGTTTCGGACGACGGTAGGCGATGTGTTATTACCACTTTTAGGTCGAAAAACTGTGGGCGGCAAACTTTGGGGCAATAACAATCCTTGGACACCTGATACTTATACAGAGTTTAATGCTCAAGAAAAAGTAATGATTCCAATTTTGCGGCAAGGTGAGTCCTATCATGATGTTGCTCGCAAGCGCCTTGAAGAAATGAAAAGAGTTAGCCCGTATCACTATGATAAATATGTGTATCGTTTGTCTGAGGTACCATTTAGTTTGCATGCGCCTTGCCGTTTAAAGTGGAACGGACATTGCCCAACAATAGCTTCAAGTTTTGGCAATAATATTCATCCTACTTTAGACCGACCAATAACCGCATTAGAGACCGCTGCGTTAATGGGTTGGCCGAAAAACTTTGTACCAGTTGGAGCACAGCCCATTGCTCAAATCGCAAAAGGTGTAGTACCCGCGACTGGTGCTTGGCTCGGCGAACAAATAAAGTTGTACTTAAATGATATGTGGGGTGATGATGATTTTAGTACAACATACAATCATCACACTGGACAATGGGTCGGTGAGAATCATACTGATAAACCTATTGAAAAAGTATTCAAACTAACTAATTATTTACCGCCGTTTAAGGAGTCACAAGATGGGAAATAATGCGTACAGTAACATTGATGAATTATGGTTAAACGTAGTTCATAATATCATTGCGACGGGACGGGAAATGCCAAGTCGCGTGGGGCAAATAAAAGAAGTCACTGGGTATAGTGCGACGTTACTAAATATTGAGTCAACGTTTTTATTAAACCCACGACGTAAACTGTCACCAATGTATGCCGCGGCTGAAACACTGTGGTACTTATCGGGCACGGGTAAAATCGAAATGTTAATTGCATATGCGCCGCAGTACGTAAATTTCGCAGAAGATGGCGTTGCGTTTGGCGCGTACGGCGCTCGAATAAAACAGTTCAATCAACTTAGTTTATTGATTGATGTTTTGCATAAAAATCCGAATTCACGGCAAGCGCTTATTTCATTTTGGCAAGGTAGTGACTTAGAGCACGCATATCTTGCTGACCATAAAGACTTGCCATGTACCATGAGCCTACAATTTTTGATACGGAATGGTGCATTACATTTAATTGCTACAATGCGTAGCAATGATGCATGGCTCGGTACACCGTACGATATATTCGCATTTACTTGTTTGCAGCGATTAATCGCCGATGCATTAAATGTTAAGTACGGAACCTACACGCATCAAGTTGGTAGCATGCATCTGTACGAAAAGAATTGGCAAGCTGCCAAAGAATCACTGCTTGTTCCCATAGGTCGGCAGTATCGCGCTAACATAGACTTACGACATGACTGGCCGCGAGACATCGGAGTTTGGCGTTCACAAATCCAAACTGCGTTGTGTGCTGAAGGCAGGTATCGAAACGGGCTTAACGGAATCGCAGAACAACGTTCATTGGGCGAAGGAATGCTATACGATTTAGTGTCGTGTTGTGCTCGAAAGTTTGGTCATGATGAGAACGTAATCTTTTCACCGGTATTACGAAAGGGATTTGAAAATGCGAAGAAATAAATTTCAGCGAGTTCAACTGCCGCGAAAGTTTGGTCTGAACGCAGAGAATAGTGTGCTTATAACCTCGATGAAGGAATTAAAAATCAGTGACTTTGTGGGTCAACGAAATTCATTCAGCGTTCGAACATTTTATCGTGATGAACTGGGACCAAACTTAATAGCGCCGCACTTTCCAACGATACCCAAGTTCATACTACTTAAAAAAGCGTCCAAGTGGTTCGACACTGGCCTACAATTAATCGTTGCTGATAAAATTAACCCAAAGGATTGCGGGTTCAGAGGTTGCATTTTAATTCAAGAGCAAGGCACGGCTGTTATGGAAATTGCAAACGGACCCGGCACTGTACGAACAGTGACAAACGAAGGTAAGATTGACGAAACGATTGTTTATGCGGTAGGCCAAAAAATAAACTGCGGAAATAAACATGACCTTTGTGTATGGCACTGCCGAAGAACTGAGTTAAGAAATGTGATTTTTGAATTTTCGTATTACAATGTCCCAGTAGGTTGGAAACAAGAAAAGTTTATATGCTGGGAAATAACCGATGATGGTTCTGGGAAGAATCGCCTATTTAAGGAACAATAGCTATGAAACGGTATTTGAAAAAACTAAAAACGTTTATTCAAATGGGAAAGTTATTAGAGTCATTGTCGGTATGTAAGCGTTTACAAGTAGGTGCAATTATTTTTCCTACGGATTGCTCCGCAATATACTCGATTGGATATAACGGGCCATCGAAACATTTACCAAATGATTCTTGCAGTGGAGTGCCAGGTAACTGCGGATGCATTCATGCTGAACTTAACGCTGTTATAAAGTTCAACAACGACTTTGCAAAGCCGAGTTTATTATATACAACAAAGTCGCCTTGTGAAGCTTGTGCAAGGGCGATATTAAATTGCTCAAGTATCGTAGGTGTTATTTGGTCTGAAGAGTACAGAAGTTTAGATGGTGTAGACTTATTAAAAGAATGCAAACTTGATATTATCGACGAGTTAAATTTAAGAATAGAAACGCAGTTAGTACTATTAAAACATTGGAAGTCACTACGCTAAACTAAGGAACTATTATGCCAAGAGGATTTATAGGAACAGCAGGTCAAGAGCAACTAAAAATGATTAGCAAGAAATTTGGGCGTCTTTTAGTTTTGCATTATGACAAAGAAACATCTAAATTAAAAGGCTGTGATTATTATTTATGTCAATGTGATTGTGATACAAAAAAGATTATACAGGGAAACTATCTACGAATTGGGCATACAAAAAGTTGCGGGTGTTTACAACGAGAAGTGTCTAAAAGAAGAATAAGAAAATTTGATAAAACACATGATCGAACTGGCAAAAATAATTCAAATTATAGTACCGGATTTTGTGTAGAATCAAAGAGGTTTTGTGAGACTATTCGAGTTCGAGATAAAGTTTGTCAAATATGTGGTAAAATGAAAGAAGATAATGGTAGGAAGCTTTCAGCGCACCATCTTGACGGAAACCATTATAATAACGATCCAAAGAATGGAGTGCTATTGTGTAATAGTTGTCATGCAATAGTCACATGCAATGGAAATGTTTGGAGACCGAATCGTGTTACAATTTCCTAATGGCGGTCGATTAATTCAAAACTTAAGTGAACTGCCGAATCTTAAAAACGCGAAAGCGCTGTACCTTGATACGGAGACGACGTCTTTTGACTCAAATGAACCAGCGTTTAAACCGTATCATGGACATAGGATTTGCGGTATTGCCGCTACTGCAGATGATGTACCTGGAGCGTGGTACGTGCCGATAAGGTGTACACATGAAAAGTGGAATCTTCCGCTTGACCCTGTTTTGGACTGGGCAGAAGAACAAATAAACTCTTGCTACGAGTGGGTGAACCACAATGTTAAATTCGATGCACACTTTGCAAAGCAAGACGGGATCATTTTTAATTGTCGATTAGTCGATACTAATACACTTTCAAAAATTATTAATTCAGACCGCTTTGGTTATGAGTTAAATACCCTGTCGCGTGAATGGCTTGAAGAAGATACTTCAAAAAGTGAAGATAGACTAAAGGCGTACCTTGCTGGGTGCAAGAGTAAGAACTACGGCGACGTACCCGGAGACATTATTGGAGAGTACGCCTGTCAAGATGTTTTGACAAATAGGAAGTTGCATCGCTATATCTTAAGACGACGGCATGAGCAAACAGAAACGGTATGGGAAACAGAGATTTTATTAACTCCAGTTTTGTTTGATATGGAAGTTATTGGCCTTCACGTTGACCGACTTGAACTTCAGCAAAAACAATTAGTCACGCTTTATCGGTTGTCACAATTAGAAGAAGAGCTGCATAAACTCACAGGTTATGCGATTCGACCACATACGAATGCAGACTGCTATGAAGTACTATGTAATAAGTACGGTTTACCTATTTTAGGTCGTACTGAAAAACTTGAACCATCATTCGATAAAGCCGCATTGATTTCGTATCTTGCGCATCCACTTGTACAAGAATCAGAATTATTGACTACAATAGTGAACAAAGTCCAAGCATACCGAAAATTGCACACGCTTAACAGTTTATTTCTTACGACGTACCTTGAGCACGAAGTTAACGGTGTTATGCACCCAGATTATAATCAAATTGTGCGCACTGGTAGAATGTCTTGTCGTCGACCAAACTCTCAACAGTTATCTGAAGAAGCAAAAGAACTCGTACACCCGCCCGAAGGTCAAGAAATTATTAGTTGGGACTTTTCACAAATCGAATTCAGAATTATCGTACATTATATCAAAGATAAAAACGCAATTGTTGCTTATAATGAAAACCCAGATACTGACTTTCATAATTGGGTTGCAGAGATGTGTGGCATTCCACGAGGCCCAGCGAAAAACGTAAACTTTGCAATTGCATTCGGTGGTGGCAAGAAGAAAGTAGTTTCAATGCTCGCGTTAAACATGGAGCTTGTAGGTGGTCTTTTGAATAAAGTCGAAGAATTGGTTGCAGCCGGCAAGGTTCGAGAAGACCAACGCTTGCGAGTTTTTGAGATGCTTTGTTTTAAGCGTGGAGAGAATGTTTATCAAGAGTATCATAGCACGTTACCGGGTTTAAGAATTGCAACAACTGCCGCATCAAATAATCTTTTGAGTCGAGGTTATGTTTTTAATGCTTACGGTCGGCATCGTCATTTACCTGAGCAAGCGTCCTATCGTGCTTTTAATACTATCGTTCAGTCAACTGCCGCTGACGTTATGAAAGAACGAACCGTTGCACTCGCTCCACGGTATAATAAATTCATTCGCGATTTAGGAATTGACTTTTTCGCTTCAGTACATGATGAGACCGCTCAGTACAATCCTATAGGGCTATCAAAAGATGTCACTACCCTAAAGAAAATTAAAGATGAGATTGAAAACGTTACTTTCAAATTTCGTGTGCCTATGCGAACGTCATGTGGCACATCTGATAAAAATTGGAAAATAGCGTCGAAAGATAAAGCAGCTGAAATAAAATTTATTTAAGTTAATCCCATCGCCGTTATTGTCGATACTCTATTATATATGGTTAAATGCCGGTTAAATCAAGCGCCATTAAACTTTATTCAATTGCTCGATTGATTATACACGAGAATAGTAAAGTGCCTCCACGAGGCTTGTAGAGGCCTTAAACGTGAGATATAAAGCCATTGTTTATAACACTTTACGGATGCAGAAAAAATATGATAAATTTTAAGAAAAATTTTATTTTTTAGTTTACATTTTTATACTATATGGTATAATTGTAATTGAAATTGATTGATTGATAAGTTAATAATACGGTGCCAAAAACAAGGGCATGAGACTGTAGCAAATGTCGAATGGGCGGACGCCGAGATGCGACCCGGCTGAGAAGCACGCAAGAAATTCTGACGCTACGGTAAAATTCGATGGTATCAAAAATTTTTTTGAGTGACTGCTGCGAAGCGGACATGGGACTCTAAGTTGGACGGATAGAATATCCTGGGACTCTGAGTTGGACTACTGTCACTGCTGTTGCTTGTGAGCAAGCAGTAAAAGAATAAGTCACTAATCTCCTAAAGTCGAAACCCGCGAGAGCCATCTCGCGGTTCCACGGAAATTGGCAAACCGTGCTGATGAGACAAGCCAAACATTTTTATAGGAGATTGAATTATGGCAACAAAAAGAAACGACAAAATTAGCTGTGTTGAACTTGACACGATGAATCTCGACAGAAATTGTTACCTACAACAATATTGTCAAGACAACGATGTTGATGTTGAAGTTGTCCAAGAAGTTGGACCGGGTGGATGTTGGCCCGTAGTCAAATACACTGGAACGTTTGAAGAACTTTGTCAAATGATTCAAATGTTTTGGCAAGATCTTGACCTTTGTGAAAACATCGAAATTCTTGAAGATTAAAAGACGCGACACCGAGCAATCGAATATCATTGCTCGGACTCATGTTTTTTAACCTAACTATTTTTATAGGAGATATTAAAATGGCAAAGGTATTTATTCAAGCAGGCAGAAACGAAAACGTATTGCTTCACACATTTCATCAAGCTTGCAAAAAACATCATGGTGAATTTTTTGGCCATGCTGACAACGACGGACGATTGTTGTTTGGCTTCGCTAAAAAACACCAAGCGCTCAAATTCAAAAATGAATGTGGCATTGGTCAAGTTGCAAAATGAAAGTCGAAACGCGACACGGAAGTCGCGTCCACTGTTATAAGGCAGTGCTGATGAGACTCAGAAAAGTTTCAAAACCCCAAACATAGGAGATAGTAAAATGGCAAAGTCAACAAAGAAAACCACGGTCCGAACCAACACAAACATTGACACAACTCCCGGCACAGTCGCCAACCTGAAAGACATTGCAAAATCAATTTGCATCGTTGGAGTATCGGACGACATCATGGTGCGGTTTGCTCCACAAATCGTACGGGTTGCTGCTCGCATTGGAACGATTGCGAATAACGTCGAGAAGGCAATCATCCTCGAAGCGACTAAGGACGAACGCGAAGCAAAGAAAGCTGAGCGCATTACGAAACGTCGCGAGACGTTGGAAGCTCAACTCGCCGCCGTTCAAGCAAAGCTCGAAAAGTTGGATTCATAATAATCTCCAAGGATTGTAGTAATGTCACGGACGGCATGCAAGTCGAAACGCCCGATGATTACCTCATGTCGGGCGTCCACGAGTAAGAGCTCGTGCTGATGAGACAAGCCAAAACATTTTTATAGGAGATATTAAAATGAACGTAGAACTTACAAAAGAACAGGTTGAATATCTTTTCGAACTTTTACGCAAGACGAATTTTGTTACTGACAATCCTAACACAGAAGCAGTAATGATTGGCGACATCGAATTGCAATTGCAAAAAGCTGAAGAGAGTTGGAGTAAAGCGATGAAAAAGATTCGCACCGCTTTAATCAAACCAATCACATGCGATAATTGTGGATGCATCGACGAAGACGGTACAAAGTATTGTCAAGAATAGATTAAAGTCGAAACGCGGAATCCGTTCCGCGTCTGTCACTATAAGGTGACACTGATGAGACTCAGAAAAGTTTCAAAACTTCAAACATAGGAGATAGTACAATGGCAAAGTCAAACAAAAAAGCAATCACAGTCGAAGTCAAAACAGTGAAGGTCAACAAGAAACGCGAAGGCTTCAAGATTGCCAAAGAAGCGTATAACGTCGTCATGCCTGAAGGATTCAACTTCAAAGACTACAAACCTTTGAAGAAAAGAAACTTCACAACTGAGGCGCTCTACTATGACCACCGCGCCGAGGAAATGGCGTACAAGATGGCTGGCTTCAGAGCACAGGCCGAAGAGTGCCGAACGATGGGTTCAGCTGCTGACCGTCGCAAGAAGAAACAAATTGTACGCTTGAACAGCAAGATGAACGAACTCAAAGCGCAGCTCATCGCTCAAGGGATTGACGTTGAGGCTCTTATCGCTGCAGCCGCGGCTGAATAGCTGTTGGGCTACCACCAGCAAGAAGCTGGTTGGTCTATATTAAATCATGGATGATTGTCGAAACGCGGTGCAACGGACTGTACCGCGTCGTAGTGAGTGACTTCCACTGCCTGATGAGACAAGTCAAACATTTTTATAGGAGAAATAAAATGCTTACGGACGATGACATCTTCAAGCAGAGCGTAGCTTTGCAAAAAGAAGGCAGTGACACTGAAGAGCATGATGAATGCTTGATGATTTTTGTAAACACCTTTGGTGATGAGGGCGACAAGTGCTATGCAAGGGCGCTCATCGAACTGAATCGAATGATTGAAATCTTTTAAAATCGAAACGCGGAACGGAGTCCGCGTCCAACGGATTGGCGACCGTTGCTGATGAGACGGCCAACAACGAAATTTTTGAATAAGGAGCAAAATTTATGGCAAGAGTAAAACCCGCCGCTGAGCCGGCAAAACCAACCGTTAAGCCTACACCCGAAAAGGCGAAGAAGCACGGGCGAGTAGTCTTCGACCTTGTAGGCGACAAAAATCCCGAAGTGTACCCATTCAAAGAAGCCATGCCCGAAGGCTTCAATTTCAAAGTTAACAAGGGCCTGAGAAAGCGTGACTTCTCGGCTGACCATCTGTTCTTTGAATACCGCGCTCTCGAAATGGAGGCCAAAGCTTTGACCTTCAGAGCACAGGCTGAAGAAGCCAAGAAAATTGGTTCAAGCGCAGACCGCAATCGACTTAAGAGAGTTATCAAACTGCAGGAAAAGATGGACGAGCTCAAGGAACAGCTCACCGCACAAGGTATCGACGTTACAAAGCTTCTCGCCGAGATGGCCGACGACACCGCCGCAGCATAAGTCAAATTGTAAGCAAAGATCGGAAGTATTCTTGTCGGGGCGATGTGAGTTTACCGTCGCCCCGTTTACTTTTATAGGAGATAAAAATGAAGCCAGCAGAAATTAGAGATAAAATCAAAAGAATCAAAGAGCAAAAGACCGTTGAAGAAATTCTTGTTAAAACACATGAACGCTATAAAGATGAAAGAAACTATCAAGAACGAATCGGAAAGCAATTGGCGATTATCGCTGAAGCAGAGCTTGTGATTGATATAATTCAACAAGAGTATAAACAGGCAGACATCGAGATCGCAAAAATTAAACAGAACGCAAGACACGAAAATAAAACTTTAGTTGAGTTAGTTAACTACGAGAAGATTCAGAAACTTAAAGAGACCATAAGAAAGTTACAGGAGGTACAAAGTGGCTAAAAATATCATAATACGAAAAAATAAGGACAAGATTGAGATTCGTAAAGATGGCGAATTAATTGCGGACATTATCATTGCAAGTAGTTCCCGAACGACGTCAGTCAGTCTTGCAGTTCAAGCTGAGCAAAACGTTCGAATAAATCGGATAGTTACGTAACACGATAGCCGCCTTCGGGCGGCTTTTTTCATTTCAGGAGAATGACTATGCTAATCATAGACGTAAGCATGTTAGTTAGGCGTTGCTTTGCTCGTATGGACTTTTTGAAGAATTCGACTGGCGTTCCGACAGGTATGGAATTCGGTACGATGCGAAGTTTAGAGATGCTCCATAAAAAGTATCCTGAGCAAGAAATTGTTTTGTGTTACGATAGCCCGAAAAACCGTAAGCGGGAAAAAGATTCAACGTACAAAGCAAATCGTTCATCACCGGGGAAGGAATTCTACAAGCGCTTGAATACGTTCAAAGAGTTCTTAGGTTGTCTCTATCCTTCAGTCGAAAAGGAGGGATATGAAGCTGATGATTTAATGCACTCGATAGCAGTGACAGTTCCCGGGCCGCATTTACTATACACAAACGACCACGACTTGCTTCAGACTGTAAGTGCTGAACGTAACATTATACAATTAAAATCATTTCACTCGAAGCTTTTCGTGTGGGACGAAGATAAAGTATTTATTGAATATGGAGTAATACCAAAACTATTGCCGGTATACTTTGCTTTTGTTGGAGATAAAGTCGACAACATAATAGGTGTGCCACGTATTCCAAAGAAGTTTCTCGCCGCACTTATTATGTGGGCCGATGAAAATAAAATGACAACTGATGAAACGCTTCATGAAATCACAAGTGCAAAATGGACATTGAAAATGAGAGCTACGATTGAAGGTTTTATTGACAGCGGCCAATGGATAAGGAACTACAATTGGATAAAACTGAAAGCGACGTCGTATCAAATAAATCACGTGACACTAAATGATGAGCTCATTGTTGCAAGACTTAAGCGTTGGGAAATATACAGTCTTTCAATCTCAAAGAAATACAATTTAATTAGCAATGAGGAATTTTGAAATGAATAAAGCTCGTATAAACCCAACGCCTCGAATCGACTTAACTGGCAAAAGATTTGGACGGCTTCTGGTTTTAAGTCGTGAAGAAGAAAAGTCTGTACAAATGGGCCGCAGTTATTTTCTCTGTCGTTGTGATTGCAGTAAAGAGAAAGTTGTGGGCAGCAATAGTTTACGTAGCAATCTTGTCAAAAGTTGTGGATGTTGGAAACGAGATAAACTTATTGAACAAAATTTGTCTGGTAAAAATCATCCAGCTTATTTTCATGGATTTGATTATAAAAGAGCGAAATTTCGTAAAGCAATAAATTTGCGTGATAAAGTTTGCCAATATAAAGGTGAACATAAAGGCCGACTTGAAGCGCATCACCTCGATGGTGATGGTGATAATCATAGTTTAGGTAACGGCACATTGCTCTGTTGTCATCATCATAAAATCGTAACTAATGATGGAAATGTATGGAGGCCAAATCATGAGTGAGCTTTGGACACATGAACGTTTACGCCCGAAATTGTGGAAGGGCGTTCCTACAAGATACAAGCAATTCAAATTTAATGGACATAGGTTTACTGTATTCAAACAAAAAGACGGGAAACTTATAGGCTTTGAAAGAACTATAAGTCAAGATCGTGAAATAACATGCTTACGCCCCGATTTTGTGAGATATGATTTTTGGAAAGCGCTCGAGAACATCCCGCCGATGTCGTCAGTTGACGGCGAGCTTTACGTTGTAAAGAGTTCACCTACTCGAAAAGGCAACGCAGGTGACGCGGCTCATGCAATCGCGGAATGCAAAAGTACGCTTTGCTTTATGCCGTTCGCGGTTCCATGGTGGACAGGTGTAAATTGGGATGATGCATCAATTGGTAGTGCAGAACATACTTTACAAGTATTTACGGGACTTAAGTTTGCGCCGTTCTTCGATTTACTACCGAGTGACACTTTTGAGCAATTATGCGATGATGCAAGAATGCTCGACATTGAAGGGTGGGTGCTAAAAGATTATAATTATCAAGATTGGTGGAAAGTAAAACCACAAAAGACAATCGACTGTATTGTCACTGGCTTCAAGGATGGCAATGGAAAGTATCTCGGCGGAGTTGGCGCGTTGAAAGTAAGCGCGTATATCAACGGTCGATTAGTTGAAATTGCAAATGTATCGGGAATGTCAGACGATGTTCGATGGGA
>Ga0307379_10011666_pt1 | contig 11516 bp, 11 predicted proteins | sample UN2MG_FD_202237 | JGI IMG/M metagenome (GOLD analysis project Ga0307379, IMG submission 202237) | Soil microbial communities from Risofladan, Vaasa, Finland - UN-2 | ecosystem: Environmental > Terrestrial > Soil > Coastal area > Acid sulfate soil | place: Finland: Risofladan, Vaasa | collected... | reverse complement strand
TAACTGATTTAATTGGTATGGAGTATGGTTCCAGTATAACTAATAATAAAGATGCCAATTTCTTTCTATGGAAGCCATTCCCAAATGATTATTTGGATGCTATCACTCACTCTACTCAAGTTATCTATCAAACTGATATTGCTCAGATTATTTTCACAGCAGGTATTTGTAGTGGTTCTCGAATAATTGAAGCTGGAACTGGAAGTGGAGCATTAACATCTGTTATGGCTAGATATGTTCAACCAACAGGGAAAATTTACTCCTATGATTGGAAAGAAGCTCACCAACATGTAGCAAGAAAAAATATCGAAAAATTAGGATTCTCAAACTATGTTGATTTTAAAATTCGAGATGCTGCAGAAGGTTTTGATGAAACAGACGTTGAGGCAGTTATTCTAGATTTACCAAATCCTTGGGATGTTATTATTCCTGCACGCAAAGCACTCATGGGTGGCGGTGTTTTGGTCGTTTTTGTTCCAACATTCACACAAGTTGACCAAACAATTACTGCTATGGTTGAGAATAATTTTTACCAAATCGAAGCTTTTGAGGTAATCAGACGAGATTTAACAACAAAGATTGGTGCAATTAGACCTGTTACTAGAATGATAGGATTCACAGCATTTCTAATTAGTGGTAGAAAAGGTTACCCGGAAAAGAAATAGCTGTATAATTGTTCTATTTGTGTGAAATAAACGAAAAGATTTAAGTTAGGAGTTTTTTATTTTGCACTTATGAAGCTTCCAGATAAAGAAAAAGAGTTTTTACAATGGTATACTACCGTTGTTGAATATGCTGAAATAGTTGACAAGAGATCACCCGTAAAAGGAGCTAATGTTATCATGCCTTATGGGTATTCTATTTGGGAATCTATTGTAGCAAAATTAGATTCTGAATTAAAAATTACAGGTCACAAAAATGCATATTTTCCACTCTTTATACCTGAGGATTATCTAAAGCGTGAAGCAGAGCACTTCGAGGGATTTATCCCAGAAGTTGCATGGGTTACTCATGCGGGAGATAAACCACTTGAAAGAAGATTAGCTCTTCGACCGACTTCCGAAACTATCATGTATGATATGTTCCATTTATGGATACGTAGTCATGGTGATCTTCCATTCAAAATCAATCAATTTTGTAATATAATCCGTTTTGATACTAAGGATACCAAGCCACTCTTACGTGATCGAGAGTTCCTATGGTCCGAAGGGCATACTTGTCACGCTACTGCAGAAGAAGCAGAAAAACAAGTTAGAGAATCTATGAATATTTATGAAGCTGTTTACAAGTTAAGCTGTATGTCTTTTCTTATTCTTAGACGACCAAAACATGATACCTTTGCAGGAGCTGTTTATTCTATTGCTTATGATTCACCTTTACCCGATGGTCGAACCTTACAAATAGGTACAACCCATAATCTTGGTCAGGGTTTTAGTAAAGCTTTTGATATTCAATTTCAAGACAAAGATAAAACGAACAAACATGTATACCAAACTTGTTATGGATTATCAACTAGATTGATTGCTGCCATAGTTGGTTTACATGGTGATAATCAAGGTTTAATAATCCCTCCTTTTATTGCTCCAATTCAAATTATCATTATACCAATTTACAAGAAAGAAAATGCTGAACAGGTTATTGGAGAAAGCGAGAAAATCTTAAAGATTTTAGTAAAAGCAGGTTTGAAGGTTGAACTTGATAAACGAGAAGGTTATACTCCAGGTTGGAAGTTTAATGAATGGGAGGTTAGAGGTGTACCTATAAGATTAGAACTTGGACCTAGAGATATTGAAAATAACCAAGTGGTTATGGTTCGAAGAGATACTGGTGAAAAGATAATCGTTCCTGTCAAAGAAGCTGCTTCGGAAGCAAAGAAAATCTTGAAAGAAATTCAAGTCTTTCTACAACAAAAAGCTGACAAACTACTTGCTGATAGTATCAGTTATCCTAAAACTTACCAAGAACTAATCGAAATCCAAGACACCAAAAGAGGATTCAGTCGAGCTAATTGGTGTGGTGATATAGCTTGTGCTGATAAAGTCAAGAATGATACCGGTGCTGATATTCGTGGAACGAGGGAAGATATTAAGGAAAAACCAGATGGTAAATGTCTAATCTGTGGTAATGAAGCAAAAGAAGTAGTTTACATTTCTTCAGCCTATTAGACTTTTTTCTTCTTTTTTCTCATAAAGTAATGTATATTAACATTCAAACATAAAATAGCTTAACTAATTGTATTAGTTTATGGATAGTGTAATTATGCCTGAAAGCCCTGAAATGCAAAAAAAGATGTATGATATTCTTCGAGAAATTGGTGAATATACTGATCTTGAAGCTTTAGCTGTTGTTAATCGTGAAGGATTAAAAGTATCCTTCTTCGCACGGAAAGGAGCTGACCCTGATTTACTTTCTGCCATATCCGCAGCAATACTTTCTACAGGAGAACAGGCTGTATCAATGAACGAACATGGAGAGTTGTTAGAAGTACTAGAAAGAGGGGAAAAAGGATTTACTATCCTTACAAGTGCTGGTGATTACATAATTATCGGTTCCTCTTTAGAATTAAATTCAATGGGTTTGACCATAAGAGTTTTGAGGAAATACGCTCACAAGATACAAGAAATTATTTGTGGTAATTGTGATGAAGATATTGGTCCAATACAATTAGATTAAATACAACAAATTAAATGAATGGTATGATAGATGACGATCCCCTTTGAGCTTCAAATGATACATAAACAATCAGGTGTGCAACTTTTTTCTTATCGCTTTAGAGAAGATATTAGTTTAGATCCTACCCTTATTTCAGGTTTTGTTTCAGCAGTTATTACTTTTGCTGAAGAGCTAAAACCTTCTGAAGGTAAAGAAATGGTCAAATATATTGATCGTGGGGATTTCATTCTACAGGTTGAACCTGGAAATCTGATCATAGGTTTACTCATTCTAAGCAGTAAAGATTATTCTTTCAAAGAAAAATTAAAATTATTAGTTGTTGAATTTGAACGAAAATATCAAACAGAAATCGCTAATTTTAATGGTTTTCAAACATGTTATGTTGATTTTGAGGAACAGGTAAAACAATTGATTTCTAGAAAACCCATAAGCCCATATCATATACCAAAACTTACTACGTCGGATCGAGGTCCCCAAAAATTGGATGATATTAAATGGGCGATTCTAACACGTATTAATGGACAGGATGATATCAATGCTATTAGTGAGGAACTTGAATTAAGTGTAGAAGTAGTTCAAAGTATAATATCTTATTTTGAGGAAATAGGTATAGTAAAAACTCAGTTTAAAATTAATGACACTACTGTTTTCGAGCTTACAAAAAAAGGCTTAACAGCAATTGAAGTGGGGTCTGAACAGTATAATGAGATAGTTACTTATGCTGGAGAATATGCTGCTCGGGTACTAGGAGAAATCGGTAGTCAAAGAACTCTTGTAGATATAAAGAAGAAAATTTCCATAAATAAAGAAGAATTAGATGATTTAATTGAACGATTAGTTTCAGAGCGATATTTAGAAATTTTACCTCAATGGAAATTGGTACTTGATAAGAAAGATTTCCAATACACTCGTTCACTTGAGTTTATAGATGATCTTTTTCAATTAATTTATGATGAGGTAGATAATTGGTTAGGAATTCGTGAACTTGAACGTCTAAAACGTGACACCTTTGCTTTAATGATTATTAAGGATGAATCATTAGCAAGGCTCATCAGTGATCAAAAAGATTATTTGTTAGATCAAAATAATTTGCGAAAACTACTTAGTCAAACCGGTGATTTTGATATAATTTTAAACCAATTAGAAAAAGTGTTTAAAATTTTACGACAAAATATTGAAAGAGAAATTGGCACAAATCTAACCAAAGACATTCTGAAAAAAGTTCAGCGACGATTAGAGGACGTTTATGCTGAATTACTCGAACAGCAAACTGAGCTCATTAAAATGCTTAATTGGTTTTCATAAAAAATAGAGAAATTATTGGCAAATTAATTTGCCAATAGTAGTATTCTATTATACTGTTTTCATGAATCTTTCAAGACGATTCATAGCTTCTTCGATTAATTCTTCTGGGGAAAGGAATACTAATCTAAAGTAACCATCACCAAATTCTTTACCAAAACCACTGCCAAAAACTCCCACTACACCTTCTTCTCTTAAGAGAGCGAGTATGAATTCCTTATCGTTTTTATATTTGCCAAGATTTTCTATCTTTGGGAAAACATAGAAAGCTGCTTCTGGTTTTTGAGCGGAAATACCATCAATTTCATTCAAACGTTTGTAGATAAGATCTCGTCGTGATCGTAGTTTAGCAACAGTACCTTTAATATGATCTTGTGGACCCTTTAATGCTTCAACACAACCATATTGAGCTGGTGTATTTACGCAGAGTCGTAATCTTCCTAATTTAATTATACCATTATAAATATCTCTAATTTTATCTTCTGTGTCTTGAATATAACAATAACCAACACGCCACCCAGGCATTAAATAGACTTTTGAAAAACCATTCAGCATAAATAATGGAACATCTTTTGCTACTGATGGCATCCCAATAAATTCTTGATCCATTGTTAAACGATCATAAATTTCGTCAGAAATTATTGGTAGGTTAAATTCACCGGCAATATCAACTATGTGTTTCAATTCTTTTTCTCTGTAGACTGCACCTGTAGGATTATTAGGATTGATTACTAATATTGCTTTTGTTTTTTCAGTTATTTTACTCCTGATATCTTCCTCATCTGGTTGCCAGTTATCATCACTAATAGTTCTATAAGCAATTCCTTTAGATTCGTAAAACTTTGGAAAAGCAGAATAAGAAGGATAGGAAGGTCCTGGTATCAAAATTTCATCTCCTGGATGTAATAGTGAACCAAAGAGAAACATAATCCCTTCTGAGATGCCTGCTGTTACATGCACATCCTCTATTGAAATGTTTTTCGCGCCATTTATTTTCATTTCTTTTTCAACAATTGCTTCTCGTAAAGGAACAATACCTTGTGATTCTGAATAGAAGCTTTTGTTTTCATTTGCTGCTTTAATGAAAGTATCAACAATATTTCGTGGTGTTTCAAAATCAAATCTATTTGGATCCCCGATATTTAACCATATTAGATCTTTCCCTAAATCAGCTTGTTTTCTTGCTTCCGCACTTATATCTCTAATAGCATATTCCAATTGTTGGACTCTTGGTGCTTGCTTCAATTTTAATTATCTCCATTGTTAGTACAATTTTTTGTTATTCTATTTTTATTATGAAACGTGAAAGCTTATTATTCTTTAAATATAAACTCTATGTTCCATTAGATGAATTGGTTATTCTAATAGTTTTTTTGTACTATTTCCCTTGTTGATATTTTAATCTTACAAAAAATATCCATAATTATTACTCTTTTTTGAAGTTAATGTCAAAATATTTTTATTAGTATGAGCATTTTTTGAATCTACTCGCTGTACTTAAAGGTGAGATTAAGATTGTCCACAGAAAAGTTACGCATAAATCAAATGATCGATGATATAATTAGCAATGCTAAAGAAGAAGCTAATTTAATTTTAAGTGATGCTAAGAAGCAAGCTAAAGAAATTCAACAGAAAGGCAAAGATTTAGCTGAAAAAGAGAAACAAATCATTCTCGAATCTCGAGTAAAAACAATCAAAGAACAAGAGAAACAACAGATAGCGTCTTTGAATTTACAAGCCCGTAGAGAAATTCTCTTGAAGAAAGAAGCAGAAATTATAAAAACTTTTGATTTAGCAAAGAATGAATTAGCCAATTTCAATAAAAAAGCTGAATATGATAAGATTCTAGAAAGTTTAATTATTGAAGCTGGTATGGCGATTGGTGGTGGCAATCTAACAATATTGGTTCGCAAAGAAGATCAAAATAAAATTAAAGATTTTGCTCCAATTGCTAAAGAAATAACCAAAAAAACAGGTAATAAATGCTCGTTACAATTATCCAAAAATACCATAAATACTATTGGTGGAGTAATGCTAAAAACTGATGATGAATCTATTAGCATAAACAACACTTTTGAAGCAATTTTGCAAAAGAAATATAATAATATCAGAACATCTGTTGCAAATACTCTTATCAATCAATAATTAAAAAAAAGAAAATAGAAATGTTTTAAAATTAATTGAGCTAAATCTGACTCAAGTTCCTCTAATCATAACAGAAAAAAAGTGAATTCCGATGAATAAAAAGATATTACAATTTACAATTGTTTTAACAAGCTTATTAGCTGTGTCATTTGTTATTCAACCTCAAATAGCACGTACCTCAGCAGAGGTAGGAAAATTACTTATTTTTGACCCTAAGATTCCTTCTCAAACCATTTATCAAGGTGATACAGTAATTTATGGAGGAACAATATTCAATAACGATACTAGTACAACTTACCTTTTGACTGAACTAGATCTCAGAGTTTATCATCCAGATAACACTTCTAGAAATATCCAACCTTATGCTCCATTCAGCTTCTATTCTCTTGCTACTCGAAATACGATTAATCCGATGGAAGCAAGAAGCTTCGCTTTTGAACAAGAATTAGGAAAGGAATGGCCTGTTGATGAGAATTATACAGTCTCATTATATGTTTACTTCAGAGATGTTGATGATGCAGGTGATGAAACTGTTTTTGATTTTGAAAAATTACTTGGGAATGCTACTGTCAATATCGATATCCGTCGGATAGACTCCCCAGACTATGTTTATGTTGTTTTTGTTATACTATTAGTGTGTATTGTAGCCCTTGTAATTGTAGGTATTGTTGGATGGGTTCGGGAAAGAAGAAGTAAACAATAAGTAGGGTAAATCTAACCCTATTTTTATTATTTTTTTTATTTTATTTTTACCCTTGTAGCTGGTACAATAACTTGATATTTTCTTTGTTTCACAGTACGGTAATGAACAGTGATACTTGGTAAAATTATTTCATATTCACGTGTTGGTTTTATTTTGAAAGTTTCCAAAATTGTTGAGTCATAATTAAGTTGGTCAATTATTCTTCTAGGGTACCTTGAAATCATTTTAAATTCGTAGGATGGAGGTATTGCCACATCTACCAAATAAGCAATGCCTTGACCAATGTTGGAAATTTTTACTTGAATATAGCCTTCTTTTCCACGGAGTAATGGACTGCCAATATCATATGAAACTTCAATTTGAGGTAGAGCTTCACGTTCTTCAGGTAGAAGATCAGTTGCTTGAGCAACAGCCATTTGTAGGGGGCTAATTCCTTCAAGAGCATAAAGAGCAGCTAAATCTTCAAAAACTATCACATCAGAATATGAACGATCAATACCTGCATCTAAAAGTAATTGTTCCAAAACACTTGTATAAGGCTCTTCCTCATGAACCAATAAATCTAATTCTCGATATTCACTACCATGGCTTAGCTCCATGTATACCTGATAGCCATGAATTCCTGGTTCCAAAACAGATATTTTTGTGGGATCACAAACAAGAGCAATAGCACTTTCAAAGAGACTTTGTTGATACCTTTGAGTACGAATATCTATACCTGATAGGAAAAATCCAAAGGATGGATGGCTGTGGAACCAACCCACAATAACAGCATTGATTTTTTCTGCTTCCTCAGCTATTTTGGGAATTATTGTATAGTCAGACATCTCCACAAAAATTGAATTACCACTTGTCATTGGGATAGCTCGTATAACTGTTGCTGTTTCACCCTCAATTGTTCCAATTAACCAACCAATAACTTCTCGCCATTGCCTGTAAGGTCTATTAGGATTAGCATATTCAATGACATATTGAAACATCTGTTTATAAGCTTCTTCAGTAACAATAACTGATTTTATCATTTTTCTCTCAACTTCTGTGATTTACCCTTGTTTTATTTTATCTAAAGCTTCTTTAATCTTAGAATGATTTTGGTTGTTTTCCTTTTTTAACAATTTGAATTATCCAGTTTTCAAATGGCTTTCTAAAAACATCAATTGTTGGATAGATATCATCAACCTCAATGTGTGTCTCTATCACTTCCGAATAAGCGATAATACGGTTTTCTGCTGATATCTCAAGATAAGGAATCGGTATATGCTGTTTTTCAGTGAGATCTTTAGCCAATTCTTTTATTTCTGAAATTGTTGCTTGTTCACAATTATTTTGTCTTAAATCAGATTTATTTCCGCATAGAAGTAATGGTACATTCCCTACATGCCCCCATATAATATCACGCCATTTTGATATGGATCTATAACTTTCCTTATTGGTCACATCAAAAACGATTATTGCTCCTTTTGCTCCATGATAAAAAAGAGAATGTAAATATGGAAAATATCTTTGTGAACGCAAATCGTAAATAATTCCTTTCATTTTAATTTTATTACTTGAATCTTCATCTTGCAGTGGTAACTCAAATGAAACTGAGTAACCTCTTTCTGAAATACCACTTCTTGCGAGAGCATTAATAAGGGTAGTTTTTCCAACCTTTGAATCCCCTACTAGGACTATTTTTAGTATACTTGAGGATTCTTCTCCTGATTGGAATTTTGTTTCTATAATAGGTTCCATAATTAATACTCTCCATTCAATCAAATCTGAAAGTAAATAGGCCTACAAATCTTTAGCTGAATCTACTCCATATCTCTTATTTTATTTGTAATAAGATGAAGAACCATTTATTACAGATGGTTTATTGTATTTATCGTTTTAAAAGTTAATTCAAAAGTTCTTAGCAAATTCACATCTTAATTTAAAAATACTATTCTAAAGTAAAAATAATCGAATTATTTACATTAAATATAACAAACTATTTAGAGAAATCCAAAACAAACTATGAATAAAGAGTTAACTACAAGTCAATTTGAGGTTTCAAAATGAATAAGATTAAAGAAATCACTGTACTAGAACGCATATCAATAAAAAATGAACAAATTGCTTCTGAAATAAGGGATTTTTTACATCACCAAAAAATTATTAGTTTTAATATTATGGGTTCGCCTGGTGGAGGAAAAACTACTCTAATAGAAAAAACTATTGAATATCTGAAAGGCAAAAAAAATGTAGCTGTTATTGAAGGGGATCTAGCAACAACAATAGATGCAGAAAAAATTCGCTCTTTGGGTGTAGAAGTTTTACAGATAAATACTGGGAGTATGTGTCATTTAGATGCTAGACTCATAAAAGATGCTTTGGCAAAAATGGATTTAACAGGAATAGATTTTTTGTTTATTGAAAATGTTGGCAATCTTGTTTGTCCTTCTGCCCATGATTTAGGAGAAGATTACCGTATAATACTTGCTAGTGTTCCTGAAGGCCCAAATAAGCCAAAGAAATATCCCGTTATATACAAAGATGCTGATGCAGTAATAATAACAAAATCAGATCTATTAGAACACTTTCCTGATTTTAGTTTAGATGGGTTATTTGATCATGCAAAAGAAATTAATCCTTCAATTTTAACCTTTGAAGTAGCTCTTAAAGGTTCTAATATTAAAATTAAAGAATGGATCGATTGGTTAATTTCTGTTAAATGTAAGGAAAGGTAGGAAAATCATTTCCATTCCTTAGTACTAACATAAATTAGCTTTAGTCAATGGAATCCTTAATCATCAAACAGCATCCCTTTGATCAAATCTTTTCTCAAATCCTCTTTTATCTTAGCAATAACTCGACCTATTGATTCATCTATAATATCTTCTTCTATTTTTGCTATAAATTCTGTACTTGAAAGTATTTTATACATATTAGAAAGTGCTTTATCCATAGCTGGTATTATAGCTTCAGCAAAAGCAGATAAGAAGAGATTTGTTAAAGCATTTTTATTTATCCAAGGTCTTTCAGCATAGATTTCCTGAAGTTCTTTAGCATTCATTTGTTTTGACATTAATTATTCCTCCAATAATACAAAATACGAAGCTATCAAATAATTAGTTTTTCTATCTTGAAGAAAGTTTAGAAACTTACAAATTGTACAAGATGAATAATTTTTTTAGTGAAAAAAATGTTTTGAAAAGTGTTAAAATGGGAATACTTTTTACCTACAATCATAATTTAATTCATAAGGTTTTAAGATTAGAAGAAAACTTATCATTATACGTTGAAATGTAACTCCTTGGGAGAATTGATATAGATATGTCTTTACGTCCAACCTATCGAGCTATAGGTATAGATCTTGGTACTTCCACTATCAAGGTATCATGTGCTCAGCATTTAAAGAAAATTCCATCTATAGTTGGAACTCCATTAGAAGGTTGGAAAGGATTCAGTGGAGATTCCTCACTTGAGAAGAATTTGGTAATTCACGATGGCGATAAAAGATTATACATCGGTGAACTTGCACGACTTCAGAGTGAAATTAAGCGAGAAATCGCTAGTGAAGGCAAAGTTAAGAGCATTGAGGATGCAGTACTAGCAATAAAGGCTAGCTTAGCATTAATTTCTGAAAGAAATTTTGACCAAATAATTATCGCAACAGGTGTTCCAGTAGCTTCATCTAAGAAAGAAATGGTTAAATTGGCTAAAGGACTTAAGGGCAATCTTGAGATAAAAGTAGAAAATGAAGCTACAGGTGATATCTTCGAACGTAAATTAAGCATTGAACGATGTATAGTTATGCCTGAACCTTTTGGAACATATTATTATACTTTGAAAAATGAAGGTGAAAATCGAGCGGTTGATGCTATTGTTATTGATGTTGGTCATGGTTCAACAGATATTTTGACATTGTATGAAGGTCGAGTAATGCGACAAGCTTCAGGTAGTATTGAAGAGGCAACTGATACATTAACAAACAGAATAGCCCAAGAATTACAAAATCAAACTGGTAAGATTTTAAGACCTTTTGACTTAATGGCTGCGATTTCTCAACAAAAGGATGTTTTGACAATTGCTGGTGAAAGATGGGATATTTTAAGTATGAAAGAATATCACATTGAAATAATAGCAGATGTGATACTTGATGAAGTTAATCGCTTAATTGGAACACTACCACCTGATGCTATAATTGAAAAAGTAATTCTTTGTGGTGGTGGAGTTCATATTTTTGGTGATAGATTGCGAGCTGGATTTTTACAAGCAGGTCTTGCTGAACATCCAGAAATGCTGGTAATACCAGAAGATCCCGTAATGTCAAACGCTAGGGGATTTGAACTGTTCGCTCGAACTTATATAAGAAATCTTGGAGATGATGGTATAAATGAGCTCTAAAAAATCTGAAGAAGAGACCCAAATAGAAGAAACAGAAGATACTGAAGTTGAAAAAACATCTTCAAAGAAATCTACTGGAAAGAGCTCAAAGAAAGAAAGCAAGAAAACCATTCCACAAGAATGGATAGATGCATCCAAAGAGACCGATCCAGAATTGGATAAAAATAAACGTAGAAGCCTTATTTCAGCATTAAAAAGAAGTATCTCAGTTAAAGGGACAACTCCAAGTTCACTAAAGGACCCAATGAATATTGTCATCACACTCAGTCCCGCAAAACATGCTGACATTATAGAATATATTGATGAAAATGTTCCAGCTGGT
>Ga0307379_10011665_pt1 | contig 11516 bp, 19 predicted proteins | sample UN2MG_FD_202237 | JGI IMG/M metagenome (GOLD analysis project Ga0307379, IMG submission 202237) | Soil microbial communities from Risofladan, Vaasa, Finland - UN-2 | ecosystem: Environmental > Terrestrial > Soil > Coastal area > Acid sulfate soil | place: Finland: Risofladan, Vaasa | collected... | reverse complement strand
GCCATCTATCGGCGACCTGCGGACCCTCTGATACAGTTGGCGGCCATGGACAACAAGAGCCTGACAAACGAATGGTACGAGATTGTTTCTCTGAGCGAGAGCGGCGGAGAGCTGCTCCCTGGAACCAACCCAGAGGTCTGGGTCAGGGGCTCGATCGGAGAGATCACTGTGGTCCAGGTTGACCTCGAAGGCGTGGCACCGGCCCAGCAGGGCAACATCCTTCATGGCTTGTCGCGCCTGCTTGACGACGCCGGGATTCAGAAAGCGATCATCATGCCGCAGAGCGTCCGCTTCATGCGCTTGCGCCGCGCGACCGAGGAACAGGCGCATGCTCTCGCCGAACAGGTCGGCCCCGACTCGGTCCTCACGAGGATTCACTGATGCCTATCGATCCCATCCAGGCGATGAAGTTGGAGGAGAGGCGACAAGTCGTCGAGGCCGACAAGCGGCTTCAGACTTCTCGCGATCGAGTCGCCGAGCTGGCGCGAGAGCGCATTCCTGAGCGCTACCGTGGCGGCCATGCGATCTCGCTTGTCTTCCATCCAGACGCTCGACTCAAGCAGAAGTGCGTCGCCGTCACCGAGTTCGACTCCGAGCTGGAGTCGCTGGCAACGAACATGCTGTTCACGATGTACTTGTGCGGCGGCGTTGGCCTGGCCGCTCCCCAGGTCGGCGACGCGCGCCGGTTGATCGTGGCCGACTGGGGCGAGAAGCGCGGAGCCGCCGAGGTCTTGGTGAACCCACGCATTGAAGCGGAGTCCGGGGCCGTCAGGATGATCGAGGCTTGTCTGTCCATGCCGGGTGCCAAGGTGACCCTGACTCGGTCCGAGCACGTCACAGTGATCTTCGAGGACCTGAAAGGTCACACGCAGACGCGCGCGCTGGATGGTTGGCCCGCCCGGATCGTCCAGCACGAGATTGACCACCTCGACGGCACAATCATGCTCGACCGCGTAAGTCGGTTAGAGAAGCGAATGGCGCTCAAGAAGATCGCGAAGATCGGTCGCGGCGAGCGGGGCTAGTCGGCAACCCGGGGATGGGCTAGGCCAACTCGTAGCACTTGGCAGGCCGACCGTTCCAGTCCAAACCCTCGGAGGATTGCAGCTTACCCTGGGCCTTGGCCTGTTGCAGAACGTAACTACACAACGCCAACTGCTTCTTGTTGTCCAGCTTCTTGAAGATCACGGTCATGCCTCGGGGGGCCGCGCCAGCCTCCAAGATGAAATCACGGACGTAGCTCGCGGTAACGCAAGGCTCCTTGCCACGCCGACCATCGGCCCGGTAGTTGTCGTAGGTGTGCTCAACGAACTCTACGATCCAAGTCTTGAACCACGTCCTCAAAACCTTGATCTCCGCCGAGTCCCGTTCCTTGATGCGCTGGAAACGCTTGTCAACAAGGGAGCCCGCAGCGGAATCGGGATCAAACCTAAACCCCAACCCGTGAAGGTGGGAATCCAAATCTGCCCCGGATTCGATCTTGCGCTTCAAGTCTTTTAGCTCTTGCTCTGTCTCCGCGACCCCATCGGCAGTCAAGCTCCCGTGGTACTTGGTCCAGACCACCATGTCGTACCCGTCAAGGATCGTGATGGTAGTCGCCCAGGCATCGCGCACCGTTTTGTGGAATTCCACCTCCACCTCTACCTTCTCGGTGAGCGCTTGCAGGAGGTGGCTGGCGTCCTCGACCATCCGAAGCTGCGTGACGCCGTCTTTCTTGCGGAGCATGGCCTTGCCCTGTCGCTCAAGCGTCTTGGCGGCGGCGTCCCAGTCGTAACCAGTCATGCGGCCACGGTAGTTCGCGCTGAGCTTGGCGACGTTATGCCAACCCGCCGAGGCGTTGTTGAGCGCTTGCAGGAGGTGGCTGGCGTCCTCGACGATACCGACTGCCATGAATGAACTGGCTGCCGTAACGGCAGCTTTCAGCACTTCGAGCGGACTGCCCTCTGCCTCTGTCAGGGCCCGAGAGACCCGAAACGGATCGGCGCTCGCCGACCTGGCGGCCTCGGCGAGCGTGGCCCTGGTCATCCGGCCACTGGTTGCCGGGGTACGTATGCGCATGTCCGCAGTGTTCGGATACTTGGGCATGGCAACCTCCGGCAGGCGAACTGCCCGGCACCTTACCTGACGAGGTAGGGCAGAGCGTGTCCGTTCTCGACGAGCCACGCCCCCACGTCCAGCGGGCCGTCTGGCGCCTGCACCGTGATCCGTGCGAGGTAACGCCCCCCGTACTTGTCGGGCTTGACCGTTTCCACCATAAGCGGACCCAGGCTCAACACGTGTTCGAGCGCCGCCTTGGCCAGCTTGCCTGGCGCGGCATCAGCAGCGCCGCGAGTCTCGGGCGCGTTGATCCCGATGATGCGCAACGTCTGTTGCGTACGAAGCGGAAGCTTGTCGAGGTAGAGCTTGAAGCCCAGGTCGGCGTTGACCTCGACATCCCTGATCAGGTTCAGCACCACAGTGTCGCCGTCGATGACGCGCTCCACGGTCCCTGCGTAGATGTATGCGGTCACGGGGACAGCTCCATGGCATCTGTCGCGGCCTTGCGGAGCGACGTGCTGTCAGTCATCGACCGGATCCGCGACAGCAGCTCGGTGAACAGCTTCGGCACGAACTGGCCGCGATAAACGGGCGGCTCCGTCTTCACGTCGGTCAGCCCCAGCCTGCGGCCAATCGGGATGAGCCGCTCGGCCTCGTGAACGGCAGGCCACCAGCCCGAGCCGCCTCTCTCCGCTTCTCGTCGCAGCTCCGGGCTGACGCGCTCAATGAACGCCTCTAGGCTGAACAAGAGCTTCGACAGCACGCCTTGGTCGGGGCCGCCCTCGCGCTCGACGAGCGCCAGCCATTCGAGCACCTGGCGCGGCATCTCGAACGGGTCGATTGCGAGCTGGAGTTCTTCAGCGAGCATGCGCGGGACAATAGCATCAGAGCGGCACCGGCACGACTTTTACGACGCCGGTCAGCGTTGGACCGTTGGCGCGCGTGAAGCCTTCGTTGGCCAGCTTGCCCGCCTGCACCGGCTTGACTCCCGGTGCCGTGGCGAGAGTGACGTGCGCCACGTACCCGACATGGACCTCTACCCCGGACACAATGGCCGCCTGGGCGCGGTCGTCTGACACCCATCCGATGACCCGGACCGAGAGCCGCTTACCGGCCTCGACTCCGGCAAGCTGGGCCGCCGTCGGCCGGTAAAATATCGTGACATGCAGGTCTTCTGGCGGCGCGTTAGCCAGTAGCGGCTGCGCAACCTCCTGCGCCCACCAGGCGTGCAAGCGCTTGCGGCTGCCCGCGTCCAGCATGAGCCCCACGTACTGGGGAGCCGCAGCCTCAGAAAGTTGCGCAGATATGCTCATGCGGTGAACTCGATCACGATGAACTCGGCAGGGGCTCGCGTGCGCACCCTGCGCTCAACCATCAGGGTACCACGAACAATTTCAAGACGATCGTGCGCCACGATGAACGGATCTCCATCCTGCCCGTATGTCACGACCTCGACGGCGCCACTGTCGGCGAGCACCATCAGCTCAAGTGGCGACGGCAGCTCCATCAGCGAATCCTCGGGCCAACCGGGACCGAGACCTCCGCCGAGCGACTAACATCGCCGGTGCAAGGCAAACGACGAAGCAGCTCGAACGCATCAGCTCCGACGGCCATCTTCAGGACCAGCCGAGTCGCCTTGCCGAGATCGCGAGAGACGATGCTTTCTGGTTCTGGCAGATCGACATCCTGGCCGTCCCCGTCCACGAAGACCACCGCCTCGTACCCGCTGTCCACGACCGATTTGCCACCGACCACGAATCGCGCGCGATAGCCATGCTCCGTGCCCGATACGAACAGCATGCCCCTGCGCTCGGCCCCGCCGTATCGAGCCCGGAACAACCACGACCGCATCATTGGGTTTTCGCCCACTCTTGTCCGCACCGATGGCTGCAAAAGTAGTGCGCGCCGTCGGGACCGCCGTCGCTTTGGTACGCGATCACGAGGTCGCGGCCTCGAACCATTTTGCGAGGCGTCGCCGCCACCTCGTGCCGAGGCCCTTCGCACACGACCTCGGCCGGGCCGTCCAGCGGCTCAACGCCGGGCGCTTCGACGCCGCGGCTGGCCAACAGCTCGCGCGCTCGCTCGGCCCCGCGCTCGGCCTTGATGGCCGCCTCCCGCAGCACGTTGGAGAGGAACACCAGCTCGTCCGAGCACTGAATCAGCTCCAGCTCCAGTGCGTTCTCCGCCTCGCGGTCTCGGCCGAGCGGCCGCGTCGATGTCGTCATGGACTCCAGCTGCACCCCGCCGGACGAGCCGTTCCCCTCCCACACGGCTCGGTGCCAGTCCCGGGCGGCGTCGAGCAAAGGCTCGTACCGCACCCCCATCGCCGCCGCTGCCAATTGCAGCGCTCCGGCCGATAAGGTGAGCTGGTGCCGCTCGACGTCGGCGAGCACGCTCTCGGACACGCCCAGGCGCTCGGCCAGGTCGCCCACGGTTAGGCCCGCGGCCGTGCGATACCTGACAATCAACACCCCCAACCGCTCTCGCGGCTGGACCGTCGCGATCGGTGGCGAACCCGAAAACTCTACTTGATGGATCTCAGCCTCTGACATTCCCGTTCTCCTGGTGGCATGGTGCCACTGCTTGCCCCTCGTCGTCATCCAGCGCGGCCAGGAATAGATCGTCGGCCCTGCCGGAGTCGATAGCGTGCTGCATGGCTTCCGCGATCATGGCCTCGCGCAGTTCGACTGGCATCATGACACCGGTCGCGACACGCAACGGTTGTCTCACTGGCCCACGCGCGAGCGCGGCCCGCACCTCGTCGGCACACGCTGACGAGCACACTAGGAGGGCAGGCGGCGCATCTTGATGCGGCTGGTACAGCACTGTCCAGCGAGCAGGCAAACGATTGCCGACAGGCAATCCGAATCTCCCGCACCCGTGGCAGAACTTCAGTCGATCAAGGAATGCTCGCCAGTCAATCTGGCGGTCAGCCACCTGACGCTTTCGCAAAGCGAGTGCGACACCCTTGGCACTGAGCCTGATTGCGCACCTTGCCGTCCGGCATCTTGCGCAGTCCGAAGTGGCTTCCCGGTTTCCACTGCCCGCAGTGCGTACACTTGAACCGCGCGTTGGTGAGCACGACCCCTGCGGAGTGCTCGACCGTCGTCTCCGCCCGTTCGACCTGTTTCATGCTGCTTCTCCTTCTCAGAATGTAATCTCCACCTTCGGCTTCGAGAACGACGACCAGATTTCGATCTGGTCTTCGGACAACGGAGTTCCGCCGAGGCCATGGCGCAGGAGCTGCGTGATCAGAGCTGGCGCTTCGCCCCTGGTGCAACGTCGAATCTCCTCGTGAGGCGCGTGCCCTGACGGGGACTCCCCAACGGCAATCACCACCAGCATCGGGTCGAGCGGGCTCGGCAACGCCGAGAGCTTCGCGGCGGCGTGAGGCAGGGGCATGTCTGGCGAGTGCAAGCGTACGCCGTCATGCTGCGACGGCTCATCACCAGGCGTGGTGGACGAGGCAGGCAAAGCCTTGCCGCGCTGCCACGACTCAATCGCGTCGGCGTCCACAACGGAGTCGAGGGTGCGACTGCCGCCAGGACCGCTCCTCACGATCCCGTACAACATCTCGCCATCGCAGTAGTCAGAGAGATCGATGAACCACCCTCCTCCGCTCTCATCGGAGAAGCGCTTGGCATCGGCAGTCCCCCAGGTGCGATCTAGCGCGCGCACGAGTGTATGCGTGAGCTTCTGGACGCCTCCCTTGGCCCGGCCCTGGGCCTCCAGGCGCTTGAACAGATCAACGGCTGCCGCCGGTGTCACGACGGGCATGGCAAGGACTGATTCGCTCATCTTGAGATCCAGATAGGTAGTGGATGGCAACGCATGATTACGCACGCTTACTCAGTCGGAAGCGTTTGTCAACCGACCCGGTGCTTGGCGAAGAACCCGGGCTCGTCGAGCGCAATGCGCGCGAGCTTCGCCCCCAGCTTGCACAGGGCGTCGTGGTAGCGCGAATCCAGGTGATCAGCCACCCAGTAGTGCCCCAGCTCGTGGATCACCAAGCGGTTCAGATCGTCGAAGTCGAAGTCACTACCGAGCGCGCGCTTGAAGTAGCCTCGCCCGAGGCGCTTCACGTTGAACTGGAATGTCAGACCTCCGAAGGCGGCCGCGAACGGGTTGGTGGTCGAGTAGAACTCCACGCGGATGCCAGGCCGAACCAGGCGTGCGCCGACCGCCTCGACGTAGGCCGCCACCGCCGCCATGCCTGCGGTCCAGTCGGCCCGCTCGATGCGCTTGGCGAGCGGCGCATCAGGATCGTCGCTCCATGGTTTCGGGCTCGGCGTGACCTGTCCCGCTGGCAGCACAGTCCCGCTCGACCGAATGGTGGCCCACTGAGCCTTGTTGAAGCTTCCCGCCTGGATGACGTTGTAGCCCTTGCTCATCGCGAGCTTGGTGCCCTCGGGATCGCTCGGGTCAGCAATCACGCGCTTGGCGCCGTAGCGCGCCGTGAGCACCGAATCGACCGCTTCGGACGAAAGGTCTGCCGAGGCCAATGCCTCACCGACCCACGGAGCCGAGGCATCGTCCTTGGGCAGCTCCTCGTGCATGAGGTTCACGACCGCGGTCAGCACGGACCGGCGATACGCTGGCGTGATGTTGTCGCGGTCCATGTTGAGCGGCACCTTCTGAGCAATGTCCACGTGCCAGGCGCAGTCGAGTGCGACCACTGGGATGCCCATCTCGTACAGCGTCGGGGTCTCGCCATCGAGTGGCGCGTACACCGCGAGCGAGGTGTCGCGCTTGGTGGGGCGCAGGTACCCGTCGGCATCGGCTCGCTCGGTAGGCAGGTTGATGGTCTTCGAGCGGATCGCGGCGCGCGCCGACAGAAAGCTGCCGTTGAACGACAGCGAGATTGTCGGCGGCACGAGCACCGACCTGACCGCGGACTCCGTGGCCTCGATCTCCTCCCGGCCCATCTTGATCTCGACCTCGACAATCGAGCCAGCCTTCGTGCAGATGCGATTCGACGTGCGCTCTGTGCCGCTGAAAACCACGCTGCCCTTGGTGGTCGTGATGCGAGCCGAGCGGCTACACGCGATGACGAGCTTCTCGCCCAAGTTGAACCGGCCCCTTTGCTCAGGGTTGTCCTTCTTCTTGCTTGGCGCGAACAGCGTGTAAGCGTGACTGAGGTCAGTGAATCCTTCCGGGGCATTGTCGGTCACCGAGATGATCTGGTACCCGCGCGTCTCGCTTGGCCGCATCTCGATAGCTACGGCCGTGACACCGGGTTCATCGAACGTGTTCTGAATCAGCTCCAGCACCGCGAACTCGACGCCGCGTCGCGCCAGGATCTGCGCCAGGCCGCTTCGATCGACCTCGAACATCGGCTTTGCGTTTGTCATGCAATCCTCTCGATCCGGCACTCGGCTGCCGCGCCGCCGCCGAGGACCATGGACTTACCCACGCTCAGCCGCGAGACCGCGAGGCGATCCTTCTCGTCGAGCCCGCCGCGGTTCGATTCCATCAGCTCGTCGAAAGAGCACTCGGCCTCGTTGTCGATCCGAAGTCGGCTCTCGATTCGCGAGAACGTCATCTCGGTGATGTGCTCGTACGAGTCGTACGCCGCGATCCGCGCCGCCGCGTGATCGACGGCCTCTACGACCGTCTCACACCGATGCATGATGCCGATTGCTCCGGCCCGTCGGCCATGAAACGACAATCTCCAGTGAGTCATGCGACCTCCGAATCCGCCGCCGCCGCCGCGACCGCGTCGCTGGCACCGGTGAGCGCGTCGCCGCTTGCCGAGACCAGCTCGACCTTGGCGGCAACCTTGACTTTGCCGAGGCGGCTTTTCTTTGGCATCTCAGCGAGACCGGCAATCACCATGGCCTCGGCAGCGTCCAGGTCAGCCAGCTCGCCGATGGCGGCCTCGGCCGACTTCTTGGCCTTGCCGGTGAGGGCGTCAATCGCGATCGCCTCGGTCATCGCTCGAACGAGCGCGGCCATGGCGTAGGGTCCGGTAACTCCCGCGTAGCGCAGGGTCAGCGCGAGCGCGAGCTTGAGCGGAATCGAGGTTGTCGGCGTGTAGACCTCGTCCTCTGAGACGGTCACGCTGCCGTCGATCGCGAGCGTCACCTCGGCATGCACCGAGTGCTCGCCGACGTCCAACATGATGCGCCCGTCCTTGGCGGACTTGGCCAGCTCGGCCGCGAGCGCGGCGAGGACAGCAGGAGTCAGGTCGGGTTTCAGAGTCATGGGCATCTCCTTACACAATCATCCTAATGACAGTACATGAGTTTGTCAAGCGGCCTTTGGCATGGATTCTTCGCTCTCGTCCGCCTCGACCTTGGCGACCAGGCGACACGGCCGGTCGCTCGCGCGGATGGCCGCGAGGTATCCATCCAGCTCCGCCAGGTCACGAGCGCGCGCTTCGAGCATGTGGGCGCGGTCGGCGCGGGACTCGCGCAGCGGGACAGTCTCTCTGGAGCGATTGATCATTGCACTATCAATCTAATGGTGGGTAGACAGTTTGTCAAGGCGTCCACTTTGGAGCGATGGCCACTTGACAGTCGCTTTGCACGGCATTAGATTGGCTAGCGAAAGGATTACCAATGTCTGGAGTCGCCTACCTCGGTACTTGCCCCTGGTGCTTCCGCGCGTTCCGTAGCACTCGCGAGCGCTGCACGATGCGCCACGGCTGGAACGAGGTCAGCTTCGGCATCAAAGGTGCCCACCTCGGTGGCCGCAGGGTCGGCGAATACGGCAACGTAAATCACTCCGGCGACTGCTCCGGCATGCCTTTCCCGCCCTACGAGCTGAGCCCGGATGGCACCAAGGCTCGCCTCGCTTACGAGCTGGCAGGCGTCGCCGCTTGCGAAAAAGCGCTGGCTACGCTGGCCACCAGGCCACCCCTGACCACGGAGCGGAGCTACAGCGTCTACGAGCGCAGTAGAACGAGATTCGGTCACACGAGGATCGACATCCCGTACAGCGTGCGCCTGCTGCCAGGCGACGAGTTCACGCTCGACCTGGGCCCCAATGACAACGGTTATGGGTCACGCACCGAGGACTTCAGCTACGAGTCATCTCTGCTGGCGGCCGTACACGAGAGAGAGAGCCTCAAAGCGGACTTCGAGTCGAAAGCCAAGTTCTGCGAGAAGAAGATCGCGACCTGGAAGCTCACCGAGCTGCCCGAGTTCGAGGCTCGCAAGGCCACCGTCCACTACCGCAGCAACCCGAAGCGTCCGCCCTGGTGCGGCAGCAAGAGCTACGACATCTCATCCAGCGAGAACGCCGACGAAGTCACCTGCACTCGGTGTCTGAACGCCATGGAGACCTCTCGCGCAGAGGACGCGGCAATCGCCACCGAGAAAGCGAACGCTCGCCGGGTGTACGACTGGGTCAAAGAGCACAACCGGTTCGGGCACGGCCCGACGACCAGCAAAGCTATCAAGGCCGCGCTCGGCCTCGACACCAAGGCATTCAACCGGGCCGTGGAGCGAGCCAGCAGCTGGAAGTCCTGCCTCGGCAACGAATACATCTCGTCCGACGGCTCGTCCCCCGTGGGGTACAGCGCCCGCGTGCTCAAACCGTGACCATCTCAACTAACGGTATTAGATTGCGAGCGAACGGAGCTGACATGCGAAACGAACCTGAAATCGAGAACGTGAGGGAGCGCATCAACGACCTGAAGGGCAGACTCCTCGACCACATCCGCGGCGCGGGGCATCCCGTGGAAGAACTGAACGGCTACGCGATCGAAAACGTGCGCGTGGACGGCGAGCACGTCTCCATCGTCGTGAACCCCGAGCGCGACTGGTCCCGCAAGCTCACCGGGAAAATCCGCGTGTCCATCGGTGGCTACGGCGACACGCGCAACTTCCCGGAACCCAAGGCCGGGTTCAACCTGGAGAAACTGGCGGCGGCCGTCTACTCCAACGTCGAGTCGGCCCGCGAGCTGAGGCTCTCCAGGGCCAGCGCCGACGCGAAGTGCGTGCGACGTAATGCCCTGGCCGAGGCGCTTCCCAAGACGTCAACCGGCATCAGCCTCGCCGCGCGCGGCGACTCCGACGACTACAACATGACCTTCAGCAACGTGTCCGAGGACACCGTGCGCAAGCTCGCCGAGTACCTCAAAGCCATGGAGACGAACTCATGATCACCAAGAACGGAAACGCCCTGGTTCGCAAGCTCGCCCCGTCCATGCCTGCGCGCGCCGGTGGAGACGCGACTGTCGCCGAGCTGTGCTCGCTCATCGCGCGTCACGCCAAGACTCACGTCAGGCTGCACACAATCCTGTGCAACGGCGGCGGTGACTACCCGCGCAACTGGCCGGAGAAGCTGGTGACGAAGCGTCGCAACGAGGACATCGCCTCGGCCGAGAAGCGCGTCCCGGAGATCGAGGAGCGCGTCACGGCGCTCTGCGAGAGTCTGTCCGCCGCCGCCAAGACCAAGATCACGCCCATCTTCAGCGGCGACGCGCGCGGCATCACAATCAAGCTCCGCGTCCCCGATGGTCGCTACGACAACTGGGGAGGCGAGGGCCTCTGTGCCATCGACTGAGGAGTGACGCGAAATGGAGACGAACTCATGACCAAACGATCACAGTTCCACGTCAGGCCCAGGTATTCGTGCGGAAGCCCGGCCATGGTTTCGGAAGCAATCGCTCTCCGGGTCGCAGCAGACGAGACTCGCGCGCACTCGCACGCACTCGAAGGTGTCTACGGGCCGCTGCTTCATACGCGCGCGACGACGCTCGGGCTGTCAGGGGTCATCTGCGCGCTCACGGAGTCTGGCTCTGGCCGCAACTTCCGGTGGCAAGTGCGCGACCTGATCACGGGCGAGCGCACGCTCCGAATGAGCGACGAAGAATTGCACCGTCAAGGGTTTGCGCGATTCCCCAACTTGCCAGCCAGCGTTCAGCAAAAAATCGTAGAACCGGGATGCCTTGCCGCCGACTACGAGCGCAGCTTCTACAAAGTTTCCGTGTACGGCGCCGCCGAAAAATACGAACCACAGAGCGTACGCACCGGTCTCGGCGACTATTGACAAACGCAAGATAAGCCATCAGACTGACTGCGGAAGGAGAGATCAGATGGACGTGTCGATGAAGCGCCCTACCGTTAGCAGCCTGGCGGCTGTTCTGAAAAGCGGTGGTTCGCTGCCGGGCACTGGCGGCGCCCTGGTCTGCATCTCCACAGGGAGCTACGCCAGCCTTCCGCATTTCACCGCCGAACGGAGATACGAGGTCGTCTCGGAAACAGCGGCCTACTACCACGTCGTGTCAGACGACAAAGAACTGCTTCGCGTGAGCAAGAAAACCCTCTGTGTCACGCGAGGGATGGGGCCGCGATATTACTGCTGCGGGATGGCACCGGCCCGCGCCCCGTCGTTCTCTCTCGCAGCCAGTGAGCCGAGTTCGCCGACATCATGAGCACTCTACGTGTATACCGGGCCCAAGGCGGTCATCAAGACATCTGGAGTGAAGGACTGACTAGCCCCTCGGGAACCCGACCGGCCCAGGACCGCCGCCC
>Ga0307379_10011664_pt1 | contig 11516 bp, 9 predicted proteins | sample UN2MG_FD_202237 | JGI IMG/M metagenome (GOLD analysis project Ga0307379, IMG submission 202237) | Soil microbial communities from Risofladan, Vaasa, Finland - UN-2 | ecosystem: Environmental > Terrestrial > Soil > Coastal area > Acid sulfate soil | place: Finland: Risofladan, Vaasa | collected... | reverse complement strand
AATAACCCAGAAATACATAGCAGAAGCTGAAGATTTAGACTTCACAGATGAACACGAAAATTGGAACACCTACAAACTGATTGATGGAACAACCCTAAAGGTTAAACTAGTGCTTCAAGGAGTCAAACGACTGCAAAAATGCGATCCAACTGGTTTTCCAATTTATCTAATAAAAAGCGCCACTATTGTCCGAGCAGTTGATGTTCCCCAAGAGTTGAAAGCAAAACAAAAAGCCTCTACATTCAAACCAGTATAACACATCTTATCTTCCCTCTTTTTTTGAGTCAACGAACTTTTCTACTGATTTTATCTGTGCATTACTTAATTTACTGAACCAAACGTCTTTTTTGAGCTTTACAATATCAGCAGAAACAAATCCTAAAACGTAGAAAATATATTCTTGAACAATTTCTCTTCTTAGAGTAATTTGTTGAGTTTTATGGTTTGAGTTATGCTTAGACTTTATTCAATCGGAACCTTGCCTACTGTGCGAGTTGCCGGCAGATTTTCTATGGCAAATTAGAGAAATGTCCCTCATGTGGGTCCGTTAACATGCTCCAGTCTTTCAGTCGAATATAACCAAAAAACGTGTCATTGCTCTTCTGGTTCCATTCTTAGTCTTATGATGTTCCTGTTCTGTCCGTTTGACCCCTATATATAATAAAAACACATCTTGACCAATACCGCTCCATTGGCTTTAGTTGCCGGCTTATATTCGACGAATTAGCCGCGATAGCTAAATGTTAATTTGATTGGGCGTTTATACAGAATTTTATACCGTTAGGACTAAAAAATTAAATAGTGGACTTTTTCTACACATTACTCTCGCAAGTAAAGAAAGAGGTATTTTTCATGTGCTTCTCAAAAGATTTCGGCAGCTCTCCTGCGCATCCCTCAGCCAACGGCTTAGTGGTCTACACAACCAGCGGATGCACTCGATGTGACATGCTGAAAAAATGGTTAAAGAACAAAGACGCGCATTTTGAAGAAAAAAATCTGGAAGACTCGGAAGTAATGACCGACCTAGTAATGAGAAACTTTGTTGTACTGTCGGCGCCAGCAGTAGAAATTAAAGGAGTAGTCTACACAGACAGCGAAATATTCGAAGGCAACGGTCTGATCAAACCAGACTTCTCAAAAATATTCGAGGTCATGTAAATGACCGAGATAATTCAAAAGCTTCGGCCAATGGTTAGGGGAACCGACGGCTTCATTGTACCATGGAACCGAAACGAAATCGTGGAGCAGCTCCTAACCGAAACAAAACTGGCTGAAGAATTCTATGAAACAAGAGCCATAAACCGACAAGAGGCTGAAGACATCGCATTTGAGGTGGAAAAGAAAGTCTTTGACCTTAACCTCAAGTTCATCAGTGGACCCCTTATACGGGAACTGGTGAACAATGTTCTGTTATCCAAGTCTGCACAGAAGCCCGAGTTTGCGCTCTACAGAAACATTTTGACTCGAGTAGGCGCTCCCGTCTACGACGCGTACCTGATGGATATTGGGCAGGGCTTCAAGGCAAAAGAAAACGCGAATCTTCAACCTAACCCAGAAACCGCCCACAAAAGAAAAGCAGACTGGGTTTCAGGAGAAGAATACCTGCTGCTGATGCCTCCAGCTATTGCTGACGCTCACCTGTCAGGCGACCTCCACATACACGACCTAGAATACTTCGGAACCAGACCCTTCTGCCAAGACTGGGACCTACGCTACTTTCTCTACTACGGTTTAATGCCTGACGGACTCGGCACCAGAACAAGCATCGCCGGTCCAGCTAAGCATCCAGAAGTGGCGATTCTGCACACCGCCAAGATTCTGGCTTCTGCCCAGACAAACTTTGCTGGCGGCGAGGGCTTCTACAACTTCCTAGTTTTCCTTGCCCCATACGTTAGAGGCTTGAGTTACGATCGGGTTAAACAGCTTATGCAGATGATGTTCTTCGAGTACACTCAAGCGTACGTGGCTAGGGGCGGTCAGCTGGTATTCAGTAACATTCAGGTTCAGCCGGGAGTTCCTGAACTGTGGAGAAACGTTCCCATTGTAAAGAATGGACATGTTGGACCAGACGTTTACGGAACTTATGAGGATGAAGTTCGCCTCCTGTTCCGAGCCCTTTATGATGTGGCTGGTAAAGGCGATTACTGGGGGAAACCATTCAACTTTCCGAAACTTGAGAACTCTTTGAGTCCCGAGTTTTTCAAGCCTGAATATGACGATTTGTGGCTTGACGTCCACAAGGTTGTAGCCAAGTTTGGGCTGCCCTACTTCGACAACATGATGCCTGCTTACAGGGGCTATGGCAAAGGAGTCTCCTGTTATCAGTGCTGCGCATACTGTTTTGTTGAAACTCCTGAAGACAGCCCAGACTTCTACGATAAGCTCAACTTCAACAACGGAAAACATTTCACCATGGGAAGCTGGCAAGTTGCAAGTCTGAATCTTCCAAGAATGGCTTACAACGCCAACGGAGACGACGAGAAGCTCTTCGAGGAGAGCCGCAGACTGATGGATTTAACTCTTGACGTGTTCAAAGCCAAGAAGAAATGGATGGACCTTGCTATTAAACACAAACGGATACCCTTCGCTACCCAACGACCCTTGGATCCACGAACTGGCGAGAAGGGAACTCAGGCTGTGGACTTTGATCAACTAAGCTTCACGATCGGTTTTGTGGGCGGAAACGAGATGGCTCAGTATCACACGGGCTATCAACTGCACGAAAATCCGGAGGCAGTCAAGATTCTGGTCAAGCTGATTCTGGAGATGCAGAAATACAAGAAAGTGCTGGAGAAGAGGAGCGGATACAAAATCTCCCTAGCTAGGACACCAGCCGAGTCCACAGCCCAGAGATTCGCCATAGCTGACCTCATCACGAACCGTTATCGGGAGAATGCGGAGAAGCTTGTTAAGGGAGATGTGGGGCAAGCCCAGTTTCTGCTTGCTAACCGGAAGAAGGATGTTCCCGTCTACTACACTAACGGAACTCACGTTGATGTGGGCGCTAGGATCGGATTGTTTGACAGGATGGACATCGAGCAGAAGTTCTTCCCGCTCTTGAACGGCGGAAACATGTTGCACATTTGGTTGGGCGACGCTAATCCAGACCCTGAAGCACTCTATAAGCTGACCAAAAGAATAACTACACAAAGCAACATCGGCTACTACGCCTACACCAAGGACCTGACAGTCTGCAGCAACTGCGGAAAAGTCACTTCGCCCATGCGTGAACAGTGCCCACACTGCAACTCCAGCGATGTGGAATGGTGGTCAAGAGTAACGGGCTATTATCAGGCAGTTAGCGGATGGAACAAGGGCAAAAGACAGGAACTCGTGGACAGATACAGAACTGGGCTGTAAAAGCCCTCGCAAACGTTACTGGAATACAACATAATCCCCAAATCTGCCTTCTTTCAACCCTTATACAGTAAATTTAAAATAGTCCACGCATAAATCATTCCGAAGAATTCTCTAAGTCTTATTTGGAGTGTCAAAACAGAAAAATGGCAAAGGCCAGAAATAACGGAACCTGTAAGAGCCCAACCCCTGGGCTGTCGGATTTACGACCAAACGGCTGGAGTGACAGTCGCGAACGCCAACTGAAACTGAAACGTCAATCATGGCAGGTTATGGTTGGCAACACGATATTTCTTGAAGCAAGAAACTTGGCTCATGTTCTGGGATGTGAACGTGTCTACCTGAAGTTTGAGGGCAGCAATCCCACTGGAACCCAAAAAGATCGCATAGCTATGGTGCTTGCCGATCAGGCGGTTACCTCCGGGCTAGAAGGAATCTCAACTGCAACCTGCGGCAACTTTGGAGTGGCTATCGCATACGCTGCGCGGCATTATGATTTGGCTGCCAACATCTATATTCCCAAAAAATATGATGTGCCAAAGGATCGGCTGAAACGTATGGAAAATTTTGGCGCAAAGGTGCACTTTGTCGATGGATACTATGAGGATGCAGTGGCTTACTCTTCCCAGCAGGCGATAGAGAACCATTGGTTTGACGCCAATCCAGGAGTAAACGAGGTTCCCGAATTGTCTTTAGCCGCCTATGGAGAAATTTCGCTTGAGATTTATCGCGACTTGAGGCGGGTTCCCAACTATATTTTCTGTCCTGTCGGAAACGGCACATCTCTTGCAGGCATCTACGCGGGCTTCAAAAAACTGTATCTCTCCGGTAAAACCATGACTGTTCCAAAGATGGTGGCTACCAGTACACGGCGAGGTAACCCTATCATAAAATCCTTCAAAGAAAATAAACGAACAATATTTGATCTAAAACCTGAGGAAATCAAAGAAAGCAAAATCAATGAGCCGCTAACCAACTGGCATTCATTCGATGGACAGTTTGCTCTAGACGCAATTTATGAATCGGGAGGCTTCGGAGAATACGCCTCAGACACAAAAATGATGGAGTTCTCAAAGCTAATCCGATCAGAAGAAGGACTAAGCGTTCTTCCCGCAGCCTCTAGCACCCTCGCTGTAATGCAAACTCTTGGCAGAGACGGCTTCATCGTAAAAGGAACATTTGTGGCAATCCTGACTGGAAGAGACTTCGACTAAGCCCTGCCCAAACAGCCCAAAATGGAACTATAGCCTGCGTTTCATTATGACGTCTCCTTTTTCAGAGATGGAGGCTGTCTCAAATCCATGTTTTGCGTAAAATTGCTGTAGAGGAATTCCTTTCTCGTCCCTTAATTCGGTGTCCAAAACTATTGCCTGAAACTGTTTTGTTTGTGCCCAGCGAATCAGAAACTCGATGACGATGTTTCCGATGCCTTCGCCTCTGCGTTTGACAGCGAAAGTGTCCAAATAGAAGGATTTCGCCTCCTTGTCTGGAATCGAGTAGCCGAGGAGAAGAATTTGGGGCTCGCCATCCGCTGTGATGAACCAGAAAACCAGTTCTGGATTTTCAAGATTCTTCGTTAATTCTTCAAAGGAATACTGTAGCTCCCGCCTGAAGCCCGCCTCCTCCATGCTGTGAAACCATGAAAAGTAATGTTTGTTCAATTCTGTTGGAAAAACTATCTCCAGTCTTCCCTCATACAGGCTGGCTAACTCGTCTGGAAGCTGCCTCCAAAGTGGATTATCTTTTTCTGGTTGGAGTATCGGTTTTGTTTTACTCACAGTTTATTTTTCTCCCCCAAAAACTGTCATGAACCCGCCTGAGTTCTAAATCTTCTACAGTTTCAGACCATAGCGGCTGCATGCGGATTCGAGAAGTCTGCGGACAAGCTCATCGTAGGTGTAGCCTGTCTTCATTGCCATGTACGGATAGAATGACAGATCGTTTTCGTCAGTGTCGAAGTCCATGCCTGGCAGAGGATTAATTTCCAAGAAAAACAGTTTCCCTTCACTGTTCATTCGAAAGTCGATTCTCGCAAAATCTTTAGCATCCAACGCATGCCAGATGTCTGTTGAAAGCCGCTCGAGTGTGTTCTTCAGTTTTTCTGGGATTTGTGCAGGACAAACGTAATGGTCCAGAGAGTCTAGGACAGTTTTGGCTCTTTGCCCAAATACGCCGCCTACTTCAGGGAACTTGGAGAAATCGATTTCCAGAATAGAAAGAACTTCCGGGTCTTCGCCTGCCCGTCCTAGTAGTCCAGTGCTGAATTCTCTGCCCTCAATAAACTGTTCAATGAGTATCGGCTGCTGATACTCTCTGATCATCTGCTTTAGTCTTGTGTGCAACTGTGTTTTGTCTTGTACCAGGTTGTCTTCGGTGATGCCGATTGAGGAGCCTTCTTCGTTGGGCTTCAGGATATACGGGAAGCCGTCGTTGATTTCTTCAGCTTCTTGAAGGTTTTGGCATACGTAGAATTTTGGTGTGGGTATGCCGTGGTAAAGAAGAGCCTTTTTTGTCCAAGCTTTGTTGAGGCAAATTGCAGTAGTCAGCACGTTAGCGCCAACGTAGGGTATGTCAAGCATTTCAAGTATGGCGGGCACATGCGATTCGCGGCTATCCCCTCTCAGCCCCTCTGCTCTGTTAAAGACAAGGTCTGGCTTCGCTGCTTTGATGTTTTCAGCAAAGTTTTCGTCCGCTTCAACAAAGACGTAATCATGTCCAGTGGCATCGATGCCATGCTTTATTAGCTCAATAGTGTGAGGAGGATCGTACTCGACCTCAAACTCATTTTCTGTATGGCGAGTATTCAAAACTAGTGCTATCCGCATATTGGTATTCCCACCTAAAGAACGAACCTAGCATAAATAAAATCTTAGCCCTTTTTTTGTGTTTGTGTTTGTTAAATCTGGAATGAAGCCAGTTCCTCTTTATAGATCGAATTCACCATGTTCCTCAATTCTTTGGGCACAGATATCGAAGTATGCAACGTGCAAAACGTTTTCCACAGCTCCTCTTCCCTCTCTTTTGCTTCCTGATATAGCGGGCTTGCCTTAAACTCCTCAACGAGTCCTCCCTTAGCCCCCTTCTTGGCTGCAAGATAGAACGCAAAAAGCTGTTCATCTCTGCCCACCTTAGTGTGAGCATACGTCATCGTGATCGATTTTCCGCCAAACAACGTAAAAAACCGTTTATATTCGGGCTCCAGCATGTTCTCTCGTAGCCCAATCTTTTCTGGATCGATTCCGCTTCCAACACACATCAAATACATTTTAGCGCAGATAGAGCAGTTGTGGCACCAGTGATAGTTTCGTCCTGCCTCTGTTTCAGTGAAGCAGCTCATCTGATATTTTGCAATCTCTGGATAACGATGCGCCAGAATGTACTGGATCATCATGTCCATAAGCGGCTCTATCACGCTTCCTGTATTGACTGAGCGTGCCGAGAACGTCTGCGTGATCTGGTCAATATGCACAGTCCAACGGTGAGACTGATCATAGCAGGGATGAACTGTCCATCTGCCCTCAGCGTCCATGTAAGTTGAGGCGGCGGTCTGCTCGTTGCCGAACAGCAGATACTTCGCTTTGAGGGCATACGCGAACGGTATCAGCTCCAGCGCATACTCGGTTGTTTGCAGTCCCCAGCCCATCTCTGTGAAGGGCACCCCCAGATGTGGGTAGTCGCGAAACTTTCCTGTTTCATGCCTCAGAATGTTTAATTGTTTGCCGAATTCGTTTTTGAAGCGTCTCGCCAGCTCTGTTTTGTGTTTCTGTTCGTAGGTCATGCTCTGCTCTACAACGTAGACCATTTCAGGTTCAAGCCCGATTTCGTCTGCTACTGCGTAGGTGAGGAGGCTGTCCTTTCCGAAGCTTGTTCCGACAAGGGCACCGGATGGCGAATCTACCGGTTGTTGTGAAGGATATGTTATTTCTGGGTCTAGAAACTGGTAATCTGTATTGAAGAATTTTCGAACAGCCTCGTCAGTGCTGGTTCCATCAACCTCTGTGCAGGATGGGATGTCTTTCAGAAAGTTTTGGACAAAATATGGTTCCAGTAATGGGCACCCTGAATGGTAGATGATGCTTGATGCGTTTAGTACGAGCGGCAGATGCATGGTGGTGGCGAGTGCAAGATTGTCTTTTAGTGCTGTTTGCGTTTCTTTGGGTGTTGCTTCCCAAACAGACTTTGGGTATACTATCGGATAGGATGCTTCGCGAAAACGAATGTCCACCCCATTATCGGTGACCCTTGAATGGATGTGTATAGCCTTCATGACAACGTAATTTGGCAAAACTCACATTAATAACTGTGCATGCACGCGCTTTCTAGTCTTCTTCTTCCACTAGCTGCATTGGCTGTCCGCAGCAGACAAGAATTCCGTTACCTGATGCAACAACTTCCACTACGTTGCCGCAGATTTTGCAGGCGTACATTTCTCCGGTTTCTGTCATCAGTTCACCTCCCTTGTGGGCGTGCTTTAGAGTTCTGTTGAGGGAAACTCTATTCGCCGCAAAAATTTCTTGGCATACTCTGGCTCATGGGCAAGCTCTTGGCTTCTTAATAGTTGTCTCTCAAGCCGACCCAATGCTGTGCGAAACGTTGCTTCAACTCCGTAGCCTTCGCTGGAACTGAAAAATGAGCCTTTTCTTGTCCTAAACTGTAGCCGACAGTGGATTAGCTGCTCTCCCTTGTAGTTTGTTCCATGAGTTTTCATGTAAACGAAAAGTGTGCCCTCCTCCAATGTCTTTTGGTATTTGCGTGAGAAGATTTCGAAGTCGTTCATTATGAAGCCGCGTTGAATGTCGCCTATTTCTACGTTCTTGACTGAAAACTGGACAGTGATCTTTTGTTTGGGCATCTCCATTTCGGCTAGGGGCTCAAGAAGGTCTCTTTTTGTCAGAATTCCTGCAGGTCTTCCTTTGCTGACGACAACCAAAGAAGAAATGTTGAATTGTCGCATCTTCTCCACCGCGTCCTTTAGCGTGTTTTCGGGCAAAACTGTGATGACTGGCTTTGTCATTATTCCCTTCGCTGGAATGCTTAGAACTGGCGCTTTCTCTCCGGCTATGTCGCCTACTGTTTGGCGTTGTCTTGGCTGAAAGATGCTTGTTATGATGTTCTGGATGCTTACAATACCCACGAGGCTGCCATCTCTAACTACGGGCACGTGAGAGATGCCGTGTTCTCTGAAGAGGCTTAGGACGGCTCCCACGGACTCGTCTTCTTCAACAAGGAACGGCTTCTTGGTCATTACTTCCTCAACTTTGGTGCTGCCCCACTTACCGACCACTGCCCCCTGAATAACCGCCTCATCTGTAACGATTCCCGCCAGTTTCTCTCCGCTGAAAACCGGAAGCTGGCTAATCCCACTGGTTATCATCAACTTCGCTACCTTGCTGAGACTATCCTCTAGCGATACTGTGGGCGCTGAACGCATCAACTTCTCCACTTTGGTTGTGGCTGGGTGATACCGTGACCTGACTATCCATCTGTGGGCGATTACCCCCGCGTATTTTCCTTTGCTGTTTAAAACAACCAAAACTGGCGTCGATTCTTCCTTAAGGAGCGAGAGACATGCAGAAAGCGTGTCGTCTTTGCTGACGCTCTTAAACTTGGTTGAAAACACATCTTTCACTATGCTTGAAACCATACCCATTTCTCCAAATAGCCCATTCTACAAAAAGCGATTTAACCGTATATTACTATTTCTTGTGCTGTCTTTAACGTTTTTGCCTGCCCTACACAATCCAGCCTAAACTGTTCTGGCTACTTTTTTGCCCCCAGAATGAGCGCTAGAATAGCTGTCCGCGTGACTATTCCGTTCCATACCTGCTGGAAGTATCTGGCGTGGGGCGTATTGTCGACTTCATGGTCTATCTCGTCGACCCTCGGCAGCGGATGCATAATAATCATGTCCTCTTTCGCGTCCTTTAGCGTTTTAACATCGATTTTGTAGGTTCCGCTGACCTTGGCGTATTCGGCTGGGTCAGGAAATCTTTCCTCCTGAATCCGCGTTACATAAAGCACATCCGTTTGAGGCAAAACATCCTCAATCGCGGAGCACTCAACCACCTCAATCTTCCGTTTTATAGCTTCAGTAACTTCTCTTCGCATGCGGAGAAGCTCCGGCGAAACCAGAAACAGCTTCACCTTATAGAGAGACAGCGCATAAGCCAACGAGTGAACAGTACGCCCATACCTTAGGTCTCCCATCAACGTGATGTTAAGCCCATCAATCGTTCCTTTCTCTTTCAGTATGGTGTACAAATCCAGCATAGCTTGCGTCGGATGCTCCTCAGCTCCGGAACCAGCATTTATCACTGGCACCCGAGCGAATTCGGCTGCTAACCTAGCCGCTCCCTCCAGCGGATGCCGTAGCACAAGGACGTCAGCATAGTTTTCGACAACTCTGATTGTGTCTGCCAAGTTTTCGCCTTTCTTTATCGCGGCTACTTTGGGTTCTGCGAAGCCTATGGCGGTTCCTCCAAGCTTGTTCATGGCGGCTTCGAAGCTTAGGCGGGTTCTTGTGCTGGGTTCAAAGAAGAGTGTTGCCAGTATTTTGCCGTGGAGCATGTCTGAGCCATTCTTGGCTGTCTGCTCCATGGAGGCGGCGGTTTTCAGGATGTAGTCGATTTCTTCTCGGCTAAAATCTTTGATGGATACTATGTCGCGTCCCTTAAACTGCAAGCATTACACCAGACACACTTTGGCAACTCGTAAATAAATGCTTAATCTATCCGATTACTGATTCGACGGTCATGTTGAGTACAATCTCTGCTATGTCCATCGAGTACTCCGCTATTCTTCTCACGCTCTCAATAACCAATCGAAGATTAGCCGCTTCCTCTATATCCGTCTCTTTTTGCGAAAGCAGCACCTTCTTCTCCAGAGAAACTATCTTGTTAGCTCTTGCAATAACGCTTTCTGCCAACTCATAATCACGCCTAAACAAAGATTCTATCGCAGTTTCGAAAGAAGAAATCGCCACCTCATTCATTTCCTGGATTGATTGAAGAAATTCTTTGTCTAACTGTTTTTTGAGTAGCAGAACATTTTTTGCTATGTTTGTGGCGTGGTCGGCTGTCCTTTCCACCATCTTAGTTATGAGCCTGTAGCCGAGGCAATCTTTTGGGGTCTTTAACCCTATCTCCGTTATTATCCTCGGTTTCTGAATCGCCATCTTCAGCTGCCGTATTATGTATAGATGAAATCTGTTAACCTCATAGTCGGTAGCTCTCACATCCTTTGCCAATTGGTAATCAATATTCTTGAGAGCAGTTATTGCGTCCTTGTGCATAGACGCTGTTATGATGCTCATTCTCCGCAAAGCACTCGGAACAGACAATTCAGGGTAACTCAACAAAACCTGCAACGTCAAATCTTTGGACGTGTCAATCACTATTTCTGTTCCAACAAGCATATTTCGAGCAAAAGTTTTGATGGCGTTTCTTTGTGTTGACAAAATTTCTTTTTGGTCTTTTGCTCTTATGTGAATTATGTTGTATCCCTGCAAATAGGTAGCAACTGTCTTTCTTATTAGCGCCTCAGTGCTGTCTTCTGGAGAAACTTTGATTATCGCCTCTTCTGTTCTTTCCGGTTTTCCTAGTTCTGGAGGCGAAATGGCTAAGGATCCGTCTTCTTCTTGACGGAGAAGTAATGGGCTGCCTTTTTCGAGCCCGTTTTGGGTGATCCATCTTTTTGGCAATGAAATTACGTAGGTGGATCCTCCTGTTATCTGGAGTTTCCTTGTTTCTTCGTTTTTCTTATGTATGGAATTAGACAATTCGTGAACCTTCATAGATGGAAAATGATGTGTATAAATTTATTTTTTTCTATATAGTCTATATATGCTATGTGGGAAACTACCCTTACAGGATATTTTCTATTCGGGAAAAAGCCCTCCTTTTTTCACTTAACCATCACGAATCTTTAGATTAACCTTCCACATATGACCCATGTGATTAGAAACTGGTTCGTGAGCTAAACAGCAGCTATAAATAAACTCTTTATGCATTAAAATATAGTATACAGTCCTGAGGGGCGGGTTAACTTGGCTGAAACTACTTTGCGTGTATCAAAAATCAAAGACGGCACAGTGATAGACCACATCACTGCAGGGCATGCCTTGGAAGTGTTAAAGATTTTGGCGATCACGGATAACGTAA
>Ga0307379_10011663_pt1 | contig 11516 bp, 9 predicted proteins | sample UN2MG_FD_202237 | JGI IMG/M metagenome (GOLD analysis project Ga0307379, IMG submission 202237) | Soil microbial communities from Risofladan, Vaasa, Finland - UN-2 | ecosystem: Environmental > Terrestrial > Soil > Coastal area > Acid sulfate soil | place: Finland: Risofladan, Vaasa | collected... | reverse complement strand
CATCCGGCCGGGGCAGCGGGCGCTTCCCACAGCCCGCCGCCGCGACAGCCGCACCCGCCAGCGCGCAAAACCCGGCCAGCCAAGCTCTCATCTTCGCCTGCCTGCTGTTGACATCCGCCAATTCCGGTGCGATGGTAGAAGCGGTGTTCCTGCCTGTCAAGCAAGGCAGCCTGGGCGCCGAGATCGGCCATGGCAAAGGGCGGCTTCATAAGACGAGCGATCGGGAAGCTCCGCGGTGCCGGCGCGGCCGGCGAGCAGCAGGCTCCTTCGTCCGAACCGGCAGGGGCCGACGAGGCCGCCCCCGCGCGCGTTGGCGAAGCGCAGCCGGTGGCCGAACCGCCGCCCGCGGCGCCTGACGAGCAAACCCGCGAACTCCAGGAGGCGATGGCGAGGCTTGCCCACCTGCCGCGAGCCATGCAGGAGTTGGCCGGCGCGGTCAAGGCCCAGGTGGACCTCAATGCAAAGCTCCAGGAGGTGCTGGCCGGCCTGGGCGAGCCGAACCTGGACCTGCTTCACGCGACACAGGACCTCGTCGCCGAGAGCCAGAAGCAGACCGACCTGCTCCAGACGATGCAGGCCAAGCTCGCCGAGCGCAACGAGTCGGACATTCGCACGGGCGAGGCCGTCGCGCGGCTGCCGGACCTGCTCGAGCGGATTAACCGCTCCAACGCATCGCACATCGAGCTGATGGAGCAGATGCGCGACCGCTGGGCCAACGCCAAGGACGACATCGCTCAGGAGTTCGTCCGCCAGGGACGGAAGATGACGACGCTGATGGGGATCGTGATCGGCCTGCTGATCGCGCTGATCGCGGCGGTGGTTATCACTGGGCTGCTCCGATAGGCGGGGCTGTAGCCCAACCTCCCGGCTGTGATCGCGCCGGTTGTTTCTCCAAAGCCGGCCGATAGCTATCGGCCGGCTTTCATCCGCGTACGGACGCGCCGCGTTGCGTCGGGGCGGGCTACAGGCTCTTGAACGCTTCGGGCAGCAGGTCCAGCAGGTCGGCCGCCATCAGCGAGACCTCGGTCGCCTCCTTGGCAGCCAGGTCGCCGGCCAGCCCGTGGACGTGCACGCCGAGGACGGCCGCCTCGAACGGCGCCATCCCCTGACCCACAAGTGCGGCGATCAGGCCCGTCAGCACGTCGCCCGTGCCGCCGGTGGCCATGCCCGGATTGCCCGTGGTGTTGACGTAGACCCGCCGGCCGTCGGTGACGACCGTGCCGGCGCCCTTGAGCACGACGACAGGAGGCCCGTCGTCGGCGTCGGCCCACTGGCGGGCTGCCTTCGAGGCTGCGTCCTCGCGCGCAGACTGGATGTCCTTGACGCCCTGGCCGGTGAGGCGCGCGAACTCCCCGGGGTGCGGTGTGAGGACGGCCGGGCACCTGCGCATGCCGGGCCAGCCGTCCAGCGAGGCGAGATTGTTCAGCCCGTCGGCGTCGATCACCAGCGGCTTGCTCTGCTCCATCGCGGCGCGGACGAGGTTGGCCTGCCCGCTGCCCACGGCCAGCCCGGGCCCGATCGCCAGCACGTCGCAGCTCCGCATGGCCTGTAGCACCTGGCGGACGGCGCCGGCGTCGGGGCTGCCGTCCGGGCCGCAGGATAGCGCCATCGAGGTCGCGCACGGGCACATGCCGGCGATGGTAAGCTGCACGGGCGCCGGCGCGGCGAAGGTTACCAGCCCCGCGCCGCCGCGAAGCGCCGCGTTGGCCGCTAGGGCCACGGCCCCGACCATGCCGCGCGACCCGCCGACGATGAGCACCCGCCCATAGTCGCCCTTGTGCCCCTCGCGCCGCCGCTGAGGCAGGCGGGGCACCGCCGTCAGCCGCTGGATGGACTCGGACATCCGCTCGCCCTGTTCCCTGTTCCCTGTTGCCTAGTCCCTGGTGCCTGCTGCCTGCTTGTTGATCAGCGAGGCTATGTATCCGCCGGCGAAGCCGTTGTCGATGTTGACCACGGAGACGTTGGATGCGCAACTGTTGAGCATGGCCAGCAGGGCGGCCAGCCCGCCGAAGCTTGCCCCGTAGCCGACGGACGTGGGCACGGCGATCACGGGCACAGCCACCAGCCCGCCGACCACGCTGGCCAGCGCTCCCTCCATGCCGGCGACCGCGACGATTGCGCGTGCGGCCTGGAGCGCCTCTCCGTGCGCCAGCAGGCGGTGCAGGCCGGCCACCCCCACGTCGTAGTGCGTGGTGACGTGTGAGTCCATGATCTCGGCCGTCACGCGGGCTTCCTCGGCGACGGGCAGGTCGCTCGTGCCGGCAGCCACGATTGCGACGTGGCCGACGGGCTGGCGCGTCTCGCCTTGGCGGAGCGTGATCGCGCGGGCGGCCTCGTGATACTCGGCGACGGGGTGATCCTCATGCACCGCATCGAACACCTCGCGCGTCGCGCGGCTGGCCAGCACGTCGCCGCCAGTCTCGGCCAGCTTGCCGAAGATCGCGCGAACCTGCTGGGGCGTCTTGCCGGGGCAGTAGATCACCTCCGGGAATCCGCAACGGATCGCGCGGTGATGATCCACCGTCGCGAAGCCCAGATCCTCAAACGGCAGGCGGCGCAGCGACTCGACGGCCTCGTCAACAGAGGTCCGGCCTGATCCGACGGCATCGAGCAGCCTTCGAAGGGCGTCTTCGTTCATGGCCCGATCAGTGTCCGGCCGCCGCGCGTGAAATGCAAACGGGATTTCATCGACGGATGCACCGTATCCGTGTGCGCAGTTCGCAGGCGAGCCGTGGAGGGACGCGCTCCGTCGCGTCCTTAGCCGGGCCACGACAGAGCGTGGCCCTCCAGGATTGTGGCCGCACCGATGTTTCTCTACGGGCTGAAGCTTCGGAGGACAAGTCGGGTGCCACCCACAACCGAAGGTTGTGGGTGCTTCGGTGGCAGGCCGGCCACACCCACAAGCTGCGCTTGTGGGTGGCACCCATGCATGCGGGTCTCCCGCGTGGGGAGCCGTGCATGGAGGGACGCGTTCCGTCGCGTCCTTGGCTGGGCCACGACAGAGCGTGGCCCTCCAGGTGGCGGCGGATCGCCCTGGCAGACCTCTCAGCGCCGGACGGTGGCGACGGCCTCGAGATCCAGCGCAGCGGTTTGGCCGGCGCGGAGGTAGTAGTATCCGAGGCCGGCGATCATGGCGGCGTTGTCGGCGCAGAACTCCAGGGCCGGCAGGCGCAGGCGGCACCGCAGCCTATCCGCCAGCTCGGCGGCGGCCCGTCGCAGCGCGGAGTTGGCGGCCACGCCCCCCCCGAGGACAAGCGTGTGGGCGCCGACGGCCTTCGCCGCGCGGCGGAGCTTGATGATGAGCGTATCGACGACGGCGGCCTGGAAGCTGGCCGCCACGTCGGCGATCTCCTGTGGGGAGAAGCTCTCGATGCCGCGGCCGGCTGCGGAAGACGCGGGTGGGCTGCGCCTGGGCCGGGGGCGCCGGCCCGGAACGCCGTTGACGTGGTAGAGCACCGCGGTCTTCAGGCCGCTGAACGAGAAATCCAGCGACTGGCCCCGAAGCAGCGAGCGGGGGAAGGACACGGCCTTGGGGTCGCCGCCGCGCGCCGCCTCGTCGATCGCCGGGCCGCCGGGAAAACCCAGGTTCAGTATCTTGGCGACCTTGTCGAAGGCCTCGCCGGCTGCGTCGTCGATGGTCGCGCCGAGCAGTTCCAGCTCCGTCGGCCCGCCGCAGCGGTACAGCGAGGTGTGCCCGCCCGAGCAGATCAGTGCGCACGCGGGGTACTCGACAGGCTCGTCGTTCAGCGCCGGCGAGTAGGCGTGGGCGTACACGTGGTTGACGCCCACCAGCGGCACGTTCCACACCCACGCCAGCGTCTTGGCGGCCATCAGGCCGACCAGCAGCGAGCCGATCAACCCAGGCGAGTTTCCGACGGCCACGGCCGCGATGTCGCCCGGCGCCGCGCCCGCCTGCCCGAGCGCCGTGTCGATTGCCGTGTTGATGGCCTCCAGGTGCGCGCGGGAGGCGATCTCGGGCACTACTCCGCCGTATCGGGCGTGGAGATCGATCTGCCCGGCCACCACGTTCGAGATAACGTCGCGGCCGTCGGCGACGACCGCGCAGCCGGTTTCGTCGCAACTGGATTCGATGCCGAGTACGAAGGCGCGGGGGCTCATGGCTTGGTGTCGGCGCGGGCTGCGGGCCGCGTGCGTGCGGCTGCAGCGCGGCGGAGAATGTCGTCGATGCGTCGCGGCGTGCGAGCCAGGGCAACCGCGCGCCTCAACTGCGCGTCCAGTCTCAGCAGCTCGACGGCGGGGTCGTCGTCTCGGCCGGCCGGCTGCGTCGCCGGGCGCGTGGCGGGGCGCGACGGGGGAAGCACCTCCGCCCCCACGCGCAGCCGTGCCAGACGAGACTGCGTCGCGGCCGGCAGGCCGACCTCCACGTGGGGGTCCACCCCCCACGTGTTGGAGTCAGGCCGCCGCTGGATGGGGCGGTTGGGCTCCACGAAGAACTCCGCCGTAGTCAGGTTGATCTGCCCCAGGTCGCCGCCGAGGGGGATCATGCTCTGGATGCAGCCTTTTCCCAGCGTTCGCCGGCCTACCAGAACCGCGCGGTCGTGTACAGCCAGCGAGCCGGCGATGATCTCGGCAGCCGACGCCGTCTTGCCGTTGACCAGCACCACGACGTGAATCTCGCGGGAGATCGTACCGTGGCTCTGGGCGTCGCGGTGCTCGCTCTCGCCGCGGCGGTTGGTAAGTGTGACGATCCGCCCGTCTGGCAGGAGCATGTCGCACAGTTCGACGGCGGCGGGCAGGTCGCCGCCGGGATCGCCCCGCAGGTCCAGCACCAGCACGCGAATGCGGTTCAACTGGCGGAACGTCCCCCGCAGGTGCTCGGGAGTGTCGGGAAGAATCTCCCGCACGCGCACGTATGCGATGCCGGCGTTCGGGTCGATCATGTGCGCCCAGCGCCCGTCGCTCTGACGGTATAGGCCCAGGACGCTCTCCACGCGGTACGTCCCGCGGGTGCAGCGGAGGGTCTCGATCTCGCCGCTTGGACGGCGCACAAGGAGCCTGACGGTGGATTCCTTCGGCGCGTCCAGCAGCCGCTCGACCTGGCGCTGGGACAGGCCGGCCACGTCCTGCCCGTCGATCTGGAGAATGCGGTCGCCCCTGACCGGCCCGGCGCGCTGCGCGGGGGAGTTGACCAGAGGCCCGATCACGGTGACATGCCCGTCGGCCACCTCAACCTTCAGCCCAAGCCCGCGGACCACGCCCTTCATGCGCTGTGCGAAGGCTTTGGCCCTGTCGGGCGGGATGTAGCTGGAGTACTCGTCGAGATTGGCGACCATGCTGGCGATGGCCTCCAGGCGCAGCTCGCTCTCATCCACCGGGTACAGGTAGTGCTCCCTGATCTGGCGGTAGGCCTCCGTGACCGGGTCGAACTCAACCACGACCCGATCCTCGATGCGTGGCGGTCTGCGCGTGACCAGAAGCGTCACCAGTGAGGCGGCCACGACTGCGACTATCCAGATGAGGTTGCGCTTGGGCATGCGCTTCGGCCGATGGTTCGACGGCCGGCTCCCACACTTGACGTGCAGACGATGCTAGCACAAATGGGGCGGAGCGGCAAGCAGGCCAAGGTCTGTGCTGAGGCAGCGTCTCAGGAAGAAGGGGCACGGCATCAGCGGCTGAGGAGTCCGACCGCTACGGGGTCCCCGCGAGTCGAATGGGCAGGGGCGGAGTCGAACCGCCGACACCATGATTTTCAGTCATGTGCTCTACCAACTGAGCTACCTACCCGGTCAGCCTTCTACTTTACACCAGCACGGGTCGCTGTCAAGCTGGGTGCCATGCTTCTGGCGTTGCCTGTCCTCCGAAGCTTCAGCGAAGGAGGATGCGCCAGAAGCATGTCCCGCCGGGACACGGCGCCGGCCCCCGGCTGCCGCGTCTTCTCGTCGCGGCCGGCGGGGACGGCTCACCTCCGCTCCGCAACGAAGCCGACGCGCTGGCCGATAGCCTGAAGCGAGAACCATCGCATGAAGGACTGCTCCCAGCTCAGTTGCCACAGCCTCTGAATCATGTAAGGGCGGTAGTGCAGCTCGTAGTCCTCGCGCGTCATCGGCTCGTATCCGATCTGCCGCATCACGAGGACCTCCCGGGTGGACGGCATGCGGATCAGCCCTATCGGGGGGACCTGCTCGTCAACGGGAGCCAGGGCGAAGGCTGCGTCGACGAAGTACTTCAAGATCGCCGGATTGGGCGGCAGCTCCAGTTTGCCGATGCTCGTGTACTGCCCGGTCATAGGGTTCTTGCGGGCGAAGGTGCCGGTGTTGATAGCCTCGAAGTCCGCGTTGGCGTCGGCGGCTTCGAAGTCGGCCAGGGTCTTGATCGTCTGCGCGCGCTGGTATGCAAGATCGAAGGCTCGCTGGGTGAGAATGTCCTGCTCCACCTGTTTGCGGACATCGTCGTCGAGCTTATCGAGCGCGCGGCTGCCGACGGCCTCTGTCAGCCGCCACAGCAGCAGCCCGGGGCGGCGTCCCCACACGGTCATCATGGGCCCGTCGTCGCCCACCTTCATGGCCTCGCGCACCTGCCCGCCGCTGAACGGCTCGGCCGTGAAGGCGCGGAGCAGAACGTTGCTGCGTTCGACGCCGGGCTCGGCAGTGTAGTTGAGGACATCGTCCTTCTGCATCTCCCGTGCGCTGAGCAGCGGCGTCTCCTTGACCGTCACCGGGAAGAAATCGGCAGCGCCCGGCCCGCCCACGGGAAACAGGGCCTTTTTGAAACCCTCGCACATGCCCCACTGGATCGCCGGCCACTTGGCCGATTCGCCGAGCTGCCGCAGCGCCTCGGCCAGGGTTATATTCTCGCCCTTAACCGTTACCTTGATCGACGGGTCGAGGCTCAGTTCGCCGTGCTCGCCCCAGGGGAAGCAGATGGCCTCGAGCTGCGCCACGCGCGCCAGCCTGGCCGCCGCATCCTCCAGAGGCTGCTGCTCGATGGCCACGCTGATGCGCCTTTGAAGTATCTCGTCGGCCTCCGCCTGCCGGAGCATCTTCGAACGCACCCACTGATACGCGTCCATGGTCATCGGCTTGGCCATGGAGTACTCCGCCAGCAGGTCGCGGACCTTGCCGACGACGAGCTGGAGATTGCTCTGGACGGCCGGGCCGGACAGCTTCTCGATGATCTCCGCCTTGGCGTCGGCTAAGGTCTTCCGGATCTCGCCGGGTTTCGGTGAGTCGTCGCCTGCGGTTGTCGGCTGGCTCTGCGTGCTCGGCAGCTTCAGGACGAACTCGTCCCGATGATCCATGTAGTACTTGCGCACCTGCTCTTCGCTGGGGCGCGTGGCCCGCGCGACCACCTCCTGCGCGATGAGGATGTAGCGTATCCGCACCCGGTTCGGCACCAGGTACCCGAACCCGAAGGAGTTCTCGTCCTCGAACTGGCCGGCCAGCTTGGTGCGGTGCCTGAGGAAGTGCTGCTGAAACTCGTTGGGGTCGATGTCCTTCTGAACCGCGTCCATGAACTTCTCGGCGCCGAACCGCACGATCCGCAAGTCGATCTTCTCGTAGAAGTCGCGGCAGAAGTAGCCGACCTCCAACTCCGACGGGGGACACTGCACCCACGAGGCCAGGTACATCCGATGGATCATCAGCCACCTGGCGCAGGCGGCCCGCAGTTGCTTCTCGGAGATCCTCGATGCCGAACGCAGGGACGACAAAAAGTCCTTGTAGGTCTCGTCCGCAAGCCCCATACGCGCGAAGAAACTGTCCAGGTCGATCCGGCTGATGCGGATTTTGTTCTTCTCGGCCTCCTGGAGCAGCAGCGCGTAGGCCAGCGCCGGGTTCTCCTGGCGGTTGAGGACCGTGAACTCCACAGAGGTGGGGGCGCGGCTGTCGGCCAGGCCCGTCATCCTCACGATGTCCAGGTCGGCCCGGGCCATTTCGGTATCGCGGACCCGGATTTCGCCCTGGTCGGTGCGCCCGAGAATCCTGTCGCCGGGCTTCTTGGCGAAAAGCGTCTGGAAGCCTTGAAAGCCGATCAGAAAGCTGACCATCAGCACCGCCATGATGATGATCACCATCTTCTGTCGGCGGCGGAAGAATGCGAAAGCCATGTGTACTCCTTGCGGCTGGGCTTACAGTGCCGCTGACTCGTTCGAATGCAGAGGCACCAGTATCCCCGATCCGATCGACAATGCAAGAGCGGCGAGGGTCGGAATTCGCGGCGGGCGAGTGCCCCAAGCCCTCTGATGCGCCGCCCTCAGCCCTTGATGACGCACAGAGGCCGGCAGCGGGCGACCTTCTTCGAGAGCCCCGCGGCGGCCACGCACTGGACCACCGCGTCGATGTCCTTGTAGGCGGCCGGCTGCTCCTCGGCCAGGCCCGTCCGCCCGCGGGCGCGGGCGTGGATGCCCTGGCGGGCAAGCTCTTCATCGATGCGTCGTCCCCTGGCTTTCTGGATGGCGGCCTGCCGGCTCAGGACGCGCCCGGCGCCGTGGCAGGTGCTGCCGAAGGTCTGCTCCATGGCCGTCTGTGTGCCGAGCAGGACGTAGCTGGCGGTGCCCATCGAGCCGGGGATGATCACCGGCTGGCCCGTGGCGCGGTAGATCTCCGGCAGTTCGGGGTGGCCCGGCGGGAAGGCCCGCGTGGCGCCCTTGCGGTGCACGCAGAGCTTCCTCGGCCGGCCTTCGACGGTGTGCGTCTCGATCTTGGCGATGTTGTGGGCCACGTCGTACACCTGCCGCAGGCCCAGCGCCTCGGACGACTGGCCGAAGAACCGCTCAAGCGTCTGGCGAATCTGGGCGGCCAGCAGTTGGCGGTTGCACCAGGCGTAGTTGGCCGCCGCCCGCATCGCGCCGAGGTACTGCCGCCCCTGCGGGCTGTCCACAGGTGCGCAGACGAGCTGGCGGTCCGGCAGTTGGATGCCGTACTGCTGGACGGCCGAGCGCAGGGCCTTGATCGCGTCCTGGCAGACCTGGTGTCCGAGCCCGCGCGAGCCGCTGTGGATCATCACGGCCATAAACCCTCGCTTCAGCCCCATCGCGTCGGCGGCCGGCTCGTCGTAAATCTCGTCGATCACCTGAATCTCGACGAAGTGGTTGCCTGCGCCCAGCGTGCCGCACTGGTCGCCCCCGCGCTTGAGGGCCTCGTCGGAGACCACTTCCGGGTCGGCGCCTTCCAGGCAGCCGTTCGATTCGGTCGTCTCGATGTCCTCCTGGGTGGCCAGCCCGCGCCCCAGCAGGTACCGCGCGCCGGCGGCCGTCAGCCGCTTGAGCTCCTTCGCCGAGAACTCGAACGGCCCGCCGACGCCCACGCCGACGGGGGTGTCGCGGAAGAGCTGATTGACGAGCGACTTCAGCCGCGGCTGCACCTCGTCGACCGGCAGCTCGCTCCGCAGCAGGCGCACGCCGCAGTTGATGTCGTAGCCCACGCCGCCGGGAGAGACGATTCCGCCGGACTCAACGTCGGTCGCCGCCACCCCGCCGATGCAGAAACCGTAGCCCCAGTGGATGTCGGGCATGGCCAGCGACGCCCTCACGATGCCCGGCAGCGTCGCGACGTTGGCCACCTGCTCCAGCCCGCCGCCCGAGCGGGCGTCGTCGATCAGTTCCGCGCTGGCATAGATGATGCCGTCCACGCGCATGTCCGGGCGGCTGTCCTTCGGTATCCGCCAGCGGTTGGCGTCGATCTGCTCGAGCCTGCCCTGGAAGTCCTTGCTCATGTCTCACCACAACTCCATCTTACGCTTTGTCCGGTCGTCCAACCAGGCGAGCCACCACGCCCGCTACAGGTCCAGCACCACCGTTCCCGTCCAGTGGCCACCTTCCTCCACGACACTAAGCATATGGTACGTAACGGCCTTCACCTCTGTCCGGATTTCGTGCCGCCCCGGGTTGTACGCCTCGCAGCGGACGGTGGCCGTCAGTGCCGTCTCGCCGCTCATCCGCACCTTGACCGACGCGACCATGAGCCGCTCGGTCTCGACGAGGCCGAGCACCTCCGCCAGGAAGTCCACGGCCAGGGCCTCGCGGTCCTCTGCCGCCACCGCGAGCGTCCGCGTCTCGGCCGGCACTACGCTCGACCGCGTGCAGATCAGCTCGGCCATTCCCTCGGCCAGCGCCTCGTACAGCTCCGCGAGCGTGTCGGCCCGCGCCTCAAGACCGACGTCGGCGGTGTGATCGAACGTCTTGCAGTGCTTCGACATGGCGCTACGATACCGTGACGCGCCCGTGGGGACCAGAGCGCGCCAAGTCGTGGCATGGACATCGTCAACGCCCCTCATGCGCTCGCTTGTGAGAGTAGGTTTCCCCTCATATCATGTGGGCTGTAACCGATATGTCCCGCAAACCCTACATGGTATTCATCGACGTCTCGGCGATCAGGTCAATTGCCCGGACGGCATCTGTCAGATTCCCGGGCGATACTCGGTTCATCGTGAGCGTCAACCTCATGGAGGAGCTGTGTACGCACCAAGAGAAGGGAGAAGTGCCCGATCTGGGAACCACTTCAGATCGCGCATACGCACAGCTTCGGAAGATAGACAGCATAAGGCGACTGGGCCTCTTCAAGGACCCGATCCGATTCGAGATTGAAAGTGGACGGTCGACGTCCGATGCCTCCCTTGTGGACTTGGCAGACCTGACAAGAGCCCCGCTGCTGTCCGCTTGGGAGCAGACGATGATGCAGGAGCATGGGAAGAAGTTGGGTTCTTGGTTGTTCCACGACCTTGGGATCACCCAAGAGCGCAAAGACGGTCTGAAACGAGTGCAGCCTGTTGTCGGCGGTGGAACGCTGTGGCCGCAATTGGCCGGGTTCATGCAATCCGACCGTGTGCAGGCGCATATCGAAGAACGGGCGTATCGCTTCGGCAGATCAACGGCGAAGCGCAACGGCTGGAAGCTGTCGAGGAGTTTCCACCCCGCTGGCGACTGGCTGACATTCGGATTGCAGATAAGCGAGGGGGCCTACCACATGTGGAGGCTGCTCACGCATGGCGAAGAAAAGCCTTCTCCGTCAAAGCGGGGGAACTTGGCCTACGACATGGCTCACGTCGCACACTTGGCGGTTTGTGATGGTTTTCTGGCCTGTGATCAGATGGCTCTCAACATGGCACGTGTCTGCTGGCCCGAGAAAGCGGATTCGATCTATACGTATGATCAGCGATCAAGGGAGGTGCGGGTGTATCAACCCGGATGGGCTTCGTGAACGGACCCGTCTAGGTTAACCTCCAAGTCCGCTCCTGTTGGTGTGCGCCTGGGGCGTCCTCGGAGCCAGTGCGAGGCCGGGACGGCCGGCAGAGGTTAGCCGGGGGCGTCAGCCCCGCTGCGCAGGTCTCATGAACTCAAACTGACCGTTTCTCCCGGACCCCGAAGGGGTCTGCGATGATGGCCGTGGGCGGGAGCCCACGGGGCCAGGCCCAGTTGGAGCGGAGCCCCGAAGGGGCGATCGAAATCCCAGCGTCATCTGGGACGGACGGAGAAGTTCGATCGCCCCTTCGGGGCTCCATTCGTAACTCCTTGCCCGCCGGGGGCTTCCGCCCCCGGCTATCGTCGGGCCGGCCCTTCG
>Ga0307379_10011661_pt1 | contig 11518 bp, 4 predicted proteins | sample UN2MG_FD_202237 | JGI IMG/M metagenome (GOLD analysis project Ga0307379, IMG submission 202237) | Soil microbial communities from Risofladan, Vaasa, Finland - UN-2 | ecosystem: Environmental > Terrestrial > Soil > Coastal area > Acid sulfate soil | place: Finland: Risofladan, Vaasa | collected... | reverse complement strand
GGAAGACGATGCGCTCGATCTGCTGTCCGATCATCTCGCGGACGCCCTGGAAGGCCTGCGGCATCGACCAGGTGGTGGTGCTCTGCACATCGTAGGGCGAGCCGGTGTTGGTGCCCTGGGCCTCGCCAAACAGCGCAGCCCAGGGCTCTTTCGGCAGCGTGTAGGTATCCTGCTTCAGATTGCCAACTTGAAGTTGATGGGGATGGTGCCAGACATTCTCGGCGTGCAGCGCAGCCATGATTTCAAAGCTCCAAATCCGTTCTTACTTGCTTCTAACAGTTGGGCGAGGCGTGAAAAGGGTATAGGAAGAAGCGAAAAACGCCGCAAATCTACAACCAACTTCTCACGGGTCTAGGAGAGGGCTAGCAGAGGCGAAACAACCGGTTTTCCCCCCTCTCACTCAAAAGCGATCTCCGCGTTAGTCTGAGCCCCGCGCCGCCGCTGTATATAGCGGAAATTTGCATAGTCGTAAAGCGCTAGGCTGTTTATTTGAATGTATCCGGGCGCTGTCCAACACCTCCGCGCACCCCGACTGCTCGCGTAACTGTCAGCGCACTGCGCTCAAATTTCCATCTGCTCCTCGTGTGCTTGCTCCAGCTCCAGTATGTCGACGCTGCGGTCGTTCAGGGTGCACTGGCGCTCCGCAATTGTCTCGTCCATTGGCGTGACAATCATCTTCGGCCCGAACCAGTTGACTTTGGCCCGGCGTGCCTGCACCACCTCGCGGATGATCGCGCTCTTGCCGAGCTCCCGGTGCTCGACCATCTTGCTGCTCTGCGTTTTGACCGTGTCGCGAACGCGCTTCAACCGGGTCTGCGCCAGCCGGGCGAGTGTGTCGGTTTTCTCCAGCGTCTCCAGCAGCTCCTTCGGCAGCGGGTTGGATTTCTTCTCCAGCAGCGGCTTCAAGTAGGACCGTATCTTCTTCTGCTTGTCGAGCAGGTACTGCAAATCGTTGTCCACTTCAACGGTGAGGTCGGCGGTGGCCCTCTCGAGCTGGGGGTCGTTCGGACCGATGGCCTTTGGAAAGGCCACTGAGCTATCGATGCGCTTCGGCATGCTGGGTGGGCACGAAAACCGGGAATCAGAGAAAAAAAAAGAGATATGCCGCGGCTCCTACAGGTTGACGAGTGTTTAGCGGGAAAGGGGTTGTGGGTCCAGGCGACCCGTCGGGGCGCTGGTCCTCGACGCCAGCCAAGTAAAAATAGAACTGGTTTACTATAAGCCGGGGGACACGCGCCGGCTAGGACTCCCCCTCCGTGGTGCTGTCGGGCCTGTCGTCGACCAGGCCAGTGTGCGCTTGGACTCCGTCGTCGGGGAAGCGGGCGTGCTCCAGGTTGTGGCTGTTGAGAAAAATGAAGCCGCTCACAATGAGCCCCTGCACGATCGCTGCGACGAACAGCATGTAGGGGTCGTTGACGAAGAGGCACCACTGCGACTGCAGCACCTTGACAACGCCGGTGTTCGAGCGGCGCTCCACCACGCTGTAGCAGGCGGTCACCACCAGCGACAGGTAGTAGAGCAGCACGAAGCACAGCATGCGCAGCACGGTTGTCCACTCGTCCGGCTGCCGGTGGCTCGGCACAGTGTGCGCCGCTGCAACGCCGACGGCAAGCACGAACAGGGCCACGGGGTGCCGCAGCGGCTTGACAAAGGTGAGCAGGCTGGCGAGGAACTGGGCCCCGCTCGTAATCTGGTAGGTGCGGGCGCTGAACACCGGCGCCTGGCAGCTCTCGCAGTTGAGGTAGTAGGTGTTGATGATGCGCAGCGCCAGCCACAGCAGCCAGATCCAGAGCATGGGGATGTAGTGCAGCGCCCGCTTCGTGAAGAAGCTGATCTCGATGAGCGTCGCGGCAATAACGCAGACCAGCGCGGTGTACTCGTACTGGCTGTTGTGGTGCGAAATCACCGTCAGCCCGAGGCTGAGCAGGATGCTGAGGCAGGCGTACAGCGTGGCGGTGAGGATGAGCGGCACTTGGCGATCAAGACTCTGCACCACCTGCTCGTCAAGCATCCCGGCTGAGCTGAGTTCGCCTGTTAACACAGTAATCCGAGCTGGAGAAGTACACTAAATAGAAGGCAACCCCTCGCACCGAAGAGAAGAAAAAGTCCACGCACGCGCCCGATGGAAGACGACAAACTGGGGCTGTTCATTGACGGTTGGAACAGCGACGACGATGTAGCCGTTGAGCTGGGGGAATTCTTGGAAAGCGACAGCGAGAGCTTCAATGCATTCATGGAGGAGCCAGTCATCCGGCAGCGGGCGCCCGTGAGCATTGCCGACACCGCTGCCAAGCTGGCGCTGCAAATGTGGAGCAACATGACGCCGGCGCAGAAGCACCAGCAGATCGCCACAGCGCTGCGCAACGACAAGCAGAACATCACCTTCCACAAGCTGCCCACTGCGCTCAACCTAACAGTCGCCTGACTGGACTAAACTGCGGCTCAGCACTGGTTTAATCGTTAACAGATATCCGAGAGCGGGGGTGTGCGAGCAGGGTTCATCAGGGGAGGAGGGGAGTCGAAGTCTCTTTGCCGCTTTTTCCTTTTTGGTTCCATTCGCCTTACTTGGTCTTAATGTTGACCATGTCTGCGACCGAGGCGCCAATGGACGTAATGTAGCGCGGCCCGTGAGTGCTGTAGAGCTCCCGGACCACTTGCTCATGCGTCAGGCCGTTCATCGGGTGCATGAGCGTCCGGACGCGTACACTGATCATGTTGAAAACAAACAGCTCAGCCGCGGTCAACAGCAGCTGCGCGAGCGCCGACAGCGCGTACCAGTCGTACTGCCAGTCGATGGGCGTCGGGCCGCCGTCCGTGCACCAAACCCGGTCAAAGGGCGGGCCATCTTTGCAGAGCACAAATCGCTCGTACACAATGAACACGCCCAGGCCAAGCAAGAGGATAATCCAGATAAAGCCAGCCGCGGTGAGCGCCATGCGCCAAATCCGTACCATGTTCTCCACCCAGGCGTTCCACATCACGCCGGTGAGGAATATGCCCAGCACCGGCCCGGCCAGCGTAAACCAGTGGTAGTGCGAGAAGGGCTCGCTGCCGGGCGCCGGCGCTGGAATCTTGTCCACAACGCCCCAGGCGAGGGCGCTGGAGAAGACGGCAGTGGTGAAGCCCATTATAATCAACTTGTGGATTAACTTGAGGGTGTGCAGGCCCTCGAACACAAGGCCCGCCGCGAAGCTGTCGGAGCCGTCGGGAAACGTGAGCAGGGGCTGACCCTGCTCCTCTTCTTCGTCGGCCATACTGTGCACAGGGGGGGGTCTGTTTGTGCGTTCTGCTAACGACCGCGTCGGGCAGCTGCTAATACACAATCCAGTGTGTCGCAGGATGTTTAAACCGCGCCAGGCTCGCTGATATATACAGTTAACCGACGGCTTTTCCGTATTAAGAGAAGCCGGGCGCCAGCAGGTGCAGCGACACCACGACCGACCCGCGCCGATCGCATCGACTTGCTAACCTGTGGTAAGCGCGCATTCACCCCCCCCCTCCAACTGACCACGCTCAGATGAGCTGGGCGGTGTTCCGCGGCACAGTTACGCTGTTCGCGGAGCTGACATTCTTCGTTGTCAATCTCCTAGTTCGCATTATCCGCTGGCTATGGGACCTGATTATCGTCAAATTCCAATTCATTCTGCCGCTGCTGTTGACCATCCTTGTCAGCTGGTACGCAGCGGCAGTCTGGCGAGAGCATCATACCTCCGTTATCCAGACGGTGGACTTCTACTTCTGCGAGACCGGCGACGTCCGTTTGCTTGTCTACGAGACATGGCACAACAACCTTGACACCATCGAAGCGGTGCAGTGCGTTGCTAACACTGTATTCGCCACTGGGCGCATTTTCACCGAAGAGTTCCTCAAGCTCACGATCCTCGAGAACCCGCGCCGCCTGATACCGCTGTTCAAAGCGATTATCAAGGTGATAGAGGGCGCGATCCGAGCGCTGATAGCGTACCTCGGCAATCCGTTCGACTACCGCTTCAACTTTTTCTTAATATGGGACGGCTACCTGGACATAGTCGATGCAATTGAGAGCATATTCCAAGACGTCTGCACAGACCTGTTCCCCGCGTTCCAGTTCATCCTGAACCTGTTCAAGCGAGAGGAGATCTGTTGCGCACTCTTCCACGTAGTCAACGCGCCGCTCCGCCTGCTGCCTGAGCTGCGCAACCTGGTGCTCGGCGATCCGGAGAACAACTTCATCCGCTCCTTGCCAGGGACGGCAGCAATAACGCGGGAGCTGTGCGCAGCGGCGCTGTGCGCCGGTGACTACTTCGACGCCATTGTCGTCGATCTGCAGATCGTCGTATTTGGCGACCCAATCACCGGCAACATCACCAACCCGCTCGACCCGACGCAGGAGGGCCCGCCAGTGGACTTTGGCGTCGGCTGTGTTGCGGCGCGCCTCTTCTGTCTCGCTGGCGAGTACAGCATCCTCGTCTCCAACACAGTTATCTTCTTCATCCGCTTCACCATCGACGCCATTCTCTCGGGCAAGGGAATTCGCGTCGACCCATCCGACCGGCCCATCCTGCCCGGCCTTGGACCCGGCAGCGGCGCCGGGAGCTACCCGGTCGTCGGCGAGCTGCTGCAGATTGTCGGAAGCCTGCTCGGCAAGCTGGTCGAGATCCTCTCCGACCTGTTCGAGAAGCTGGAGTGGGAGCCGATTTGGCGCGTTGTCTACAACGAGGCGTGCCGCGACAGCGGCGGCGTCTGGGACCCCCGGCTCTGCGACAAGCCGGTCGCGAGTGTCGACGGCGACAACGACTTCGACGCCTGCGACCCCGACGAGAACCCGGACGGCTTCGGCTTCACGACGGTGGGCGGGCGCAGCTTCTACTCGGCGCTGCCCGGCTGCGGGCCCCAGCTGGCCGAGTGCGCGGGCTACACCATTGGCCTGATTGATGTGTGCCTTGGCCAGTCGGTGCGCTACGGCATCATTGCGATCGCCAAGTTCGCGGAGTTCGTCGTCGTGCTGCTGGAGACGAGCGAGGTGCGCTTCGGCGAGCTGCTGGCCGGCCCGCTGCTCGATTTCCTCGGCAGCTCGCGCTGGGACGACTACACGTCGTACGGCGAATTCACTACGCTGGTCTACAATCCCGACGGCACGGTGAACGAGCGTGCGGTCAAGAACGAGGACCTGCTCGATGTGCACGTCAACGCACGCGACGACCAGCACGAGAAGGGCGGGCGCCCCTACGAGCAGACCGCGCTGACCTGCCTCATCGGCCAGCTGCTTGTCGGCGACTGCGGCACCGCGCTGGCCGACGTGGCGAACGCCGCTGGCCACATCATTCTCATTCCGGTGCTCGGGGCACAGGAGCTGGCGTGGAGCGACTACGAAATCGATTTTGGCTCGAACCCGCTGCAGAGCGAGACGCGCGACGACTTCAACGAGTTCCTGCTCTCGCTGCTCTGCATCATCACCGACCGGGTCATTCTCGCCGCCGACATCCTGGCGCACTTTATCGGCTGCTTCCCGGGGCTCGAGGTGCTGGAGGACGTGCTCGTCACGATCATCGCTGTTGTCAAAGAGATCGTGGACGAGGTCAAATACCTGATCATCCTTACCACTGAGCTGGTCGCAACGCTGAGTTTCTGGTGGATCGGCCTGCTCTTCGGCGACACCAGCTTCCTGTCCGGCGACACGTTCGTGATCTTCTTCGAGATCCTGTTCGAGTGGATTCTGGAGCTGTTCGACGTGCTCGTCGACCTGCTGGAGGGCTTCATCAACTTCCTGCTCTTCTTCTGGTTCCCCGCGCTCTTTGGCCAGAACACGCTGATGCAGGACAACCCGGGACCCGGCACGTTCACGCGCTGCTTCGCCGAGTTCGAAGACTGCATCTGCGGCATCACGGCGCAGATCTTCTCCGACATCTGCCTGCCGTGGCCCATTGACAAGTGCGTGTCCGACCTGTTCGGCGACTGCGGCTGCTTCGGCGAGGACGCCACGCAGAACTGCGACACGACCACGGTCAACACGGAGGCCCGGCGGCGCTCGACGCACGGCCCACGCTGGAACAACAACGGCACGCTGCCCAACAGCCCGTTCGAGTACTTTGCGATGATGTTCAACGCGACGGTGTGCGGTCGGGTGTTCGAAGAGTTCCGCCACGGCAAGCCGGCCGACGCTGGCGATGTGGCAGTGATGCAGTATCTCGAGTGTCTGGGCGCGGCGCGCGAGTCGCTCTACTTCTCCGACAAGAATCCGGACATGAGCTACGACTGGTCGATGCGGCCGGACCTGGTGCGCAAGACCGGCGCCAACACGACGAAGGGCATGGGCGTGGTGCTGGTCGGCGAACTGCTCAACGGCCTGACGTTTGCCAGCGACCCGAACGAGCTGCTCGACCGGCCGGAGAAGAACGCGCAGTACCTCAACATCAGCGAAGAGCTGGAGAAGCGCGGTGTCAACGACACGGTGGCGCTGAGCGTGCTGCGCAGTGTGCGCGGCGGCATCAAGAACGGCAGCAAGGCGTTCTGGAGCTTTATGACCAACACCAACAACACCAAGTACTCGACGTACTTTGAGAAGAACATGACGTTCGCTGAGACCGCGTGGGCCGCCGGCACCACCGGACTCGCCACCACGGAAATCGCGATCGGCAAGCTGGTCGAGGCCAACATCACCGCGAAGCTTGGCGCCAGCGTAACCCACGCGCTCGGCACCTGGTCCGGTCGCCTGTCGAAGGTGCCCGATGGCGCGAAGCAGAGCGTCGAGACGCGCAACCAGCAGCGTCGCTCCGTGGACCGGGCCCAGGAGCAGCGCCGTGCCAAGCGCATGGAGCCGGGCATCTTCCCCCGGCACATCACCCAGTGGGAAGTCTTCAAGAACAACGCCTACCACGCGGTGATAGCAGCCAAGGGCTACTTCAACTACCTGTTCTACCGGCCACCGCCCTTCCAGCTGCACGACCAGTACAACGAGACCGGGGAGCACAATGAGACCGCGCACTTCGCAGTGCAGCACGTCTACCAGCTGCAGGATCACCGGCCCGACTCGTGCAACAAGATCGTGGAATACGGCTGCCCCAGCATGATTGGCCAGGGCTGCGACGACCCAACGCAGTTCCCCATCCGCTTCTACGAGAACACCCCGCTCTGCCAGTACTTCTTCGGCCTCGGTGCGATCTTCACCTGCGAGGGCAATCTCTCGACCGTGGCCTTCTTCACCAGCACCTTCTGCGAGCCGAACACGCTGATCGACGGCTTCCCCGTGACCAAGGACATCGGCGATGCCGGCAACGATGCGCACTGCTTCAACGTCGGCATACTGAACGCGACCGGTTGCGGCGGCCAGCCCTGCACCAGCAACATGTGCGTGCTGGACTGTGTCGCCTGCCCACTGTCGCAGGTGCTGCCCGATTTCCAGTGCCAGCTTCTCGACCGCGGCATGCACCGTACGCGCGAAATCATCCAGAACTGTCTCGACAAGATCGGCACCGCGCCGCTCGATCCCACGCTGACGCCGCCCTTCGACCCGCGTGCCGAGGAGGACAACTACGTGGCACCGGCGATCACGCAGCGCCTCGGCACCGACTCGTGCGGCGACGGCATTGTGCAGGAGGAGCTGGGCGAGGAGTGCGATCTCGGCAACTTCAGCAGCGACCCGAATCGCACCAACACCGACTTCCCGTTCGGCCGGAACTACCCCTGCTCCGGCTGCAACGGCTGCTTTCTGGAGTTCTGCGGCAACGGTTTCGCCGACTGCCGGCCCAACAGCTCCGAAATCAACCCAGCGGTACCCTGCAATACGACTATGCCAATTTGGTGTGAGACCGGAACAGTCATCAGCGGCGGCAGTTGTCCGAACAGCACCAATGCACCGGTCAATGGGCTCTGCTGTCCCACCGGCAGCTACAACATCGGCTCGGAGTGCTGTCGGGTCGTCTGCGACGACGGCACCGAGGCGATCGCTGGCCGCTGCTGCACCAACACCAGCTTCCCGATCCACTCGAATCGGCTCTGCTGCGAGAACATCAGCAATCCGACGTGCATCATTCCCACTGCGCCGGCGCCGGGCCTCTGTGTCAACGCCACGCCCGCGGTCGACTTCTTCACGTTTGACCTGGGCCACGTGCCATTCGATGGCCAGGTTGAGGAGTGCGACGGCAGCCGCGCCTGTTCGCCCGGCGGCGTGCTCGGCGGCTCCCTGCCCAGCCCCATGGACGGAGCGCTCGGTGGACAGGCCACAGACAGCGAGTGCATTCGGCTGGTGTGCGGTGACGGCCGCCTCGTCTCGGATCCGATCTGCCCCGCGGGCCGACCGCCCGTCTGCTATGGCCTGATCGAGAACGACAGCCCGTTCCTGGCGCCGTTTGAACTGATCGAGCTCCCGCTGCCGTTCGGCTCCAACTCGTCCGACTGTCAGGCAGGCATCGACACGCTTGTGATGTTCCGCAGCCGCAACTACACTATCAAGGATCCCAGCTCGCAGTGCATGATGGTGCCGGCGTACTGCGGCCAGACGAAGGAGTTCCGCAAGTGCTCGGCGGCGGTGGCCTACACGGAGGAGTGTGACGACGGCAACCGTGTGGCCGACGACGGCTGCGACTCACAGTGCGTTGCGGAGATCTGCCCCGACGCCTACTTTTCGCCCGGCAACACAGCCGGCGATGCGGCGACGCTCGAGTTCTGCGCACTAACCGGGTGGCAGACACTCATCGACCTCATCCCCTCGCTGGACTGCACTGTCCAGCCGAAAGATGGAGCCTGCGATGCGACGAGCCAGTTCATCGATCCGACGCTGCCGGTGTGCCACCCAGTGATCCCCGAGCTGAACTGCGTCCGGCACCTGAGCGCCATGCGACCCGGCGAGTGTTTCAACGACCCAGCGAACCCAGACCTGCTGACCGCCGGCATATTCGGGTCCGAGCTGCTCAACGAGCACACTGGCCAGGCGTTCCAGGGCTCAGTGCAGTTCAACTGCCGCGGGCGGCAGAAATGGCTCTGGGTCTACCAGGACAAGGAGTGCCGCGGCAACTACTACGTCGACGCGCTGCTGAAGGATGGCTGCACAACGCACTGCATGTACAATGTGCAGGACCAGTCGGTGATTGGCAACGCCTTTGGCTCAGGGGATCCACTCTTCCTCCAGGAGGTCACGCTGCCCTGCCCCTCCTACATCAACCACGGCCTTGACATTGCCTGCGTTGACAACTGCTACGCCTGCGGCAACAACATCACGGAGCCGGGCGAGCAGTGCGACGACGGCACGGTGCTGCCCACGGTGAACCCGGCCGAGGACGCCTGCATTGCCTGCCAGAAATCGTGCACCTGCCAGCCGGGCAAGCCGTGCATGGGCTTCTGCTACGGGCCCGACTATGCAACACCGCAGACCGCGGCCTTCCGCGTGCGGCAGAGCACCCCTGCCAACGAGTGGGGCCGCAGCGACTCGGCCTACGGCGTGCCGTGCAATGCGCAGTTCGAGTCCGCCCTGCTCGGCGAGGGTCTGCAGGGCTACTCGCCCTGCGGCGAGGGCAACATCTGCATACCGAAGCTGTGCTGCGGCGACAACGAGCAGGGCACCGCGGCGGCTAGTGTCGAGGAGGAATACACCTTTGACTCGGTTTTTACGTACGACTATTTCAAAGATCTCGGCATTGCCTGCGACCCATTCACCGCCGGCACCCACTGGCGCGACGGCACCTGCTGCTGGACGCCGCTCAGCTACTCCCGGATCGAGGATTTCTGCGAGCTGGACAACCAGTTCGACGATCCGCTGCTGGACCGCTTTGACATCTGCACCGTGGAAGAGGCCGACTCGCGCTTGATGGGCCGCGCCAACCCGGCCTGCCGGTTCCAGGGCATCCCGTGGCCGATCGGCGTCAAAGCCCGGCTCGAGGTGGGCAGCACTGACGCGGTCGACTTTGCGCCGGACGACTTCATCTTCAAGACCAAGAAGCAGTGCGACGACAGCGTGGACTCGACGTGCCGCGGTTGCGCCCAGCCACGGTGCCAGTGCCAGCCGGGCCTGCGCTGCGTGGGCCGCTGCATTGGCGGTTTCTGGCAGGGCGAGCTGTGCGACGCGAACAACGCCACTCACTGCAAGATAGGCACGTTCGATCTAGGCATGGGGCCCGAGGACCTCTCGCACCTCGACGGCCTCTGTGTGCCGGAAGCGTGCTGCGGCGACGGCTCCCGGCAGATCGTGACCAGCGTCGATCTGACCGGGGCGCTGGTCGAGACATGCGGCGGCGTCTGCGAAAGCCTCGGCTCGCGCTTTGCTGAAATGCTCACCGGCGCCGAGATCTCGTACCGCATCATGTTCAACGAGGCGGCCAGCGTAACGGCGGACATTCTTGAGGCAGCCCGCGACGGCGTCCCGCACTACACGGGTCGCTTTTGGGACGAGGCAAAGAACGCCTTCACACCGGCCAACTGCAGCAGCCGGCCGTACGACGGGCGCTTCCTGCAGCGCGCCAACATCTCGGTGTTCCCACTGGCCGGCTGCATCGCGTCGCAGGGCGAGGAACGGTTGTTCATCGGCGACGACTGTCATCCGGAGCTCGACTTCAAGGTCACCTGCGACACGGTGGCGCAGACCTGGCAGGCGCTGAACTGCACCACCAACGCGGTGCTCGGCTCGGGCAACCTGACCGAGTGCGTGCAGATCTTCGTCCCAATGTTTTCTGACTACCTCTACTTTAACCTCAACGAGTGCATTGCGCCGGGCGACTGGAACCCCCCAATCAACGACACCTCTGTGCCGATCTACATGAACGAAACCGGCGCCTACATCCCGACCTACTGTCCCGGTGGCTACTGGGACGGCACGGGTGAAATCTTCGCACCTCCCGACACCAAGGGCTATGGTGCCGGCTGCATCGCGGTGTGGCCGTGCACCTACTGTGTGCCGGGCCGCGATCAAGTCGGCGACTACGAGCAGTTTGTGCATGACGCCAAGTGCTTGACGATCGAGGATTTCAACTCAGACCCGCACCGTGCCTGCGAGCCAGCGTTTATCCAGTCACTGGGCCTACCCTCGGTTAACAACATATTCGATCTGGCCAACGAGTTTGTAGACGGTCTGGCGCTGACCAGCTGCACTGGCAACTTACTCGACGCGCGAAAAAAATGCGATTGGGAGCTGTGGCCGGGCAAAGAGTTCCGGACGCCGGAGACCAGCGACAACCTCAATGTCAACGCCAGCTATGACGCGTTCCGCAGCGTTGCCATGGGAGCCGGCTTCAACCAGTTCATCACTTGGCAATTCGAGCAGGGCGCCTACTACCCGTGCCTGGCTTTGTTCAACATCTCCGCCGACGAAGTGGACCACCCGGTCTGCTGTACTGATCCGAACTGCGGCCTGACGCTGCCGCGGCGGCCCGGCGAGGACGCCAACGGCACGCTGACGCTGCCCATGCTGCCGGCGTTCGGTACAGGCGCCGCTCGCAAGCGCAGCCTGGAGCCAGCGACCAAGCTGCTGCGCCCAGCTGGACACAAGCGCGGCAAGCTGCCCACCTTCAGCAACACGAAGTGGACCGACGACCAGGACCGCTTCCTGGCC
>Ga0307379_10011659_pt1 | contig 11520 bp, 8 predicted proteins | sample UN2MG_FD_202237 | JGI IMG/M metagenome (GOLD analysis project Ga0307379, IMG submission 202237) | Soil microbial communities from Risofladan, Vaasa, Finland - UN-2 | ecosystem: Environmental > Terrestrial > Soil > Coastal area > Acid sulfate soil | place: Finland: Risofladan, Vaasa | collected... | reverse complement strand
TAATAGATGAACTCGAAAACCTATTGCCTTTAGAAGAGATTAAAGAGGATGCAATAGAACATCGAGCTTTAGTTATCTTACTGAGACAATTCAAAAAGCTCTCGAAAACTTTCCCATCATCAATCAAAGAACATCTTGAGAAAGAGAAACAAGATCTTCAAATGCAGAATATGCCTGCACCTCCACCTCCCCCACCAATTGCCCCTGTAGAACAAATGGCCTCCACACAAGAAATGATTAAAAGAGCATCTCAACTAGTTAAGGATAGGGGTTTAAGAAAAGACATAGCAAAAGATTATGCCGAAAGAGTTTGTGCTTGTTTAGCACATAAACACAAATTGACATCTGGTATTACAAATGACAAAGTTATATTTGCTGGTGAAGATTGTGTACCTATATTAATGATAGGTATTAACGAGCAATGTTTAATTGATGATATTGCTCCACTTGGAAAACTTGCTACTGAATGTCCACTACATTCTAGTCTTTTCTACCAAAAATATTTTAAGCCTATTGTAGAAGAAATAGGACATTGTTGTTTAGAAGATCAAGAAGCCTTAGTTGTTGTGGGAAAGAGTGTGCTGCCTGATTTGCCTAATGGGGATAAAGAATTTCCAGTAGATGTTTTATCTGTTAGAAGGAAAACACCAACAACAATAAGTCTTCGTTTTAAGGAAAATGGATGGGATTGGGTAGAAAGATCTAATATTATAGCCACTTCTCAAACGATGCAGGCACCCCAACAACCACTTACCGAAAAAGATTTTTTCAATGCACGAGTTAAGTGCATAGACCCAGCTTTAGAAACTATATTTGGCAAAATCGGAGATGTAGTGCAAATAATTCCAAGAGAAGATTGTATTGAAATGGATGTAAATTTTGGAAGACACATGGTAAGAGTAACTGATAAACAGGTTCAAATCATATATGGCATATAAGTTAGTAAAAAAACACTTCGGCATACAAACAGTTGAAACACTTTCGATATTAAATGAAGACTCTGAAATAAGAGATGTTTGCTATGCCCCACCTTTCGGCTTCTTTTTTACAGCAGGCCACGCCATTTCTTTACTTAATGAAGATGGAGCATATATATCGCCTTGGTGTGGATCAAAAGAAGAAGCAGCATTTCTCAATGTCAATTTGCCACATGCAAGGTTTGATAGACCTTCGTCTCTTTGTTACCACAAAAATAAAAATGTTTTATATGTCTGTGAAAAAAATGGTGCAAGCATAAGAAAAATTGACCTCAAAACTTTTAGCGTGTCTTCTATATTTAAAGGAAGCACACAGGTACAGGTACTTGCCCATTTTAAGAAAGCTGCTAATTATGATGGTAAAACTGCTGTATGTGTAGGGCCAAATAGCTCTATTTATTGGATAAGTGAAATAACTAATAAGTGTTTTGTATACAAAGGGTCTGTTTTAAAAACCATTATTGGAACAGGCAAAAGAGGATTTTCCAACTGTTCTATATTAGCTCAGTCTATGATAGATCGACCTAAGGGCCTTTCTTATAACAATGGGGCCATGCACTTAGTTGACAGTGGAAATGGTTGTATAAGACAAATAAAGAATGGTTCAAAAATAGTGTTTGGAGATCCTCAAACAAAAGAAATGGACAAAATGTCCAAGATTGCTATAAATAAATCCTCATTATATGTTGTTAATGATAATGAAGTTTTACATATAACTATTGGATCAAATAATGTTGTCCCTGTGTATCGATCAGATGGTATTATATCCATAACAACTGATAGTAATCACAATTTATACATACTTGAGGAAGAACATGGCAGCTAGAAAAGAAGCAGTTCAGAATTCAAGCTCTCTATTAGAAGCTCTAACTGAAATACAAGAAAAGAACTTTAGTGATGGGAATAAAAAGGAAATAGTAGACATTATTACCTTTTGTGAAGGTTCACAATATCTTAATCTGCCTGGTAATAATTTTCATTTGTGGATGTCCCAAAGAGTTATTCTAAAGTGTTTTTATATGGGCACTAGAGGTAATGAAAAGCTAAAACTCACACAAGAAGAATGGGCATGGCTGTATGGCAAAGAAGACGATGAAGAAAGAGACGGTGTCAAATATGAGAAAAATATTGACAATGTTATAACCAAACTAAAAATCAAAGAGAAGGAACAGGCACAGGCTCTTGCAAAGGGTGATACAGAGACCTATAATAGTTTTAATTTTACAGAATTGAATCTTGTATTGGGTAGACGTGGCTCAAAATGTAGAAGCGAAAATGACAGAATTTCTACAACGAAGGGTTCTTTAACATATCGAGAACTTCATGATCGTGTTAATAATGGAGAAAAGATAGGCATATGTACATACGATCAAGATGCATGGAAACGTAAAATTTCTTATGACATTAAGTTATGTGAAAATGGTATTGTAGACTGTTACGAGCTAGAAACTCAACGTGGAATGAAAGAAACGTCTTCTTGGAATCATCCCTATTTAATTTGGCGTGACGATGAAGAAAAACCTAAATTTGTCAAATTGCAAGATTTAAGGGTTGGTGACAGGATTGCTGTTGCAGATAAAACTGAACTATTTGGAGAAGGGAGCATTGGGGTTAACAGGGCAACACTGTTGGGCCATGGTAAAAAGGCTATTGACAAAGATGTTCCAGAATGTATTTATAAGGGGTCTAAAGAAGAGGTGGTGGCTTTTCTAAATGCTTTATTTGGATGTTATGGATATTACGCAACAGATAAAAAAACCTCTACATCACATAGTAACAAAAAATCCATCATCGGTATCGAACTTGCGTCAAAGAAGTTTGTTCAAGGTATACAGCACTTACTGTTGAAATTTGGCATTCATTCTTCTATTATTGACAAGTCAGTCAAATATAAGGACGAAGAAAAAGATGCTTGGGCATTAGTTATAACACGTAAAGAAGATATAATACGTTTTCAACAAGAGATTGATATTCTGTCAAAAGAAGAGTGTGTAGAAGATGCTGTATTGGCAGCGCAAGCACGAGATGAGGCTAAAAGTGAGTTTGATAGTGTTCCCAAGGGTGTTTGGAATTACATGGAATCTGAGGCTAAAAACAGTAAGTTTTTAAAAGACATAAGCACCTCGGATATACGATGGGATAAAGTCAAAAGCGTAGAACATGTTGGAAATCAACGAACAATTGATATGGAGGTCCCTGAGACCCATGTAATTGGTGGAGATATAATTTCTCATAATACGATTATGGCATCTGTAATCACTTCATATGAGGTGTATAAACTTTTGGTTATAGGTGATGGAGACCCTCACAAGTTCTATGGATTACCCTATGATGATGTTATTACTATTGTAAATGTAGCCTTATCTCAGCAACAGGCAGGTAAGCTTTTTGGAGAGATTCAGAACAGACTAAGGGGGGCACCTTTTTTCCGTGGGAGAATTGCTAAAGAAACAGCTTCAGAAATTAGACTTTATACTGACAAAGATTTAGAAAAGAAAGAAGATGGGGCTATCATTAGTGTTCAGGGCTCAATTTCTATTCTATGTGGACATAGTAATCCAGACTCACTGCGAGGTATGAGTACCATTCTAATTCTTTTTGATGAAATGGCGTTCCTAGATGAAACAGGCAAAGTGAATGGTAAAAAGTTCTATGAAACATTAAGGCCCTCAAGATTAAAATTTTTAAAATATGGAGATGGCAGATTGGTTGAAATATCTTCACCGAATACAGAATCTGGTATGTTTTATGAAATTTTCAAGAGTTCTAGAACTGAACACCAAATACTTTCTTTTCAACTTCCAACATGGGATTCCAATCCAGATATAACCTATGATGATGCAGACTTACGGCAAGACAGAAAGAGAAGTCTTGATTCTTTTTCTGTTGAGTATGGTGCTCAATGGTCAAAAGGTGGCAATTACGGACCTTATTTTGAAGAAGGGTTAGTAGATAGGTGTATACGTACTGATTTGGAACCCCATAGGTCTCCGCAACCAGGTGTTAATTATTATCTACATGTTGACCCAGCCAATGGTGGAGATAGATATGCTGCTGTTTTAGTGGCTAAAAAACCTTATAAAAACTCATTGGGTCATAGAAGAATAAGAGTAGAAATGGCAAATTCATGGGTTTTTACTCCTGTTCCAGGGGTAGGCTTAGTGTTTAATGAAATTGATAGGGCTGTTTTACACATTTGTAAGATATTTCGACCTGTACTAGTTACATTTGATGATTTTCAATCAGCTCATAGTTTGCAGTTTTTAAGGAGTAATGGTGTAAATTGTGTAAAAACAAACTTCAGTAGGGGTTACAAAAACAAAATATATCAAAACCTTAAAGACATGATGAGTTATCATCCAAACCCAGAATTATGCATATATGAAGATCAATATGGTATAGTGAGTGAGTTAAAGGGCATTAGATATAGGCCTACTGCTCGTGGAGTTTCATTAAGCGTAGATAAAAATTCAGACCTCCCTTATGATGATTTAGTAGATTGTCTGTGTGGAGCAACTGCTATGGCTTCAGAAACTACAAAAATGGCTTTGCCAGCTCCAGTTGTAGTTTCTACAGGTTTCATATAAAATGTAAAAGGATTTACAAAATTAATTCAGGAATAAGACATAGCAAGGTATTTTTTATCATTTTGCAGGAGAAAAGATATGGCGACATTTAATCTAAAGAAACAGGCTAAAAAAGATAATCACGATAATCACGATGATCATGACGATCATATTGAGCGCAGACTCAAGAATGAACACAAAGACCAAAAAAACATGATTACTGAAAAACAGTTAAAGGACTATATTACAGAAACAGAAGTTCAATTAACTGAAAAACAACTAGAAGACAATAGGGGAGGTCCAGAAGGGACAACTGAAGCCAGATTAAATGCCTCTACTTCCAAACTTATGAAACATAGAGATGAATCTACACATATTGGTGATATTAATAAGCTTGAAGAACAACGTTTAGCCAATAAGCCTGTAGAAAAGGAAGAATATAAACCTGCATCAGAAACACCTAAAGCTCTGCGTTGGTGGGAAAAATCAGATAGTCCTGATGGATTGAAATTGGCTCAGAGTCATAGTCGCAGAAGGCACGAAGAACCGTTGGCTCCAGCATTTGGTCCAAGTAATTTCGGAATTCTTGATGATGACGGTGAGTTTAATGAAAAGTTTGATATTCATGATATTGATGATAGTGAGGATATTGATGATCCAGATGCAGATTTTCTTGATGATGAAATGTCCATAGAAAAAGAAAAAGACATGTTCGATGTGTTTGATATTGATGATGTTGCTTTAGACATGTTCACAGAATCAGAGTTTAAAAATGACCCTGATCGAGGAATAATTAGTGGTGAAGTCAAAGTACAAGAAGATATCGTAGGTAATGAATCTGCAATAGATGACCTTATTGATTTCTTAATTGATAAACATCCAGAACTTTCTAATTCTCTTACTGTAGATTCATTAAATTTTTCTCGGGCTGGTGAAGGTATTATAGGATATATTGTTCAAAGCGTACTTCCATTTGAGGCATCTACAAAGAAACGTACCGTAAAAGCAGATCTTTCAGATTTTCCATCAAAAAAAAAGTAGATGAGCAGAAGATAGGTAAAGCCTATTCTTCTTTTATTAAAGGCTTTGATGAAGACGATTTAGAAAGCAGTAATGGAGAATTAAGTGAGCTTCTTCGTATTGCTAACTTTACCTATCCCGAAAAGTTAAAATTCATGTCTAAAGTCATGAAATACCTTAAAGAACAACGGGTTGTCTTAGATTGTACTCGTGATTTTGTTTAGTCTCATTTTGTTAAAAATCTGTATAATAAACACATCAACATTATTATATGGAGGAATATATGAGAGTTACAATTGAAGGTTTAACTGATTCTACAATAAAATTTAATGCTACTGGGATAACTATGCATGGCAAAGAAAAAGCTAGACATATTGATATCAATAGTGGGGTACAAGAACAAGAACTAAGAGAATTAATGAGTTTAGGTCTAATTTACGTACATGATGAGGCAACGGATGTACAAGAAGGCGAAAGTCTCTTAGCAGACGTAGAAGACGTAACAGACGTAGAAGAACCTAAACCCAAGAAAAAAATAGGGCGTCCAAAAGGAGCGAAAGACAAAAAGCCCAGGAAGAAGGGCAAACCTTCTGTTGACGAGGACGAGGACGAGATAGAGGACCCAGAACTTGCCGAAGCAATTAAGGCAGCGGCTGCTCAACTTGAGGCTATTGAAGCATCGGAGACTAGCGAAAAGGTGGTTCTTGGTACAGAAGGTGGATCAATTACAACATCCACTAAAAACAAAGCTTCTGGTGAAATTCCAGAATCTGAAGCCACTAATGCATCTCTTGAAACTATGAAAAGGCTCGAAGCCGAAGAAGCTGGTGAAGAAATAGAAGGTGAAGAAGTCCTAGTTATTAAAGAGGAAGACCTAGATCCCTCTGAACAAATGGGACTTAAAGCATATATGGCAACAGGTGATGGAACCATTAAATCAGAGAACATGGTTAATAGTATCCTTCCAGATCCCAACTTTATCGATCCTGATTCAGGCATTGAAGGTTCGGATTCAGATGATATAGAAGATGAAATAATAGATGACGATCCATTTATTGATCAAGATGATTCCGAAGCTCAACTAGAAGTGGATTCAGAAAAAGACCCTTTTATTGAAATCTAATCAACGGAAGGATTTTTACACACATTTTAGCAATAATAAAATGTGAACAAAAATCAAAAAAAACAGGCCTACAGAACAACCATGCCTTTTGATGGTGGACTTTCCCCATCAACCGAGAGGTCTACTATGCCTTTTACCAATGTTCATACTATTCAAGATGTATTAAATGGTAAACCATATAAAATTCCTGGTGCTGGTGGTTCTTGGAGTCAAGAAAATATTGGCACTAAAAATCGTGGTGAACGTGGTGACATAGGAGAGAACTACAAAAGGAAAGAGCGAGATTTAGAAATCCTTCGTAGAATGCAAATGCAGGATACTTCTCATCAAGAACGATGGAGAGTTAAGGTCCCAGGTGGCACCAAGGACTTCCCCTCCTTTGATCTAGCAAATCGATATAAAGAGAGAATGAGAGCAAAAGGTAAACCATCCCCTTATGTGACTCGTGTTGCCCAAAACAATAATAGAAGTAAAGTAATAGCTGATGCATCGAATAAAACATTTAAGGTTGAAGCTTTCAATAATATAGACAGTATGAAAGGTACTGGCTCTGGTTTTTGTGTTGCACCTAACTATTTTGTTACATGTGCTCATGTATTAAACGAATATTCAAAACATGATATTGGTGAGCTAATAATTAGTGAATGGCAAAATAATGTAACTAACACAGAAATATATTTGACTGGAAATAGACAAAGACAACAAGCAACATTAATTGCTTTTGATTTGGCTTTAGATATCGCTATTTTAAAAGCTGACATACAATGTGAGCAGTTTGGACTATTAGATAATGGTAATGTTGGTGATGACATTATATCTATAGGTAGTCCACATGGATTTGACAATAATGTTTCTATAGGTACATTAGGTTCAATTAATAGAGTAATTTATAATTATCCAAACGCCCCTAAATTCATGTTCTTTGACATTTCTGTGTTTGAGGGCAATAGTGGAGGCCCAGTAATCCAAGAGAGTTCAGGCAAAGTTATTGGAATGATTGTACTGGTTGTGGCTGAAAGTGGTGAATATGGACTGAATGCTGGCATTAGCGGAAAGATTATTAAAGATTTTTGTATAATGCACATAGACGGACTCAAGTAATAACCGAAAGGAGACAATGAAATGAGCAGTTGGATTAAGGGTAAAATTGCCCTCGGATGTTCTATAGATATACTTCAAAAAGCACTAATTCGTATTGATGAAGATTGGAAAAACCACATTGATGTAGACCCAGATGGTAAACTAAAAATTGGTGGACGTAATGAAACTTTTCATTTAGTTTTACGTGAAGGGAGCAATGTTGGCTTTACTAAACTTGATGACAATACATGGGAAATGGTATCCTATGACTTTTCTTACAGATGTGTCAATCTAAAAGGTAAATTAAAACAAACAGTAGCAGAAATGCGTTATGAAGCTATGACAGAAATTGAAGCTGTTAGTGAAATTATAGAAAGGGGTCACGTCAAGGGTAAAAAACGGCTTGTTATACGTACTCCTGTCAAAAAAGAATATCTTTACGAAGCATAAGGAGTAAACAATGAGACATGGTTATGTAGATATTGAAGTTTTAATAGACGAAAACGGTAACATAGAGCAACACATCATTAATCATGGTGATGGTGCTGCCTGTAGTAAAGAAAATGATGTTACTTTACTTCAAGATTTGTTTGAAAAAGGGTTTGGGGGTTTTGGAGAGATTGGGTCTTCTGGCAAAGATTGGGAACAAATAGAGCGAGAAAATGAAGAGAATCCAGTGACTATTGAACCACATGTTCCAGTTAAACCAAAAGAACAAAAGCAAAAGGATAAAAAATTAGACCTTGGGTATGGAGTTTAAATGAAGGAATCACCTTTGTTTTGTACGAAAAAATAATATATGAAATTGTATCGTGTCGCACAAGATAATCCAGACTTTGAAGGCTTTCATAGCGAAGAAGTTCCACAAGAAATAGTAAATCTTGTGGGAACTGGTGGAACTTCTGCATCTCAAATAACGATGCTCTTCCCACAAGCCGACAAATCTATTCAATTAGTTAATGAATTTGATTCCTCATTATTGGCAGACATCGCTTATATTTTCAATTTTACCAAAAGTGGAGCATATGGAGTCTACCTGGACGCATTAGATAAAACAATCAAGACTGAAGAACTTAAACAGGCTTTAGAGAATTCTGGATATCAAGTAGCATTAGAAGATGGTGTCCTTAAAGCCTATCCAACACAAGAACAAAAAACACCAGAAGAAATCCAACAGGATATTGATGTCTTTTACCAAAGAATTGAACAAGAAGGTGGGACTTCTTTTGGTATAAATATGAATTCCATTTTGTCCTTATCTAAGGATGGGGCAAATGCATCTAATTCCCCAGACCCTAACCTGTGGGAATGGATTGCTATTCTACATGTTGGATCAACTATTGCTCATGAAGCTACACATGCTAAGGGACATCAAGATGAAGGCATGCCACAACAAGTTGAAGCTGCTTTTGAACAATGGGCTTTGCCGAAACTAAACGAAGAATATGCTCAATATTGGCAAACGAATCCAGAATTAAGTCAATATGAATTTTCTCCCATTCAATTTACAGGAGAAAAAATCCATGCATCTGGAAGTGGATGGTATAAAGAAGCTCAACACTTTTTCCAACAAATGCAATTCCAAAATCTGAATAACTCTCCTAAGGGTTCAGACCTGGAGGGTAGATTCCCATCTAAACCTCATGCTGAAAGAGGTGGACGAGCTGATTATGGTCTTCTTATGCATATGCAAGACAATTGGCCCATTGAATCTAGATTAAGTAGAGAATTCATGTTCCCTCTTCCAGAAGGTGTTGATCAAGCACATGATATTATTGAAGAACAACTAACTAAGTATAGACAGGAAATGCCTCATAAAGATGTATTGATTTCAACTGAAGAGTTATTGTCTGAACAACATGATGAAGATGCTAGTTATAAAGCAATGGAAACTTTGTTAGAAGAAGGTAGACCATCCCCGTTGATGCTAACACTAGAAAAGGAAGCCTCTCTTGTTAAAGAAGCTACCACTTTTGGTTGGATGAATAATCTTGAAATTTCGGATGGGAATACAATACCAGGCCTGGGCGATAGGGTAATGGCATGGGAAGATAGAGATGAAGACTTTGCTTGGACTGAAGACGAAATTAGGTCACAACCAAGATATAATCCAGTGAAAGACATAAAGGGGTTTTTTCAAAGATGGATTGAACCTAGATTTAGACCACAACTCTTCGATGACATGACACGAGACTTTAGCAATATACATCCAGCGAGACGTTTTGCGTCAACATCAATGCAAGGTGCTGATGAAGCTAGAGCTGAAATGTTACAAATCATGTCCATTCTTTCATGTGCAAAAGAGAAAATCGTTAATAATATTATAAGGGCAACTAGACTAATAGTGTCAGATGATATGCTCCCAATCTTACATGAACTTTTCGATATTACAGAAGATGTAAACCTGTATGTAAGAAAAATAGATGATGAATATTCAACCGAAGAAGTGTATGTCGCATGGTTAACCTCTCCAACAGTTGATTATGATAGAATTGTCTCAATAGAAGACAGGCTTAGAATTGATCCTTTTGATTCTAAAGTTCATGCAGAAATAGATAACATCTGTTGCTATTCAAAAATCAGAGAGAAATTGATTCAAGATCTGATTATTAAGATACGAAGAGTATGCCGAAAACATAAGATGAAAAACATTTTTATTGTAGGTGGTTATCCAAGAGCCGTGATGATGAAAGAACCTATGGCTTCTCTTGGTAGTTTAAGTTTTACAGGAACTAGTAAACATCATGTTAGAAAACTTGCGAGTGTTTTAGCTAAGGAATTTGGCATTGAAGAAGTATATTATGGTGATATGGTTACTGCGTTTGATTATAAAGGATTATTTCTTGAATTCAACAGTAGATTTCAACCCGAATTTATACAAGACATGATGATTGAACGAGATATTAAAATCAACTCATTCTCAGTTGATGTCTTTAATCGTGACTTCACCATGAATATGTTAGCATATAACATTGTAGATAAAACACTTTATGATATATCTAAACGTGGTATAGAAGATATAGAAAAAAGGATGATTTCTACCTATTTTGATCCATCTCGTGTTCTTGAAGAGAATCCCATTCTTATATTAAGAGCATTGTATCTAAAGCTTAAGTATGATTTTGATATTTCTGAGAATCTTAAATATGCTATGTATATATGTGGGGAGAAGCTATTTGATGGGAATATATCAACAGATATATTAATAGCTCATAGAGAACAAATTTTACAAGAAGGCAGGGAAGAAGCCATAGAATTGTTTACTAATTATGGACTTGAGGAAATTTTTAAATATTAAGGAGTGATTATGCCAACACCAATTAGACCATATTATGGACACCCAGAGAAAGAGACAGAGATGAATTCTGGTATTGATTATTCATTTTTGTTGAATGATTATGACCAAAGAACTAAAAAAACTGTGACAGCTAGTAACAGAGACGCCAAATTGCTTATGGATATATGGTTGAAAGCCAATAAGGTTACAGAAGATACCTATAAACTAGGACAGATTGAGACTACCAGCCGTGATATTATGCGTTTAAAAACTTTAGGTTTTATTACTGGTGGTACTGATGAGGTAAAATTCACAGAAAAAGGCAAAACCGTCATTAAAACAATGGCTCTTGGTGAACCTAATCAGTTTGACAAGAATAAGAGAGACAAGAGTTATACAGAAATTTTGGCAGGGATGAAACCAGATGGTAAGAAGGGTTTTCGTGATCCTAGATTTGCTTCTAATAATAATGTTATA
>Ga0307379_10011658_pt1 | contig 11520 bp, 11 predicted proteins | sample UN2MG_FD_202237 | JGI IMG/M metagenome (GOLD analysis project Ga0307379, IMG submission 202237) | Soil microbial communities from Risofladan, Vaasa, Finland - UN-2 | ecosystem: Environmental > Terrestrial > Soil > Coastal area > Acid sulfate soil | place: Finland: Risofladan, Vaasa | collected... | reverse complement strand
ATAGACATTTAATGTTGCAATGAATTATTATATTTTATATAGTGACGTTGTTTAGAACCTGGGGAGTAAAGAGGGCGTCCCGATTAATCGGGCTTTCGGGGGACTGGGGTATCCCCCAGAAAAAAGTCCCCAATGCGTGAGGGATTTAGAGCTTGTCCCGTACTTATGGGAGGGTTGAAAAACAACGATAAACAACCTCATATAATTCACCTTGAATATGTGTGATAGGAAGTTGCGATGAAAACGGTAAAGAAGGTACTGGATGTCCTGGAAGCTTTTGAAAAACCGCAGGTTGAACTCAGTATTTCAGAGTTGGTAGCGTCGTCCCGACTCAATACTTCGACGGTTTACCGGATTTGTTCCGAGCTCGTGCAGAGAGGCTATCTTGCGAGGGTAGGGAATAGAGGTAAATACAGACTAGGTCAGCGTTTTATAAAATTCTATGATACCCTGAGCGAGGTTACCAAGCTCAAGGATATTGCTCTGGCTTTTATGCAAAAGCTCAGTAAAGATATAAATGAGAGCGTCACATTGTCAGTTCTTGTCGGAAGTGAGATAACTGATATCGCCTGTGTAATTTCCTCACACAAGCTGCAGCTGCATTCGAATGAAGGGGAAACCCTGCCTTTACATTGTACCTCCGCGGGGAAAATATTCCTGTCTCAAATGGATTCCGATACTTTGAATAGAGTACTCAAGATTAAAGGTATATCCCCACGCACTACGAACACCATAACGGATTTAAATCTGCTGAATAAAGAGATAACAATTGTCAGAAGAGAAGGTATCGCTTTTGACGACGAAGAATACGAACTTGGCATACGTAGTGTTGCCACTCAGGTAAAAGGACAGGATGGAAACGTAATTGCGGCGCTCGCCGTAGTAGGACCCAGCGTAAGAATTAGCGTTCAAAGGATGAAGGAGCTTATACCAGCAATTAAAGGCTGTTCAGCCGAGATTTCCCGTGCGCTGGGATATGGTAGGAATACCTCTTCCTGAAGCTTTATGATTTTTAAGTGGTGGCATCCCCACTTGTCGAGAGCTGTGAACGGAAGTCCCTCTGTTATTGCGAGACCATCCCACATGAATCCCGATGGTAACGGGGTGAATCGGGAGGCGAAGCAATCGCGTTGTTCTTGTATCAGGGTTTTCCTCTTTAAATATTTTTCCTCCACTTGGGGTGTCAATAGGCAGAACTCTAACCTCGTCCATCTTATTCCCCTTCGCCGGGAACCGGTAGCCTGTAATAGAGTTTCGCCTTCGCCTGGTCAACCACGATTTTCCTGTTCTCTGCGGTAAACTCCTGGGTATCCGGTTCGAGGAAGCCGGTTGAGTGACTATGATCACTCGCAGTCCCTTGAAGACGTCCATCGCCCGGACGGCGGCCTTGCCGCTGGTAGATGACACGAGAATCGTCTTGATTCCCAGCTCCTTGGCGCGATCCCGGGCCAGAGCCAAGGCTGCATCTGTATTTTCGACTCCGGGTTTCTCAAAATACTCCGTCTTTCCTTCCATTCCTCTCCTTTTCGTCGTTATGGATTTATTAAAGGGTCAGAGTTTGACCACGCGGTTCCTCAACGCGCTGATATTCTCGATGATCACCTCCACGGTATCTCCGGGGAGCAGTGTCATTACGCCGGAGATAAAGCTCAGAACGCAGGGAAGATGAGTTCACTGGTATTATTCGTCTTCTGCCTGATTTCTTCATTAAGGCAGTCTCCAAGGTCAGGTTGGTGGGGTCCAGCTCGGTATCAATGCAGGGGCCGATGGGCGCGAAGGTATCGAAGCCCTTGGAGCGCGTCCACTGCTTGTCTTTCGCCTGGAGGTCGCGGTCGGTGAAATCGTTGAAGGAGGTATAGCCCGGGTTGTAGTCGGGAGCGTCCTCTTCTACGGCAAAACGGACAATCTTCATTGTTTGAGTTTATAATTCAGTGCTGACGTGTTTCAAGCCAGGCCGCCATTGCCTGCGGGTAAGCATTATGCTATATTTTAAATATGAAAACCGAACCGGACTATATCCCCGGGGGCAACACCTCCCCCCGCCAGTTGCCGAAACGGCCAAGCTACTGCCGGAGTTAATGGATCGGTTTATAGTCCTGAAAAATAAGATAAGACAGATTGGTAAGAGAAGATTTGACACCCACCAACGACTTGAGGAGGCTGGCATGCCCATAAACAAAATCATTCCCAGTATAGATGGCGCAATTTCTGACATACGGGATGGCGCGACCATCATGATAGGATATTTTGGCGGTCCCGGAGAACCACCCTGTTGGCTCATCAAGGCTCTAGCCAGGAAAGGTGTCAAAGACCTTACTCTCATCAGTAATATGACGGGTTGGGGAAGGACTCTGATTCCGGTCTTTGCCGAGAAAATGAAGCACCTGATTAAATATCCTTCCTGGTGGGATGATCCCGGGCTTCTGGTTGAGAATGGTCAGATAAAAAAGGCAATTTGCTCCTGGGCAAGCGGCATGACGCCATCAAATGTCAACGATTTCGAGAAGCGGTTCAGAGCTAACGAAGTTGAACTGGAAATGGTCCCTCAGGGCACCCTCGCGGAACGGATACGGGCCGGTAAAGCTAATATACCTGCTTTTTATGTATCGACGGGCGTGGGGACCAAAGCCGAGGATGGCAAAGAGGCGCGAGTATTCAATGGCAAGAAATATCTCCTGGAATACGCCCTAACGGCTGATTTTGCACTCATTCATGCCCACAAAGCGGACAGGTGGGGCAACCTGGTCTATCAGGGGACATCGAGGTCTTTTAACGCCACCATGGCCGGAGCCGCCAGGGTTACCATTGCCGAGGTCGATGAGATTGTTGAGCTGGGTGAAATTGACCCGGAAGAAGTTGTTACCCCGGCTATTTATGTAGATAGGATAGTGGTCAGGCCACGTGACGAGGTGGAAAAATGGTAGACAAGACAAGATTAGACGAGCAGACCATGGCTTTCCGGGTGGCCAAAGAGTTTCAGGATGGCATGGTGGTAAATCTCGGCGTCGGTATAGGTACCCAGTGTATGAACTACGTTCCGGAAGGCAGGGAGGTCCTTTTTCACACAGAAAACGGCGCCCTCGGCCTCGGACCAATTGTCTCCTCTCCGGAAGAAGCCGATATCAACCTCTCCAATGCCGGTGGGCAGCCTGTTCACCGCACACCGGGAATGTCCTTCTTTTCGCACGATGAATCGTTTGTGATGATCCGGGGGAAACACGTGGACATGGTTGTTCTGGGAGCCATGGAGGTCTCTGAAAAGGGAGACCTTGCTAACTGGGTCCTGCCGGGCAGAGGTCTGGGAAACATCGGCGGTTCTATGGACCTGGCCGTCGGAGCAAAAAAGGTGGTAACGGTCATGACGCACACCACCCGGGACGGCCGGCCCAAGATTTTGAAGCAATGCTCACTGCCGCTGACGGCTCCTCAGTGCGTTTCCTTGATAGTCACCGATATCGCAGTCATTGAAGTAAGTGAGAAGGGCCTCATCCTGAAAGAAATAGCCCCTGGCTGGACGCCTGAAGAGGTACAGGAACTCACCGAACCCCTGTTGATAATGGCGCCTGACCTGAAAGAAATTGAATTGTAAAATCCTCTGGGGGTGGTTATATTGCCGTGTTTTCCGCCCAGTGGATTGTCTGGCCGTACCGCCCTAGACCGAAAGTGACAGGGTGAAAGCGTTTAGAGCCGTAATTGTCACCAGTGCCCGACGCGGGTTCTGTTCGGGGGCTGACCTCAGCTCCCTAAGTTATTTCGACCGTGGCAACGAGCTAACAAGTGGTATAACAATTGGGGGCAGCTCCTAGTGTCTGGGAGCAGATCGTTACGATAGCTTCAGAAGCTAGTCTATCAATCTGAAGTTCAGGGCGATTCTCTCACCTGCGGATATCATATCAGCGGGTACGTCTTTATAGCCGATGGCGACCTGACGCCCGATAATATCCATATTAACTTTAACGGGGTCGATACCTTCAATGTTACCCATAAGCCAGGGGCCTTCCTCTAGCTCCACCATTGCTACGACAAATGGAGACTCAAAGCCTTCAGGCGCCACATAGATTACGGTGAAGGTCTGGATTGTTCCTTTACCACTAAGGGTAACTACATCCATATCCTCACTGCCACAATTAGAGCATACTTTCCGCGGGGGAGCGTTGTAACCGGTACATTTCTTGCATTTAAGACCAAGAAGTCTACCTTCTTTCAGTCCCTCCCGAAATGAATCGAAGTTAAGTTTATATTCCAAGTTTACCAACCTCTTTTAAGTATTATGTTGCCAATTGAGGCAAAGGGGCCTCCCAATGTATCTGTCATGCCCACCTTGGCGCCTTCAACCTGCCTTTCACCACACTTTCCACGAAGCTGATTAACTATTTCATATACCTGGGCGGCACCGGTGGCTCCGACTGGGTGCCCCTTGGCTTTTAGACCGCCGGAAGGATTGACGGGTATCCTGCCACCAATCTCAGTTTCACCCTTTTCTACGGCGATACCGCCCCTACCCGGCTCGGTAAACCCTAGGGTATCCGTGGCTACTATTTCAGCTATTGTGAAGCAATCGTGCAGTTCAACAACGTCAATATCCTCTGGCTTTAAACCTGCCATTTTGTAAGCCTGCCGGGATGAGTGTACTCTAGCTACTGGCAGGGTGTAATCTCGCTGGGTGCTCAGTCCGCCGGAGCTAGCCTGCCCAACACCAATTATCTGTACAGGCTTGTTGGTGAGCTTCTTGGCAACATTACCAGAAGCAACAACGACGGCAGCGGCCCCATCCGAGATAGGGCAGCAGTCATAGAGTTGCAGAGGCGATGCTACCATAATGCTGCTAAACACATCATCCATCGTTATCACTTTCTGGAACTGAGCCTTTGGATTTTTAGCTCCGTTCTTGTGGTTTTTAATAGCGACCATCGCCATCCATTCCTTCAGCCTCTCTAGAGAAACGCCATATTTCTTGGCGTACATGTGCGCCATCATAGCAAACATGCCGGGGAAGGTGATGCCAGTAGGAGACTCGTAGCGGTGATGGGGACCCGTGTTCATAATACGTGTCGCCAGTGCTGTCGGGCTGGCGGTATTTCTTTCACATCCTCCAGCTAGGACAATGTCAAAGAATCCCGAGCCCACCATGACAAATGCAATGATAATAGCTATTGAGCTTGAGGCACATGCGCCCTCAGTTCTCGTTGCCATGACATGGTCTAATCCAATTTCGCTGGCGGCGTGGGAGGCCAACACTGTTTGTCCTTCATCTAAATCGCTAACAGAGTTGCCCAGAAATAGCGCTTGTATATCTTTGGGTTTTAGATTGGATTCATTTATCGCATCCATGGCCGCCTCGCCGAACAGCTCCAGCTGTCCTCTTTCTAAACGCCCAAACTTGGTCATGCCTACACCAGCGATATATACTTCTCTCAAATTCATCCCTCTTCTTAAAGTTGACCTATTCCTCCAAACCACCCTCAGGCGCGGCGCTTAGTGCGGCCGCAATTTCTCAGTGGCCTTATAGTCTATGACCCAGCGTGCATCGTCTTCCTTGATCACAACGGCGTATTTGTCCCGGGCTTCCTGTACCGATATCTTACCTGCTCGGACATCGTCCCGCACGAGGTCAGGATGCCGGGTTCGTGGGTCTTTCTTCAGTTTCTCCCTTAGCTCCTTGGTCGCCTTGTAATCGACGGCAACATCCTCCGGGTTGTCGGTCAGAGACTTGGGGTCGATGACCACGCCGTAGACGTTCCTCGCCCTTTCGACGGTTATCAGCTCATCACGGACGTCCAGCCTTATCTTCTCGGGGTCGCGGTTAAGCGGATTACCCCACCCCCCGGCGCCCATGCACTCCGTATAGAGAATATCACCCGGGTACATGGGGGCCATGGACATGGTCGGGAAGAACTCCTTCTCCTTCTTGCCCGCCCGCTTCAAGTATAAATCACCGGTGGGGGCATAAGGCGCGCCCCCCGCCCCGGCCGGCGGGAAGAAGGTGCCGCTGGCATCGCCGGCCATGAGGATGGTCCGGGCCCCTTCCATCGCGGTGCACCACCGGGAAGCGGTGCAGCCTCGAGCACCAATAAACTCACCTGACCCTTCCATATCCTTAGCCAGGTTCAGCCACTCCCAGTAGAAGGGCATGAGCAGTTCGCACACCTCCACCGAGCCCCGCAGCACCACCCCGGTCAGCACGGTGCCGCAGACGCCGTCCCAGCCGTCGTGGCCCTTGACGGCACCGCTCCCACCTTCTTCGAGGAAGGGAGCGGCAAAGTACTCGATGTCCTGCCCGGTCCGGGGGTCTTTGATGGGCACGCGGCCGGTAACGTCAACGGAGTAATGCCGCGAGGAAACGCCTTGGGCCTTTTCCGTAGCCTTGGAGAGCGCCTGGGTCACGGCATCAGTTATTTCGGTGGCAGTGCTGCACCCGCATGCACCATAGGTGGCAGGGCGGGTGGGATTAACTATCTTGCCCGGGGGCGCGATGATTGTAATCGGCTTAAGCGCGCCGTGGTTATGTGGCAAATCGGAGTCAGTAGCGTAGAAGATAGGGAAGTAGGTAAAGCAGTGAGTATTGCCCAGCGGGCTGTTGACGAAATCCACCTGGTCCATCGAGTCTGAGAAGTCAAAGGTCATCTCGTCACCCTTAACAGTCAGCTTGACTCTAACCCAGGCGGGGCGTTCCATCACCGTTCCGTCCGAGTCCACGGCGCATTCACCGGTGTACTCGCCGTCGGGAATCTGGCTGATTTCCGCCCGCATGGCCTTTTCTCCCCTGACCATCATCTCATCGCAGCATGCGTTGACCGTATCCAGCCCATACTTGTCAATCATGGCGCGGATGTCTTCCTGGGCCCGCTGGATGGAGCCGTATATAACCATACAGTCGCTCCATACGGCGGCCGAGGTACGTATGTTATCGAAGATGATTTCTTTAGCCTTTTCGTCAATTTTTCCTTTTTCAATGAACTTTATCGGCGGGATGTTGATACCCTCGGCGATGCAGTCGTAGGCCTGGGGGAAGTAGCTACCGGAATAAGCGCCGCCGCTGTCAGCCATGTGGCCGCGGAAATGGTAGTAAAATACCAGCTCATCCCCATAATAGACTGGTACCAGGAACGTCCAGTCAGGCAGGTGGCCGCTCTGCAAGATATGGCCGTCGTTACCGAGGACCATATCACCCTTGTCCAGCTTGCCGAACTTTTTCAATATCGCCTGGGTGGGGATTTCCGCAACGAGACAGTGACAGGGCAGGTATTCCACCTGGCAGACGATGTGCCCATGCTTATCGAGCAGCACCGGCCCCAGGTCACGGGCATTGGCCATAACATAGCTCTGGGCGCCGTGCACCACTCGTTCCCCCACCTCACGTGTGATATTCATCAATTTATTCCAGACTACCGATACGGTAACTTCATCAACTTGGCATTTCTGTTGAACCATTGCCTTAACCTCCGATAATGATTGATTATTATCCTGGTGCGGTTTACGTCAGCGTGACATAATTGCCGTATTCATCGACCTGCATGCGGTACCCCGGCGGGATGACTACGTTGGTCATCCTCTCTTCAACCACGCAGGGTCCCTCCAGAAGGTTACCGGCCAGCATCTTGTCACCGTCATAAATCCTGGTCTCCGTGTAGCCGCCGCTTTCTTCAAAATAGGCATCCCGAACACCCTTGAGCGCCTGCCCCACATCCTTGCTGCCCGCCTTAATCTTCTTCAAATTGATAGGAGGCAGCTTGCCTATGGCCGTCAGGCCGAAGCCCATAATCTCCAGGGGGTAATTTTCATCGGCATAGCCATACAGGTCATTGTGCTTGCGGTGAAATGCCGCCAGCCCCTCGTTGATGGCTTCCATGGTAATCGTTTTGCTGGGCCACTCCACGTCGATGCCGCGATACTGACCATAATACTTCACCGTCATCATGCCCACCAGTTCGCGCTGGCTTTCGGGTATTTCCTCCTTGGCAAGGACGGTGAGGCCCTCTTGCTCCATATCCTGGTAAAGTTGCTTAACCCGTTCCAGATCCAGGGCCTGTACCGGCACGCTGTAAAAGCGCGAGTAATCATGTTTGAGATTGACTCCGAGCATACCGAAGGCGCAGTAAATGGGGGCGTACTTAGGTATGAACACCCGGTCAACACACAGCTCTCTGGCTATCTGTACGGCGTGTACCGCTCCGGCAGCCCCGCCGACGCACAGGTAGAAGTCCCGCGGATCGAGACCCCGGCGGGTGATGGTATAAGATACCGTATTGGCCATGACCGAATTGATAACTTTATAAATAGCGGCCGCCGCCTCTTGAACGCTTACCCCCAGCCGGTCGGCTATCTTTTCTTTCAGCGCTTTCTCGGCGAGGTCCTTGTGAAGCTTCATCTCGCCGCCGAGGAAATATTCCGGTGATATATAGCCGAGGATGACATCGGCGTCAGTTACGGTGGCCTCCTCGCCACCGGAACCGTAGCACGCCGGGCCAGGGTCAGCGCCCGCGCTCTTGGGCCCCACTCGAAGGGTATTGGTAACATCAAACCAGGCGACGCTGCCTCCCCCGGCCCCGATGCTGGTGACGTCAATGACCGGTAGAGAGAACCGGTGTTCTTCAATCAGGCTCTCAGTCTTAATGAGCGAGGTGCCTTTACCGATGATGCCAAGGTCAAGGCTAGTGCCGCCCATATCGATGGATAATAGGTTATCCACTCCGTGCAGCTTCCCGATGGTGATTGCCGCGGAAGGCCCAGCGGCCGGCCCGGACATCGCCAGGGTAGCCGGTTTCTCCATCGCGATCTCGGCAGTTTCCACACCGCCGTTATTCTGGATATAGAGGAACTGCCCCTTGAAACCTTCCCGTTCCAAGAGAAGGGTTATTTTTTTAGTGTATTTGTGGATGGCCGGGGCGATGAAAGCGTTGATGATGGCGGTGCTGGTCCTTTCGTATTCGCCCACGGCGGTCAGTATATCAGACGATATGGTGACATCAGCCTCCGAATAGTCCTGCCCGACTATCTCGGCGACCCTTCGTTCGTGTGAATGGTCCAGGAAGGAAAAGAGCAGTGCCACGATGATACTTTCCACCTTAAGTTTCTTGAGGTAGGCGACGGCCTTGTGGACGCTTTCTTCGTTCAACGGCACCCGGACATTGCCCCGCGCGTCTATCCTCTCCTCGATTTCCACGCGCAGATAGCGCGGCACCAGGACCTCGGGAAAGTCGACCCGCCAGTCGTACATATTGTCCTTGGTCACACGCCGGAACTGGATAACGTCACGGTGGCCCTTGGTGCAGAGCAGGCCCATCTTGGGACCCACCCGGGTTGCGATGATATTCGTCCCGGTAGTTGTCCCGTGCACGATGGTGGAAACCTGGCTTAAAAATTGACGGCGGTCTAGATTATTCCGACCCGCTAGAATGTCAATTACGTTCATCGTACCAATTGTCAAATCACGCGGTGTGGTGGGAGCTTTACCCGTCTGGGTAAAGCCTTTGTCATCCACGGAGATAGCATCGGTGAACGTCCCGCCAACATCAATACCTACTCGAAACGCCATATAATTTGCCCCTTTCTGACTTAATGTCCGTAAGTATGCGACCAACCGTCAACACGCACATTAACGACTTCTCACGCAGTTTCAGACACGAAAACCGGATGGCGTTCGCGTTCCCTGCTGGGTTAACTACCACATTATATTTTATCTGCCCCCACCACGCAAACCAGGCATGGCAGCAATATTTTCTTCGATTATTGTCACCATCTTTCCTGCTTTCAGATGCCGAAGATACCCTCAACCTCAATCAGCTGTCCTTCATTGGCCAAGCTGGCCACCCCAACGAGGGATTCACATGGGGTGGGGAACGACGTAAGGTATTCCTCACAGGCGGCCGAACCGACGTAGTCCTTCATGGCGTTGGCTGTAACGAAGGTGGTTAGCTTGATAACGTCATCGAATGTCGCTCCGGCGGCCTCAACCGTAACCCTCAAATTATGCAGGACTTGGCGTACCTGTCCCGCGATATCCCCTTTGCAGACGATATTACCATCCACATCATTGGGGACGACACCGGAGATAAAAATCAGGCTGCCAAACTTTTTCACGATGCAGCCGGGAGAGTACGGAGCGTAAGCCCTGGCAAGGGTGGGGGTCTTGATAATTTCCTTCTCCATCTATGATTTCTCCCTTTCCCGGAATAAAATCAGCTGTTTTAGCAGGTTCCTCTCGATTTCCTCGTTAATCTGCTCTTTTGACTTTCCCCGGTAATCGTAGTAACCCCTACCGGATTTCAGTCCCAGCTCGCCTTTTTTTACCTTATCGGCGATAACCGGAGACGGTTCAGTGGCGTTACAGAGAGTCTTATAGATATGCGTGTTGCCCCTCAGAACGGTATCCAGTCCGTTGATATCCGCTTGGGCCAGCGGGCCAAGACTAGCCAGTCTGAATCCGTAGCTGGATAGGGCGGCCATGTCAAAGTCCTCAGGAGTAACCACACCTTGTTCGATGAGGTAATTGGCTTCCCGGGCTATAGCCGCCTGGATGCGGTTTACGATAAAACCCGGTACTTCTTTACCAACCATAACCGGCTTCTTGCCGATTCTGAGCATTAGTTGCCGGGTGATATTGATGACGTCGTCTCGGGTATCCTTGCCGCGGTGGACCTCAACTAGGGGAACGATGTGGGCGGGCATGAAATAGTGCGTTCCGACGACCCTCCCTGGAGTACGCATCCCTTTGGCCATGCCGGAGATGGTGAAGCTGCTCGTGTTACTGCTAATAATGGTACTGCTTTCACAATCGTCCAGCAAGGAAAACAGCTCTTTTTTAAGCGCCAGTATTTCCGGGATACATTCCACAATGAAGGTGCTGCCCCTGACAGCTTTATCCATGTCGATGGAAAGGAAGCTCTTGATGCGGGACTGCACCACCGCCGGGGTATCTTTTAGGAGGCCAAACTCAGCCAGCAGTTGGAGATGGACGTCCATACGCTTTAGGGATTGGTGTAATATATCAGAATCCTGGTCAACAACCCGAACTGATAAACCGGCGACGGCGAAGTTCAAGGCGATGCCTTCACCCATAAGGCCGGCCCCGATTACCGCTACTTCGCGGATATCTTCAGCCCTCACTAATGGATTCTCCAAACAACTCGATTCCCTTTTCCACGGCTCGGCATAAGTACTTTCAGTAAACCCTATAGCAGAGCCGTGGTTAAGGCGTCATGGCGCCTTCATTGTTAATATAGCTTGGGGTCCTGAGATATATCGAGCATCTCTCTGGCCTGAGCGGGAGTTGTTATTTCACGTCCAAGCTTCTTTCGCAAGGTTCGCTGCTCTTTTTAACAGGGGTATTACTCGTGGGGCACAAATCCCAGATGTGTTTGATGATTTCCCGGTAACGGACGGCATCAGAACTGGTATTGGTAACGGTTTCATCTCTGGCATGACCATGCATATATAATATATCGAAATACTATACGTTCAGAAAATCAGGGTGAAGGAAAAATAATTTTCCATGTTTCGGAATGAACCCAGATACAAACA
>Ga0307379_10011654_pt1 | contig 11521 bp, 6 predicted proteins | sample UN2MG_FD_202237 | JGI IMG/M metagenome (GOLD analysis project Ga0307379, IMG submission 202237) | Soil microbial communities from Risofladan, Vaasa, Finland - UN-2 | ecosystem: Environmental > Terrestrial > Soil > Coastal area > Acid sulfate soil | place: Finland: Risofladan, Vaasa | collected... | reverse complement strand
GTCGCTGCCGGTGGACAAGGTCGAGGGGGACGAGGTATTCTCCGGGACCAACAACCTTGCCGGCGCGATCGACGTTCGCGTGACACGCGCAGGGGCCGACACCACCCTGGGCAAGGTCCAGAAGCTCATCCTCCAGGCCGAGAAGACGCGCATTCCCATCATGCGGATGATCGACCGCTACGCCGGATGGTACACGCCCACGATACTCATGCTGGCCGGCACGGTCCTGTTCTTCACCCGCGGCCAGGGCGGCATGGAGCGGGCTGTCACAATGCTGGTGGTGGCCTGTCCGTGCGCGCTGGTTCTGGCCGTGCCGACGGCCATGGTCGCGGCACTGTCGTGCGCGGCCCGGCTGGGAATACTCATCAAGGACGTCTCCGGCATCGAGGCGGCCAGGCACCTCAACGCATTTGTCTTCGACAAGACCGGCACGCTGACGACCGGCGAGCTGAGCGTCACGCAGCTTGCCCCCGCGCCCGGCGTGGACGGCGTGGACCTGGTCAAGGCGGCCGCATCGGCGGAGCAGATGTCCAAGCATCCGGTCGCGCGGGCGGTGACGGCCGTCGCCCGGAAGGCCAAGGTGCCGCTGGCCGAGCCGACGGCGTTCGAGGAGGTATCCGGCCGCGGCGTGCGGGCGACTGTGGGCGGCGGCAAGGTACTCGTCGGTCGATCCGCCTGGCTGCGCGAGGAAGGCGTCAACATGGACGTCATGAACGATCCTCGCCTGGCCGAGCCGGAAGGTCTCAGCACCCTGTACGTGGTTCGCGACGGGAAGGTCCTGGGCTGGGTAGGGCTTGAGGACCGCACCCGCCCGGAGGCCCGCAAGGCGATGGGCGACCTTCGCCAGTTGGGCATGCGCGAGCTGGTGATGGTGACGGGCGATCGTTGGTCGGTGGCGCGTCGGGTGGCCAGGGAAATGGGCTGCACCGAGGTCCAGGCGGAGGTCCTGCCGGCCGACAAGCTGGAGCTTGTGGACGCGCTGAAGCGGCGCGGGCAAACGGTGGCGGTCGTCGGCGACGGCGTCAACGACGCGCCCGCGCTGGCCGCCGGAGACCTGTCCATCGCGATGGGCGCCGCCGGCAGCGACGTGGCCATCAACTCCGCCACCATCGCGCTGCTCAACAACGACCTGCGGCGGCTGCCCTTCCTTGTGAGGCTGAGCCGGCGGACAATCCAGGTGATTCACCAGAACCTCGTCTTCGGCATGTCGTTCATCGTGGCCTTCCTCATCCTTGCGGGAATGAACATCATCACGCCCGTGATCGGCGCCGTGCTGCACATGGTGGCGGCCACGTTCGTCATCTTCAACAGTGCCAGGCTGGTTCGCTTCGGTGAGGAGCTGCACGAGGACGACGCCCGCCGCAAGGCGGCGGCCCCGGCCGTGCGGGTCGAGCACGTTCCTGCAACCTGAGCCGATTACTGCATGGGCTGCAGATCCCGAAGGCCCCAACGGGGTGCCTTCAGTAGATGCCTTCGGCAGGCACAGAGAACGCAGAGAAATCAATGCGGACAGGCGAAGCCCCAACCTCCAATCGCCAAGCTGCGATCAAGCTCCGTATCTCAAGCCCCAAGCGCTTGCCCGAGTCCTCTCGAACGGAAATGGCGGCGCGTCTTCGGCAGCAGGAGCACCGCCAGGACGAACAGGGCACCCAGCCCCTGAATCACGACCAGAACGGGGTTGGTGCCGCGCAGGCCCCATCGCCAGACGTCCGGCAGCGCCAGGCCGATCGCCGCCCGCAGCAGCCCCGCCGCCGCGGCGGCGCCGACGACCCAGTAGCTCCAGCGAACGCCCCGTCCAAAGCATCCCCAGAGAAGCCACTTGGCGACGGCGGCGGCAAGCAGCCCCGCAGCGATCAGCAGCCCGACGGGCGTATGGAACTGCCGTACCGACAGGACCACCAGGCCCGCGAAGCCGATCACCAGTGCGGCGGCGCGTCCCAGGCCGGCCAGCAGGTTGACGGCCCCGGGCATGGTGGACGAGGCCGCCGTGGCGTCCATCTGCCGGCGCTGAAACAGCGCGATGCCGACGGCCAGCAGGCCCGCGAGGTAGAGCCCGCAGTAGGCCCCCGCCAGCGCGACGAACGAAAAAGGAATGGTCGTGGCGATGGGGCGGGACAGGGCGTCCATCGAGTAGAAGTAGGTCAGGTTCGGCGCGGCCCAGCCCAGGAGCCTCACGGCGACGTACTGCGAGAAGTTGCCCAGGAACGGATGCACCGACCCGACCATGAACGCCCCGAAGCAGACCAGCAGCGTCATGGCCTGGCCCAGGCGCGTGCTGGCCACGATGGCCATTGCCACCAGCACCATCACGCCCATGAAGATCAGCGTGACGGCCGCCAGCAGGTCCGAACCAATGACCGGCGGGTCCACGACGGTGGAGGCCGTGCGGACGCCTTTGTAGCTTCTGAAGATCCGGATCGCGGTCGTGAGCCGGTCGTCCCTGTCATAGGCGACGCCTGCTTCGGCGGCCATCGACGCCAATGGCGCGCCGGAAAAGCTGACGTGGTTGATGCGGCCCTGGGTCTTCTCGATGGTGCATCCGACCTCGGTGAGCCGCTTCTTGAACGACTCGTCAGAGTATCCGCGCTCCAGCTCCACCTTCACGACGTTGGCCTGGGGCTGGGGCGGCACGTCGTAGCCCGGGGGCACCACCTTCCAGTCCTTTCCGACGAAGGTGATCAGCCCCATGCCGACGGAGAGGCACACCAGCAGCGACCAGACGCCGGCGGAGGTGAAGGGCAAGCCGAAGAAGAAGTTGCCGCCGAGCGCCATCACAAGGCCCACGGCGACGGCCGAACAGCCCAGCACGATGACGGGCCAATCGTAGGGATCGCTGGCGGAGGGCATCACCTGGTGCCGAACGGTCATCAACAGCACCAGTGTGCAGATGTAGTACCAGACGCTCACGGCGGCCGCCACGCCGAGGAACTTGCCCAACACAAACAGCGCGCGGGACACCGGCTTGGATATCACCGTCAGGGCCGTTCGGTCCTCGATCTCTCGGGCCAGCGCGCCCGACGCGCTGAACGCCGAGACCAGCAGGCTGAGCATCAGCAGCGTGGACAGGCCGAGGTTGACCAGCATCTTCTGGTCGGTCTCGTGGTAGTCTCCTCCGCTTTCGCCCATGGTCCAGCCGGCCATCGGCAGGCTCAGCACCAGAAGCGCCGCCGTCACCAGGACCAGCACGATGAAGATCGGCTGGCGGATGGTCTGAAGAAACGTGTTGTGCGCGATCGAAAGGACCTTGCCCATTTTTCTGTCTTCTCAGCGCCCGTCGGTGCGGGCGATACACTTCCTACGTTTCGGCCGGCGGTAAGTTTGGCCGTGAGCCGCAGTGATTGTAGTCAAGCCCGCGCGGTGCCTGCAAGACGCACGGGTCTGCTGGAGACGCTGGCGAGATGATTGACGAACGGCGCGGAAAGATCGTCGCGGTCGTGGGGACTGTCTTCCAGGCCGCCTTCAGCGTGGTGATGCTGATCATCTGGCTGTGGACGAAGTCGGAGGCGGCCATGGCCTCGCTGTGGGCGCTGTCGGCGGGAGTGCCGCTCTGGATGATGGTGGCGATCCTGTTCTACTGCCGCCAACTGGCCAAGCGGGAGGCGCTGGAGATCGAGGAGATTTCCGCCCGCGGGGGCGAGCAGGCGGCTCTGTTCGAGCGGCAGGACGAACTGGAGCTGCGCCCGGCAGCCAGGAGGCTGGCCTGGACCGAGCGGTGGATATCGCCGGCCTTCACGCTGCTTTGGGCGGGCGCGCAGATCACGGCTGGCGTGCTGGTGGCGAGGCATCTTTCGGGCACCTCGGCCCGGACGCTTGTCTCGCCCGGACAGGGGTTCCTCTTCCCACTGCTGACCGGCTTCATGGCGTTCCTCCTAAGCTACTACTGCCTGGGGATGGCCGGCAGGGAATGCTGGCGCGTCCTGCGCGCGACGGGCAGCTACCTCCTGATCAACGCCCTGTGCATGGGCGGCGTGGCCGGGGCGCTGATCGCCTACTGGCAGGGCTACAGGCAGCTTGACCGCATCGTGGCCTGGGCCGTGCCCGTCGCGCAGCTCGTGCTGTCGGTGGAACTCCTGCTGAACTTCGTGCTGGACATCTACCGTCCGCGGGTTCCGGGGCAGGAGCATCGTTTCAGTTTCGACAGCCGGCTGTTCAACCTGATCGCCGAACCGGGTAAGGTCGGCCATTCGATCGCGGAGACCATCAACTATCAGTTCGGCTTTGAGGTCTCCAAGACGTGGTTCTATCAGCTCGTGAGCCGCGCGGCGGTCCCGCTGCTGCTGGGGGGCGTGGCGATGATGCTGGCCACCAGCTCGATCCTTATCGTGAGGGAAGGCCAGGTGTGCATTGTCCGTCACTGGGGCAGCCTGGACCGCGCCCGCGGGCCGCTGGGGCCCGGGCTGCACGTCAAATGGCCCTGGCCGATCGACACCACCGAGCACTACGACGTCGCCAAGGTGCACGAGTTCCTGCTTGGCGCGGGCGAGGAGCGGGCCGCCGAGGAGATCAGGGGCGACTATGTCAACGGCAAGCAGGTGTTCCTGTGGACCAAGGCCCACGGGGAGAGGAAGGAGCTGGACTTCCTGCTGGCCGTGCCTCCCAAGCAGGGTTCGGCCGACAAGGGCAAGAAGCCGCCTCCGCCCGTCAACATCATCAAGCTTATCATGTTCGTGCGCTACGTCGTGACGGACGTGTACGACTACGGCTACCGGTTCACGGACACGCACAAGGCGCTGGAGTGCATGGCCTACCGCGAGCTGACCCGGTACTTCGCCTCGGCCACGCTCGACTCGGCCGTGGGTGACGGCGGCGAGGACCGCCCGCAGGCCATCATGACCTTCGGGCGCCAACAGGCCGCCAGCAAGCTCAGGGACAGGATCCAGGCCGTCGCGGACTCGCTCGGCATGGGCGTCAAGATCACCAAAGTCGGGTTCTTGACCGTCCACCCGCCTCCCGATGCGGCGCCGGAGTTCGAGAAGGTGCTCAAGGCCAAGAGGGCCCAGGAGCAGCAGCGTTTCCAGGCGGAGGCCGACGCGTACAGAACGCTGGCCAGGTACGCGGGCAGCTCTCTGGCGGCGCTGCGGCTGGCGCTGGCGATCCAGAAGCTCGACGAGCTGGACGAGCTGAATCGCGTCCGCGGCCGGCCCGACGTCTTCAACGAGACTCTCCGCCGGTACGTTCACAGCGCACAGGAGAGCATCGACAAGCTCAACGAGGAGGTGGCGCAGCAGCGCCTCATGGGCAAGCTCAGCGCCGAGCGCCTCACGGACAAGGAGCAGTTGCGAGACGCGTACGCGCAGTATCTGGCGCTGCTCGGGAAGCTCCGCCCCGACGGGGGCATGGCGGAGGCGGTGGCCTCTGCCGTCGATGAGGCGGACAAGCTCTTCGGCCAGGCGGTGGGCGAGCCGGCGGCCATGGTGGCCAGGGCCCAGGCCGCACGCTGGGAGCGTGAGCTTGCCGGCCGGGCCGAGTGGGAGGCGCTGGAGAACCGCAAGCTGGCCTTCGAGGCCAACCCTCTGATGTACATGTGGGACCGCTGGCTGGCCGTCTGGGACGAGGCGATGCCGAAGATGCACAAGTACATCCTCGCTGTGGATCGCGACCGCGTCGAGGTGTGGCTGGACTGGCACCGCGAGCCGTCGGCGCTGGAGTCGGCCGTCGAGTTCACGGGCACCAAGCCCCAGCCCAGGCAATCCGAATGAACCCGCGTCGCGCAGAGCGCGGTAAGGAAGGTTTCAGATGAGAAAGCACATTGGCATGGTGATCCTGGCGCTGCTGGTGGTGCTGTTCCTGGCGGTGTACATGGTGGCGTTCCAGGTCTCAGAGTTGAAGGACCTGGTGGTGGTGGAAACCTTCGGCAAGACCACTCGTGTGCTGTCGGGGCGAGACCCCAACCACGCCGGGCTGCACCTCAAGTGGCTGCTTCCGGTCGAGGAGACCATCCGCTTCGACGCCCGGACCCACATCTTCGAGGACACCCTCGAGGAGACCCAGACCAACGACAAGTACAACGTGATACTGTCGGTCTTCTGCGCGTGGCGTATAGAGGACGCCTACACGTTCATCCGAAAGATCAAGACCGTCGATGCGGCCGAGGAGGCCATCAAGACCAGCCTCCGGGCCGCCAAGACCAAGGCCGTCGGCAGCCGAGACCTGGCCGATCTCATCAACACCGATCCCGCGAAGATGAGGCTGGAGCAGGTCGAGAAGGACTTCACCGATGGCGTCGCGCGCGAGGTGGAGGAGGCCTACGGGGTCAAGATAGTCATGGTGGGCATCAGGAGGCTGGGTTTCCCTCCGGACGTGACGTCGAAGGTGATCGACGTGATGAAGGCGGAGCGGCAGTCGATGGCCGCCGATCACGAGGCCCAGGGCGAGGCCATCGCAACGGCCATTCGCGAGCGCGCCAAGGCCGCCAGCGCGAAGATCCTGGCCTTCGCCAAGCGCAAGGAGGACGCGATTCGCTCCGACGGCGAGCGCGCCGCGGCCGAGTACTACAAGAAGTTCAGGGGCAACGAAGACCTGGCGATCTTCACTCGGTCGCTGGAGTCGCTGGAGAAGGAGCTGGCCAACCGCGTGGTGATCCTGCTGGACGAGGCGACGCTGCCCACGCTGAAGTGGCTGCGAGAGCCGCCGACCGTCGAGTCGCTCAAGCAGATGGCGACAACTCGTCCGGCCGCCGACGGCAAGAGCCGCTCCCAACGCAGGTAGCGCGTAATCGGAGAACGGGCCAATGGTTGAACCGTCAAACACACCGCTTGCCGACGAGCCGCCGGGCGCCGAGGCCGCCAGCGTCGACACGGCGACCAGCAGCATGGGCAATGCCCTGCGGATGAGCTTCCGCCTGCTCACCGTGATCATGATGGTCGTGGTCGTGCTGTTCGCCCTGACGGGCGTGACAGCCGTCAGATCGAACGAGAAGGGAATCAAGACCATCTTCGGAAGGAATGTCGGGGTCGTTGGGCCGGGCCTCCAATACACCTGGCCGTTCCCCGTCGGGAAGATCGAGAAGATCGCCGTCAGCGAGCAGGGCCTGACCATCAGGGACTTCTGGATGTACGAGGCCCCTGGCGACGTGGGCAAGGATCTGTCCGAGCGCCCCGTGGTCGGGAACGACCTGCGGGCCGGGCTCGACGGCGCGCTGCTGACCGGTGACTCCTATCTTCTGCATGCGAGAATAGTCTGCAGCTACGTCATCAAGGACGTGGTGGCCTACAGGCAGAACGTGGTTGATCCCGACGAGGCGATCACCGCGGCCGTCTGTTCGGCGGCCATCCACGCCGCCGCCACAAGGACCGCCGACGGCTTGATGACCGCCGAGCAGGGCCCGTTCGTGCAGCAGACCGTCAGCCGTGCCCAGGAGATACTCAACAGGCTCGGCGCGGGCGTCCGGATCACCAAGCTCAACGTGATAAAGCCGACTTGGCCGCTTCGAGCGCTGCCGGACTATGCCGCCGCCCTGCAGGCCGCCCAGAGGCGAGACTCGATGGAGTCCGACGCCCGCGGGGAGGCGGGCAAGGCGCTTCAGGGCGCCGCCGGACCCAACTACAGGAAGCTGGTGGGCGTGCCGTATGCCACCAGGCCAGAGGAGTGGCGGGATGAAAGGGCGAAGGCCGTCAGCGGCGAGTTCGATCTCATCGGCGACTATGAGCGGGCCCGGGCCAGGAAGGACGACCGGCAGGCGGAGATGCTGCTGGCCAGGATAGACGAGGTCCTGGAGCGGCGCACCACGCAGGGCGAGGTTACGTCGATCCTCAGTGCGGCGGGCACCTACAGGGACAATCTCAAGCAGGCTGTGATGGCAAGGGCCAGCCGGGTCGAGAAGCTGCTGCCCGCGTATCGCCAGGCCCCCAGCCTGCTCCTGGAGCAGGAATGGAGGAGCGCGCGGGCGAGGATACTGGATTCGCCAACCGTGGTTAAATGGTACCTCTCACCCGGAAACGGCAAGACGGTCGTCCAGATCAACACGCCGCCGGAGATCGAGAAGGAACTGCTGAGGCGGCGGCTCCAGGCGGACAAGGACAGGCAGCAAGCTCCCTCCGGCGGGAGATGATTCCCGGCCCCGGGCAGGTTTCGATAGGGCAGTTACATGGTCGAGATGGACACGGGCGTTGTGGTCACCCGCGGGCTGACGAAGATCTTCCGTGACTTCTGGCTCCGCGAGAAGGTAACTGCCGTCTCCGGCCTGGACCTGGACGTCCATCCAAGGGAGGTCTTCGGCTTGCTCGGGCCCAACGGCTCGGGCAAGAGCACGACGCTGAAGATGATTCTGGGGCTGCTGTTCCCCACGCGGGGACAGATCGCCGTGCTGGGCAGGCCGCCGACGGACGTGGCCGTCAAGGCCAGGATCGGCTTTCTCCCGGAGGAGTCGTACCTGTATCCGTTCCTGGATGCGCGGGAGACGCTGGACTTCTACGGGCGGCTGTTTCACCAGTCGTCGCGGCAGCGCAGGCAGCGCACCGACATGCTGCTGGAGATGGTGGGGCTGAGCGCCGTGGCCTACCGGCGCGTGGGGGAATACTCCAAGGGCATGCAGCGCCGCATCGGGCTGGCCCAGGCGCTCATCAACGACCCGGACCTGCTGATTCTCGACGAGCCCACCAGCGGCATGGACCCCATCGGGACCAGGCAGTTCAAGGACCTCATCCGCACGCTGGCGGCCCGCGGCAAGACCGTCATCATATCCAGTCACCTGCTGGCCGACGTGGAGGACGTCTGCGACCGCGTCTGCGTCCTGTACGGCGGGCAGAAGCGGGCGCTCGGCAGGCTCGACGAGCTGCTGGCCCAGGGCGGACTGACACAGATAACGACGGACCAGCTCGACGAGCAGTCCCTTCAGGATGTCCGCAAGGCCCTGGCCGGCTCGGGCAGGGACATCCGCCAGGTCACTACGCCGCGAGACAAGCTGGAGTCGCTGTTCCTGCGGATTGTGGAAGAGGCGCAGGCCCAGCGGCTCGTCACCGGCGGGGTGACTGCCGGCGGCGAGGTGGCCGAGTTCCTGCGAGGCGAGGGCGACCAGCAGGCAGGCGTGATCGAGCAATTGGTCAGCGCCGCGGCGGCCGAGCCGCCCGAGGAGCAGGTCGCCGAGCCCCAGCCCGTACCCCAGCCGGCCCCGCAAGAACCCGAGCAGGTCCTTGATGAACTCGTGGTCTCGACCGCCGAGGGCGACCAGGGCCCGCAGCCGCCGACTCAGCCGCAACGACCCGCTCCACAGGCCGACCGATCGGTGATCGATGAGCTTCTCCGAAAGCGCGGCGACCAGGAGCAGTCATGACCGATCTGCCGCTGCACGCTGGCACTGAATCCCCTGGGGGCCGGCGGTCTCGCCGCGGCCGCGCGGGGCTTGTCGTCGGCCTGCTGGCGGTGGCGCTGGTCGCGGTGACCTCGCTGTGGGCCGTGCCGGGCGCCTTCGGTGGCTGGCGGGCGCCCCCCTGGGCCGTCGGCGTCAGTGGGGCGCTTCTGGTCGGGCTTCTGGCCGCGATCATGTCGATCGACGGCGTCCGCGCATTGGCATGGCACACCTTCGCGCAGTGCGTGCGCATGAAGGTGGCTGCCGTCTTCGTATTCATGCTGGTCGTGTCGCTGGCGGCGCTGCCGTTCATCATGACCGGCGACGGCACGCTGGCCGGAGCGATCCGGACGCTGCTGGCCTACGGCGTCTCGATCACGGCCCTGCTGCTGAGCCTCGTTACGGTGCTGCTGGCCACCAGCGTGGTGGCGTCGGACGTCCGCCAGAAGCAGATCTTCATGACTGCGACCAAGCCGCTGGCCCGCTGGCAGTACATCCTGGGCCGCTGGCTGGGCGTGGTGATGTTCGATGCGGTCCTGCTGGTGCTGGCGATGGCGGCGGTGTACGCCACCGCCCAGTACCTGCGACGCCAGCGCCACGGCATCGGCCCGGAGGACCGGCGCGTCGTGGAGACCGAGGTTTTCAGCGCCCGCGCAAAGGTCGCCCCGGAACCGCAGGACATCGAGCGCGAGGTCCAGGAGCGGATCGCCTACCTGAAGCGCGAGAACCTCTATGACGGCGCCGTGGAGGCCTGGAAGTCCCGCACCTCCGGCGACGAGGAACTCGCCGAGCGTAAGCTCACGGCCGAAATCCGCAAGGACATCACCGAGGCCCGCAACTCCGCCGGGCCGAACCGCGGGCTGGTCTGGCGGTTCAGCGGCATCGAGACCGGCGGGCGCCAGGCCGCCGGCAGCGGCACGGTGGAGCAGGTTCTCCGCGGCGAGGGCCGGCTGCGCATCGCGGCCGGGCCGCGGTTTCTCAGCAAGCTGCTGTTCAAGAGCCCCGTGCGGATCGACGGCGTGGACGGCCGGGTCGTCGAACTCGGCGAGGACACGTTCGTCGTGCAGTTCTACGCCCGGAACATCCCCCTGCTGGCGCAGTCCGGCCTGGTGGGGCGGCAGGTGGAGGTGATAGTCGATCCGACGATCCAGGTAACCTACAAGGCCACCACGACCGGCACCATCGAGCTCCAGACCGCCGACAGCGGCGAGCAGGTCCGTCCGCTGCCCAGCGCATGGGAGGTGGAGAACCCTCAGACTCATGCCAGGCACCTGGAATTTCGCAAGGACCCGACCGGCCGGCCCGCGACGCTGACCGTCTCGGCCCGGGCCGTCAGCGACGAGGAGGGCCGACTTGTCGTCCGCTTCACGAACCTCTCAAACGTCAGCGCGAAGATCGCCCCCAGCGACATCTCGGTCCTGCATCCCGCCGGGACGTTTGAATGGAACTACGCGAGGGCGGGCCTGCTGATGCTGCTTCAGTTGGCGTTCCTGGCCGGCCTTGGCGTGTTCGCGGGCTCGTTCCTGTCGTTCCAGGTGGCGTGCCTGGTGTGCCTGACCGCGCTGCCGTTCTCGATGGCCCGGTCCTACCTGGCCCAGTCGGTCGAGGTTTCCTCGGTGATGGCCCCGGGCTTGGACGCCCTGACGATCATGGGGCACATCGCGGTGAAGATCATGGCGGTGCTGCTGCCGGACTTCTCCAGCACCTGGCCGTCCAATGCGCTGGTCGATGGGCTGTACATCTCGTGGGACTACCTCGGCCGCACCGCGGCCGTCACCATAGGCATTCGCGCCGTGGCCGTTCTGGCGCTCGGATGCCTGATCTTCCGCGGCCGCGAACTGGCAAGAGTGCAGGTGTAGAATCCGCGCCGGCGCCGGGCAGAACCCCCGGTTGCCGGCGCTCGTAGTGGATAGCGGATGAGCGAATCCCGTCCATACTGGGTGCAGGCGGCGTGGGTGCTTGCGGCATGCGCGCTGTTCGCCGCGGCGGGGCTGCTGCAGCCGTTGCTCGACCGCATGGGCCAGGAGTATGACCTCGTCCCGCCGGGCAACGTGACGGTCCAGAGGAACCCCAAGACCTTTCTGCTTACGGTGGCCCCCGGGGCGCTGAGGGCGCCGATACTCGGGTATCTCTGGATCCGCGCCGAGAACCTCAAGAACAACGGCCACTACTACGACGCGCTGCAACTTGCCGAGCTCATCTGCGAGCTTCAGCCCCACTTCGCCGGCGGATGGA
>Ga0307379_10011653_pt1 | contig 11521 bp, 6 predicted proteins | sample UN2MG_FD_202237 | JGI IMG/M metagenome (GOLD analysis project Ga0307379, IMG submission 202237) | Soil microbial communities from Risofladan, Vaasa, Finland - UN-2 | ecosystem: Environmental > Terrestrial > Soil > Coastal area > Acid sulfate soil | place: Finland: Risofladan, Vaasa | collected... | reverse complement strand
CTCGAAATCCCCTTTCTCTGGTATGTGCCGTTTTTGGACAAATGCATTATACCAGCTTGAAATGGGGATTTCGAGGCTTTTTTCGAGCGCCGCCTACAAAATCACGCTTGAGGCAGGACTAGTGTAGTGCGCCATATTTGTCATTGAGTACGGCAAGACGATCTGGTATAATGCTTCCATTCCTGAAAGGAGGCATTACCGAATGCGAGTCGCCTGCACAATCACTATCACGGACGATGAACGAAAGACATTGGAGCGCTGGTCTCGCGGCCGAAGAACACCGGCCCGCCTGGTTATGCGGGCCAAGATCGTCTTGCTGGCCGCCGACGGCTTGCGGAACAACGAGATAGGTGCACGAGTCGGCACCGATCAGCAGACCGTCACGCGCTGGCGCAAGCGGTTCGCCGAAAGAGGCCTGGCCGGCATCGAGAAGGATGCCCCACGAGGTGGCCGTAAGCCCACGCGACGGGATCAGGTCGCCCGTATGATCGTCGAGCGCACCACGCAGACGAAGCCCAAGAACGCGACACAATGGAGTGTGCGAACCATGGCAGCGGAGCTTGGCGTCAGCGAATCGATGGTCGCACGCGTGTGGCGAGCCAACGGCCTGAAGCCGCACTTGTCGCGCCCGTTCAAGCTGAGCAATGATCCACAGTTTGTCGAGAAACTGACCGACGTCGTCGGTCTGTATCTGAATCCGCCGGAGCATGCGATGGTCTTCTGTGCCGACGAGAAGAGCCAGATTCAAGCTCTCGACCGCACACAGCCCAGCCTGCCAATGTATAAGGGCCGGTGCGGCACCTATACGCACGACTATAAGCGTAATGGCACCACGACGCTGTTCGCGGCCCTTGAGATGGCCGAAGGCAGGGTGATCGGAACGTGCATGTCGCAACATCGCCATGAGGAGTGGCTGCGATTCCTGAAGCTGATCGATGCACAGACACCGCCCGATATGGACCTGCATCTGATCGTTGACAACTACCAGACGCACAAGCATCCGAAAGTGCAGAAATGGTTGAAACGGCATCCTCGATTTCATATGCACTATACGCCTACAAGCAGCTCCTGGGCTAATCTGGTGGAGCGGTGGTTCCGCGAGATCACCCAGAAGCGAATCAGGCGCGGGACATTCAAAAGCGTGGCTGAGCTGACAAAGGCCATAATGAACTACATCGAGCAACACAACCAGAACCCGAAGGCATTCGTGTGGTCTGCGAAAGTTGAGCACATCATCGCAAAGGTTCGACGCGCTCGGGCTGTGCTGGATAATCAATCAACAAGGTGACACACTACACTAGCTACAGCCAGCAGCCATGGTACAGTCAAACAGAACGCAATTCTTCTCATGCATTATCTCCTCTTGCTTACGGGATCGTCATAGATAGCGGTCCGCATGGACTCCAGACTTACCCGGTAATTACCTTGCCTGCCTCGAGGGAACATATCAGTGTCTCATTGGTTGACTGGCTGTTAGCTCAGAGCGTGTCTGGATTTTGCCTTTCTCGTCGTGCAGGCTCAGCGCCGGCCCGTCCTTGTCCGCGCACAGCCCGACGCGCAGCTTGCCGTTCTCGTCCCACAGGCTCAGCCCCGGCCCGTCCTTGAGCGCGTGCAGCGCGGCGCACATCTCGCCCTTCTCGTCGTACATCCACAGCTTCGGCCCGTCTTCGTCCACGCCCAGTACAATGCGCATTCTGCCCTTCTCGTCTTTCACCACGATTCGCTTGCTGCATATCTCGTCGCGCATGCCCGCAATCGCCGCTTCCAGTGCCGCCAGCCGTTCCTCAACTGTCTTCATTCTTCACTTCCTTTCTCGGTTGCAAGATACTCGTTGAACCACAGCCGAGGGCGCCCGTGCGGACGCGGGCCTGCCTGCCGGTAGGCATGGGCTGTGCTACATTATGGCGCCGCGTGCAGCGCGTGCACCTCGTGGCCGCCTACTTCGGCGCCTGCCAGATCATGAATCCGTCGGGGCCGAACAGCCTCAGCGAAGATTCGGGATACGTGATCTTCCGGCCGTCGGCTTGGGTCGTTACGCCCGCCCCCAGCGCGCACCGCATCTTGCCGTTTTTGTCGAACAGGCCCAGCGCCGTCCCGTCCTTGCCCACGCTCAGCCCGGCGCACAGCTTGTCGTTCTCATCGGCCAGCCACAGCCTCGGCCCGTCCTCGAGCACGGTCAGCCGAGCGCGCGCCTTGCCGTTCTCGTCGCGCAGGTCCAGCGCCGGCCCGTCCTTGAGCAAGGTCAGCAGTGCGCGCAGCTTGTCGTTCTCGTCGAGCAGGGCCAGCCCCGGCCCGTCCTTGCCCACGGCCAGCAGTGCGCGCAGCTTGTCGTTCTCGTCGCTCAGGGCCAGCCCCGGCCCGTCCTTGGGCGCCGTCAGCCGGGCGCGGTATTTGCCCTTCTCGTCGAGCAGGCTCAGCACCGGCCCGTCCTTGCCCACGGCCAGCAGGGCGCGGTCTTTGCCGTTCTCGTCCGAAAGCCACAGCCCCGGCCCGTCCTTGCCCACGTCCAGCGTCGCGCGCGTTTTCCCCTTCTCATCCTCAAGGATGAACTGATTCGCGCGGACGATCTTCGCCGCGCCCGCCTGTCTGCCCAGGCCCGCCGCCTGTGCATCCGCCGTTTTCATTGCCCCGCCCGAACACCACAACAACACGCACACGCCCGCCGCAAGGCACACGCCCGCCAGCAGCGCCCGATTCCACCGCTTCGCCCGCATCAGTTCAGACGCCACGCCCCGCAGTTCGCTCTCCATCTTCTCGAACCGTTCTTCAGTCGTCATGTCAGAATCTCCGCTTGAAACAAAAGAACCGCCTGCCGGTACAGCCGGCGCCTGTGGCACAGCCGCCCCCGGCTGTGTATGCTCCTGTTCCCGCACCTGCACCTCAGCCCCGCAGTTCGGGCAGTGCACAGTCCTTCCCGCGAACGCTGCCCGCGCCCTCAGCCTCGTTTTGCATGACTCGCACGTCAGTTCTATCTCCGCCATGTGACGTCCTCCTTGTCAACGGCGTGACGCTTCCACACCCGCGCCCGTATGGTCACTGTAACGATGCTGAACGGCACGCGCCGAACCGTTTCCGATCATTCAAGCAGCTTTGGAGGAAGAAGTCAAGCACGAAAACGCCCACCCGTGTAGCTTGGCAAAAAAACAGGGGCGGGAGCCGAATGCTGCATCCGAGACCCGCCCCTGATTTCATGTTCGCGCCGGCAAACGGCGCTTCTTACGCGATCAACTCAAAACTGCGAATCTTCTCCTCTCTCCGTGCCCTCCGTGTCCTCCGTGGTTAGCCCCCTCTTCTCTTCCGCTTATTGCGCCAGCTTGCCGAACCGGTTTGCGATGGCGAGCGCGGGATCGACCGGCACCGCCACGGGCTTCACGCTTTTGGGCGTTTTGATGAGCGGCGTGGCGTGCAGCTTCTTGCCTTTGAACCGCGGCAGGTATTCGGCCTCGGCCGCCATCATCTCGGCCGTCATCTCGCGGATTTCGGCCAGCGTCAGCACGGCGGCCGTCAGCGGGTCCATCGCCACGGCCTGCATCGCCATTTCGGGATCGCCCGCAATCGCCGCCTGCGCCGCGAGGCCCTGCGCCAGGATGTTGCTCATGTTCAGCGCCGCACACTGCGCCGGCAGGTTGCCCACTACCGTGGGGTGCAGGCCCAGGCGGTCGACGAAGATCGGCACCTCCACGCAGCAGCCGTTGGGCAGGTTCGTGATGTAGCCGTCGTTCCGCACGTTGCCGTTCAGCCGGAATACGTCGCCCGTTTCGTGCGCCTCGATCAGGTGCGAGCAGTATTCGGCGCTGCGCGGGCCGAGCGCGGTTGATTCGATCGACAGCGGGTCCTTCTTGCTGAACTTGTCTTCGAGCATCAGCCCGTACTTGTAGTAGGCGCCGGTCTCGCCGCCGAACGCCGGCTGGTCGCAGTACAGGCCCAGGGCCTTCTTGTTCTTGCGGAAGTAAGGCAGGTATTCCGAGAGGTGGCCGGTGCTTTCGGTCATGAAATAACCGAAATGCCGCATCACCTCGCCGCGCACCTTTTCATTGATGAAGTACTCGGGCTTCTCCATCACCGAGCGCAGCTTCGGATACAGGTCCTTGCCGTCCTTTTCGAGCTTGAGGAACCACGCCATGTGGTTGATGCCGGCGGCGAGGTAGTCGATCTCGGTCTTCTTCACGCCCACGTAGCCCGCGATCAGGTCCATCGTGGTCTGTACGCCGTGGCACAGCCCCACGAATTTCAGCCCGGGCACGGTGCCGAGCGCCCAGCAGCAGGTGGCCATCGGGTTGGCGTAGTTCAGCATGATCGCGTTCGGGCACAGCTCCTGCATATCCTTCGCGATATCCAGCAGCACGGGGATGGTGCGCAAGCCGCGGAAGATGCCGCCGGGGCCCAGCGAATCGCCGATGCACTGGTCCACGCCGTACTTCAGCGGGATTTTGTAATCGAAGCCAAACGCCTTCATTCCGCCCACCTGGATCATGATCACCACGTAATCGGCGCCCTTCAGCGCCTCGCGGCGGTCGGTGGTGGCGGTTACGGTCGCCTCGATGTTGTTGTCGCGCACCATTCGCTGTGCGAATGCGTGCATCTTGTCGAGCCGCCTGTGCGACGGCGCCATCAGAGCGTATTCGCTGCCCTTCAGGCACGGCGTTGCGAGCAGGTCTGACATGAGCGTTTTGCAGAAAACAATGCTTCCTGCGCCGATCATTGCGATTTTGGGCATGGGGTTGGCTCCTTTCGGAAGAGAGTGATAGAATCCAGAATTCAGAAGAAAGATACTTTGTGTAATATGTGCTATCCTGCGCGCGAGTGATGCGACTGCGGCATTACCCTGATTCCTTTACCGCCTGCTCGATAGAGATCTTGAGGTTCCGAATCTCCTCCTCCCTGTGGTACCACCAACGCGTACTCCAGATGCGATGGAGACGCCATCCCCTGCCTCGCAAAATCTCCTCGCGCCACACGTCGCGGATGCGCGCGGATCGGTCACTGTGGTATGTGGCGCCATCACACTCGATCCCAAGTATGTAGCCACGCGAGGGATCCGGATGCATGACCGCGAGGTCGATTCGAAATCCGCTGTACCCAACCTGGCAACGTACGGAATAGCCCATGCTTCGCAAGGCTTGGCAGACGTCCTCTTCGAATGGCGACTCGGGTTCGCCTGTCGGCATGCCACCGGTCATCTGGTGAGCCAGCATCCCCAGGATGGCCTCGGCGTAACCCTGGTTGGATGATGAGATCGCCCAAGCGTAGGCCAAGTAAAGCTGTAGATAGTCGGCGGGAACGCGTTCACGGCCGGGAGCGGTGCTTCCTCTCAGGGCGCTCGATATTTCGTCGATGGGCATGCTTCCAACAATGATGACCTGCTGCTTAGCGCGGGTGACGGCAACGTTCAGCCGCCGATGCCCATCCTTTGCACCTACCGGTCCAAAGCGCCGGTAGAAGGCGCCGTGTTCATCGCGGCCAAAGGTGGTGCTGAACATGATCACGTCGCGCTCGTCCCCCTGCACGTTCTCCAGGTTCTTCACGAAGAACCCCACGTGCTGATTGTCGGCTTTGCGCTCGGACTCCTGTTCATAGCGAACCGCAAAGGCGGAGTCACGCCGGCATTCCTCCTCGATTCGGTCTTCAATCAGGTCGCGTTGCGGCTGATTGAAGGTGACGACCCCTATCGTCGGACAGGCACCTTGCCCGAGCCACGTGCTCCTTAGCAGCTCTACCACTTTCTCAGCCTCCTTCGTGTTTGTGCGTGCAGCATAAAGCCCCATCACCTCATGATAGCAGATGGGTCTGGACAAGGCCTGCGTGCCGGCAATGGAAGGAGGTATCTCGAGTCTGCCGGCGTAGAAGGCCCGGTTGCTGAAATCGATCAAAGCGGGGTGTATGCTTCGATAGTGCACCCTCAGGTAGCAGCCCTGTAGCAGGGCAATGGAAGCCTGCAGCAGATCTTCTGTCTGAATGAGGCCCTCCTGGCCGAGTTTCCGCATCTTGGCTTCACGTTGATCCACCGGATCTTTGGAAGGCTCTTCGTTTTCGCTGTCATCGATCGATCCATCATCGTCCAGTTTGGCGGCAAAGAAACTGGTCGGTGGCAATTGCTTCTCATCACCGGCAACAACGACTATCTTCCCGCGGTACACGGTCGGAATGGCCTGCTCGATCGGGCACTGAGATGCCTCGTCGAATACTGCGACGTCAAACAGCTCAGGCTCCAAAGGAAAGATCTGTGCTACAGCCCCGGGATTGACAAGCCAGCAAGGGCGCATGGTCAGCAGACCTTCAGGCAGGCTCAACCCTACTGCCTCCCTGAGTCGTTTGGCTTCGCCATTTATGGATCGTCGCAACTGAAACATCCTTTTCCACGGGCGGTTTCGGATGGCAATCTGCCTCTCCAACCACTGGGCTTTGATGTCGTCCGACTCCCGTAGCCGTTTGGCTTGGAGAAGAGACTTGAGTTGCTCAACCTTGCTGGCGTGTTCGTTCGGGCTGACGGTCACCAGCACCGGATGCTCCTGCTCATGGCGCTGTTGCCACGCCTGAGCAGCGGAGTATTGGACTAATGCGACCCACCATAGTCCGTACTCGCTAGGCTCCATAGCATCGGGAGGCCGAGGCCCCGGCTCTCCCGCACTGCAGGCTTTCTCGTAGTACTCCAGGGAATCCAGGATCGTCTTGCCGATTCCAGTGCGCTGCTGTCTATCTGCCTCAAGGCTGACCAGTATCCCCAGGTTCGAGAGCCCGTCATCCACGGATTGCAGCCACTCCCCCAAGGGCTGGCCCGCCAGTACCGATGATCGCGGTTCGTCCAGCCCTTCGGGTCGGAGAAAGCACTCGAACCGCTCGAGCGCCTGCAGGAGATCCATCGCCACAGGGGCTCGGCGCAGGGCGACCCCCAATTCCCGCACGTAATCCGACAGCTGCTGCGAATCATGCTGCGTCGCGAGCACAAGGCTGACGAGTGTGTCAAGCCAAGCGAACGCACGGGACTTCTCGTTGATCCACAGTGCAGTTTTCAGGCTCTCCAGCGTCACCCTCGCGAAGCTGACCTGGACATCGTCACTCTCGCTGGTCGGCTTCAGACGGATCGGCAGGTTGCGGTTGGCATCGGCAAGCCTCACACGCACGTCCAAGGCATGCAGATGTCTGACGGCCCTGTCGCAAACGGACCACAAGTCATCACCAACGGCATCTGCCTTTTTCCCCCGAATGCCACGTGCTGCCAGGAGAAAAGCGGGAGAAAGGAACCGGAGCGGCTTGGCCTGCCAGGCAAGCACCTTCTGGACCCGCCCCCGCAGCTTCCGCATTTCAGGCTTGGTCATTTCTCTGCAGCGTTCGGCCCACTCGGGATCGGGTTGGTTCGATTCCACTTCCAAGGCAAGGTCCGCGAGCGTCTGGCAACTTGCCAGAGTCTGCTGCCGCTCGGATCCGGATGCGGCCTGAGCGTACTGAAGCCAGGCGCGCAGCAATTTGGCGTAGGGCGAGTCTTTCCGTCTCAGCAGCGGTTGCAGAGCGGCTATCACCTCCGGAGCAGCATTCGCAAAACCGGCGATATCAGCCGGCAGCGCGATCCCCGCGCCATCGCGCTGAACCTGTGCCTGGTGCTTCGCGTGAAGCGCCCGCAGTTCGGCCAAGAACGATTGCACGTCCGAACGCAATGAGGCCGACATCCGCACACTTGCTTGGCGAAACCGCCAGGGATTCCTCAGCGCATCTGAACACTTGAAGAGGCATCCGACTGCGGCAATCCGCCTGGTCAGGGAGTCCAATTCCTGATTGGAGACGCCGCACAAGGCACTGTGGAGCGACGAAAGCGTCCGAACCGATGGGAATTCGGCATAGGTCTTCCCTTCCAGAGCTTTCATCTCACGGTAGGATAGCCCCAATTCCGGGTGCTTTTGGTGAAGGGCCTTGGCGTAATCATCCAGGACGGCCTCAAGCTCCGTGATCTGTCTTGCCAACTTACGCCTTGTATCCCTGTCGCGGTGGGGCGCTTCACGCGGCAACAGGCCCGCTTGCTCACGGATTGCATTGAAGACTGTGAGACGATCCCCTTCTGCATCGTGGACTTCCAAACACAGGTCCGCCAAGCCTATCGCTCGCAGCCGCTCAAGCACCACGCTGGTAGCCGCCTGCTTCTGGCTGACCATGAGCACCTTCCGGCCATGAGCGAGAGCGTCGGCGATAACGTTGACGATCGTCTGTGATTTTCCGGTACCAGGAGGCCCATGCACGACCAAACCCGGACCATTTCTGGCCTGCCAGATTACCTGCTCCTGTGAGAAGTCTGCTTGACAGACGACGTAGCGGTCTTCCTCTGAAGGAGGTTTGCCCTCTGCAGGTTCACTCAACACGGTGCCTGTAATGAAGCTGCCGGCGACCTCCGGATACTGTTCGATGCTTCCCAGGCTCTCCAGATCAGCAAGTATGGCTTCATGTTGCCATCGGCAGTAACCAAGGAAAGCGGAGTTGAAAAGCAGTGGGCTGCGCCCGCCCGCCAGCTCCTTACACACGGGAACTGGCTGTAGGGGCCCCGCGAAGTTGATGCTTGGCGAGTCCCGGAAATGCCCGGCCAAGGCCAGAGTGTATTCCTTGACCCCCTCCCAGTCAAGGTCAATCATCTGCTCTTCATCTGGTGCCGACAATTCAACGTCAAGCTGCCGCCTGATCCAAGTCGACATAGCCAAGTTGAAATGAGGCCCACCGGCATTGGGCGCAAAGCCTATACGGATACATCCCTCATGGCGCAAGTCCGGCTCTATGGATATAGGCCAGAGAAAGACCGGAGCCAGAATTGACGCTACCCCTTCTTCGACATCAGCCGAGGCGTATATCAGCGGGTAGCCAAACCACAGAGCATGCACCCCTGTTTCTCGTTTGGCCAGTTCTCCATACCGACGTATGCTCTTGTCGAGCATCTCGTAGAGCACCATCTGCTCGCGAATGGCTCGCGACTCGGGTTCCGTCAAGTTGCTTCTGAGGCGCAAAGTGACGTTAACAGGAGAATCACCGCCTACGATGGATTGGATGATCCGCTCGGGCAAGACCGGGTCGACAACTCTGAGACGAACGCAGTCCAGCAGCTTTCCGGTACGCGATGTCTGTACCCGCAGCAAAGGACTCCGGGAGATCGAGGCGAGTAGCCGCCTCTTGAAGTGGTCAAGCACTGGATTGGGCATGAGCTACACCAATCGTCCTCGTTCTAAGGCGGAAGACAAAAGAACATCGTGGAAGCTCAACTAGAAACTGCCCTTATTCCGCCCATCGTATCCTTCGTTGTAAAACACGAACAGCCCATCCTTGCCGGGGGCGACGATATCGAGGCGGCCGGTGCCGCGTAGGTCGGCGACGGCAAAGAATATGCCCACGCCCTTGCCCTTGGTGCGCGTCTCGCCGTAGTCGATCACCTGTTTCGAGAACGATTCGCCGTTCCATTTGAAATAGTAGGTGCCCACGTCGTCGTATGCGCCGGGGTCGTTTCCGCAATGCGCGCGGTATCGCTTGCCGGTGATCAGCTCGCATTCGCCGTCGCCGTCGATGTCGGCCCATTGGATGTCGTGGTATTGCGAGTTATAGGGATCGATGGGATGCTTGGTCCACGTGCGTTTGCCTTTGGCGTCGATCTTCTGCTCCCACCAGTCCAGCCCGTAGCCGTGTGCCTGGCCGACGATCAGGTCGTTGACGCCGTCGCGGTTGACGTCGACTACGAGCATAGGCACGCTGCCGCTGCCGAGGTCGAATTCCTCGTGGAGAACCCACTTGTCCTTCAGCGGATTCTTTGGTGCTTCGAGCCAACCTTTAACGAGGATGAAATCGCCGCGGCCGTTGCCGGTAACGTCGCCGAAGCCCAGGCCGTGGCCCTGCGGCTTGTCGTAGATCACGGTCTTCTCGAATTTGCCGGTGCCCTTGCCTTTGGCGTCGGTGATGAGCTTGTGAACGACCAGCGGAGCGCCGGGCGTGTTTGGCACGATTTCGATCTGGCCGTCGCCGTCGACGTCCCACGCGCGCGTCGTTTCGATGTTGCCGGTTTCGGCGATGATGTGCTCGGGCCAGTCGCCGCCCTTCGTGCCGGGGTTTTCGCGCCAGCGAAGCGTATTGCCCCACCAGCCGCCGGTAACGAAATCCATCCAGCCGTCGCCGTTCACGTCCATCGCGATCGTCGAGAAGTCGTCGAAGTACTCGCCGATTGCCTGCACGTCGCCTATGCGGTGGGCCTTCTTGAAGTCGGGGCCTTCATACCAGTAGGCGCCCGAGACGATATCAAGGATTCCGTCGTTGTTAACGTCGATGAGCGCGGCCGATTCGTATCGTTCATCCGAAATCATGACCTTGCGAAATTTCAGTGGCATTCCTTGCTTCTCCTTATGCGTTCAGCGGGTTCATCTGAAAAGCGGATTGAGGCTTGTGGCCGGCGATCTCCGGCCACAAGCCCCGTCGGTCCCTCACTTGCCCGTGTGCAGCTTGATGTATTGGCGCGCCATTTTCAGGTCTTCGAGTGCTTCGGGTGCTTCGCACAGCGGCTTCATCTCGCCGCGGATCGCCTTCACGAAGTTCATCGCCTGCTGCCGCATCGCATGCACCCACGGTAGCGTAGGCTCCACGGTTTGCGGCGTGGCGCCGTTGCCGGGGTCGCGATACATCTGCACCCGGCCGGGGCGGTTGCTGGCCAGCGGCGCGGGCAGCTCCAGCTTGATCCAGCCGTGATCAAACGCGACAAGTGCCGACTCCTGCCAGTCTACCGACGTCCAGTACGGCGACATTTCGATAGTGCCGCACACGCCGCCGCTGCTTTGCGTTACCAGCAGCACGCCCGACGGATCTGCGTGCGTTACCTTGTAGGGCTCGCCCAGCAGATGCCGCAGCAGGTTCACCTGGTGGATGTAGTAGTTCACGAAGCCCACGTACTTGTCGAAAGTCTCCTTGTCCATGTCGGTGGCGGGCTTTTCCCATTCGAGCTGGGGCTGCGGATCGTCGCTGCCCAGAAGATCGATGAAGCCGCTGGCCACCCAATCGCCCGCGGGCATCAGCACGCGCACGTAGCGCAGCTTGCCGAGCTCGTTGGTCTGTTTCAGGCGATCGATTTCGGCCTTGGCATACATCGTGGCGGGGTCGCTGCGCTTGTGATAGCCCACCATGTGCCACGTGCCGCTCTTTTTCAGCGCCTGCATGATCGACTCGCCCGCCTCGATGCTGGCAGAGAGGGGCTTTTCGGTGAATACCGGCACCTTTGCCTTGTACAGCTCGGGCACGAGCACGCCGTGCCGCGAAAACGGCTGCGACGCCACGATGCCGTCCAGCTTCTCTTTGGCCAGCATTTCTTCGTGCGTTTTGTAAACGTGCGGAATGCTGTACTTCGCGGCCACCTTCTTGCCCAGCCCCTCGCGAAGCTCGGCCAGCGCCACCACTTCGCAGTCGGGCACGGTCGCGTAGTTCTTCAAATGGGCGCATTGCCCCATCCCGCCCACGCCAACAAATCCGATCCTCGTTTTCGCCATGTTCCTGATCCTCATATTAGTGTAAAAGCAGG
>Ga0307379_10011651_pt1 | contig 11522 bp, 11 predicted proteins | sample UN2MG_FD_202237 | JGI IMG/M metagenome (GOLD analysis project Ga0307379, IMG submission 202237) | Soil microbial communities from Risofladan, Vaasa, Finland - UN-2 | ecosystem: Environmental > Terrestrial > Soil > Coastal area > Acid sulfate soil | place: Finland: Risofladan, Vaasa | collected... | reverse complement strand
TTTATCTTCTATTTCTTTCTTTTTTTCTTCAGATAATCTAAATTTATTTGCGTTTTCAATAATTAAACTTTTGGCATCTTCTTTTATTATCATTTTTGGTAACCTCCAATTTGGTTATAATCTTGACGTTTAAAAATTTTCCTTTTTGACGAGTAAAGGGCGGAATGTCATATAACTTAAAATAAGCGAAATAATTCGTCTATACTCCCAAATTGGCATATTTTGCGAAGTATTTCGTTCATCCGATCTGTAGCAAAGTTCTTCTTGTTGAAGATAGATTGAAAAGCGAAGTAAACCAAGGGTATCTTGACAACCTCGGTCGACCCGTGGTTTCATGCCAAAAAATTATATAAAAAAAAGCTGCCTAATGCAAGAAAAAATTAACGGTTACCTGTCCTTTAATGCCTAAATTCAAGGACTGCCAAATTCAGAAAATCCACCTTCATAGAATCAAGCCGATATTAACGATTTTTTGAGGAATTAAAGGACAAGAAGCTTCAAACAGGACGGCCTAACCGATGCAGAATGGCCATTAGCAGCCTACCGACAAGGCTTCTACGCATGATTTATAAACCTGCCGATTCACCTTGCTTCTCTCATTAGATATTGCGTAGGACATAGATTTTTAAAGGGAAAATCTAAAGGTCGATTTTTTTTCATTTTTTCCCAAAATTTTTGAGATTTGTCACGAATAATACAGTAAAAGTATCTGGGGACAAAATTAACATGACCTGACCAAAGGGCTTTCTATTAGCTAATTTAGACCTATGGAAGGAAAACATCGAAAATGCGACTGTACTCCGCTGGAAAGTGCTGCGGGAGATTTCGACACCTCAGCCAGCGGAAGAGAGCCGGTTCCCCTAGAAGCAAGACTAAGAGAAAGGAGGAGGATATGAGAAAAGACATTTCCGTGAAAATTAGTAAACCAGTGCTTACACAGCAAATTAATAAGGCTGTGGATCCGGTTAAGAGATTTCTTGGATGCAGCCGTTCTCAAATCAAAAGTTTGACAAACACATATCCTGCCATCTTCAGGTACGTTTATGCGTATGCTATTGGGAGACTTTTGCAAGAGAAGTATAAAGTCTGTGAGCAAAAACACGATGAATTTGCTCGTTTTTCTCTTTCCAGACGATTGGAGCCTAATGAAAGCGAGATAGTGGACCTGCCCTGGGAAGGCATCTTTTATCTTCAATTGCCTTCAAGTGAGAAGCTTGTTCTTCGGACAGATTTTGCGGGATATCATTCACCTCTGCCATTGATTGATGTGCATGTGGAGCAGAAAAGAACAAGACTGGCACAATCTTTCTTTAGCGAACTTAAGGAGCGAGTTTCTGGAATTCGGCATCAGATATTTAGCGGAAGCGGCCGTTTCATGTCCATAGATGAAAAGATAGGATGGGAAGATATTGTACTAAAAGCGGGAATAAAGGAAACTATCCTTTATAATACTTCCGGTCTCTTTTCTAAAAAGGACCTTTTTAAGAAGAAAGGAATTCCACTAAAACGTGGACTTCTTTTCTATGGACCACCAGGAAATGGTAAAACGATGGTTGGTAAAATATTAGCAAGGGAAGTAGATGCGAATTTTGTCTGGGTGACCCCAAAGGACTTAACAGATGTTCCGTCAAGAGACATTGCGAATATATATAGTCTTGCCCGTTTGCTTGCTCCAACGATTATCTTTTTTGAAGACATAGACCTTATTGGTGGTGAAGACAGATTTGGTAGAAGCTTCCGATCAATTCTTGGAGAATTGTTGAACCAGCTGGATGGTTTTGATTCAAATCATGGGGTTATTACTATTGCCACCACTAATAATATTGAGGTACTAGATAAGGCGCTTGCCAATCGTCCTGGGCGCTTTGATATCAGAATTGAATTTCCAAATCCTGATTATCAACTTAGATTAGCAGTTTTGAAGCGATATATTCAAAATCATCCGGTTCCTTCAGATTTAAATCTGGCATGGCTCGCCAAGAAAAACGATGGACTTTCCTGTGCCCATATGAAAGAAATCGTAACCCGGGCTTTGATTCTGGGTCTGGAGAAGGATTGTTTTGACGAGAATGAAAAGGTTCTTATCACCCAGGAGAATTTAGAGCAAGCATTGGCTGCTATGGGTAGCCAGAGAAGACAGGCTGGTTTTCTTTCATGTAATTCAAAGGAAGGAGAAAAAGATGATTAATCCTGTAAGAGGATTTTTGAAAGGAGACGAGGCTATTCAAGGAGGCGTATGTGCGAGGGGGCTTAAAGTCTGCAATCGGAGGTAAATTATGTTTATTTTGATAGGGATTATAGGTGGGGTTTTGTTAAATATCGGTTGTATCCCACAGGTTATAAAGCTGTTCAAAACACAAAGAGCAAAAGACCTCAGTTTATCTTCTCATTTGGTATACCTTTGTGGAATGGCGTTAGTCACGATATACAGTATTCACAGAAAGGACTTACTTCTTACTGTTCTAAACATAGCTGGACTGCTCGGTTTACTGATAATTATAGCAGGAATTCATTTGTATGGACGATTCTCTATTGAAGAAAAGTGTAAAAAGGAGGTGACCACCAATAAGATTTAGCTTGCAAAAACAGAATTTCATTGATTTTCAAAGTGAGGTAAGATATAATTAAACAGCAAGGAGGAAAAAGAAATGACGAAAATAAGATTTTCCAATGGTCACGAAATTAGCAATTGCGAGGGAAAACTGTGCGATGTATATGAAACACCTGATCAAAAAAAGAAACTCCCATATGAGGCATACGACGGTCTACCAATTAGATGTGATAATACTTGGAGCGAGTTCGACTTTTTCGCAGCGGTAACATTGAATGGTTTAATAGGTGGAAGAAGTCCAGCGACATTATATGGCAAGTTATGGCAGAAAAGAAAGGAAATTGGAAAATTATTAGAAAAAATAAATCCAGAATGCGATTTAGCGGACCCTAAACTGCCTTGGGATAAAGTCAAAGAAGACTTAAGGTTATTATTTGATATTTTCACAGGGATTACTGGCATCAAAGAAGCAATCACAACAAAGATATTGCACAAAAAAAGGGAAAAATTAATACCGATTATTGATAGCAAGATTATTGAAGACATGGACCTATTTGCTCTATTTGGGGAAAAGAAGAGTGCCACTAGAAAAGCCAATAGCGCTACCGATAGAATTGTTCAATACACAGAATTGATTAGGAAAGGGTTGCTAAAATATACGGAGGAAATAGAAAAGATCCAAAGAAATATGGAACAAAAAAAATATAGTCTGAGCAAAGTAAGAATATTCGAAGCCTTAATTTGGTACAATGCCGAAAAACTAAAATAGAACTGATAGCAGTAATTGGCAAGAAAGGAATTAAAAGAGGAAGAAATTCAGAAGAGGATAGGCGATTAAGAATTAAATCGAGGGATGCGGGTAGTTGGCTCGCCCTATGATGAATACAAAGGGAGGAGACGGGGCACTAAAAAGGACGAGGTTAAGACTCTGAAACGATTTCTTAGAGAGGTTAATAAAGAAAACATTTAAGCAAGAAAGTGTCGGTTCTGGGTTCTGTTAATATTCCAGATGTGTTATTATGAATAGCAGACAAGGCCTAATTTAATTCTGAAGGAGGGAAAATGAATGGTTAAGAAGAACTTAAAAAGAAAGAATGAAGAAAACAAAATTGCGAAAGAAATATGTGAAGGATTAGAAGCCGAATTCAAAAACGGCAAATTAGCTATAGGCACACAAAAGCATGTCATGATTGGCTGCACCGTTGGAGTTAAAAAGAATGAGCTAAAATTATTGTTTCAATCAGCAAAACAGGATGTTGTAGTTTTTCTAAAAGAAGAAAAGGAAAGGAAAATTCCTGAAGCAGATTTAATAGAAAGATTTAGAGGAAGTTTTTGTGACAAAGATCATGAATTCACCATTCCTTTTTTGATTTTTGAAGTCAAATATAAAAACATCACTACTCACCAGGCAAGACAGTATAGTGAAGAAGCAAGAATGATTAAACATATCTTTCCTTTTTGTCTCTATAATTTAGTGTTAATTAAGACCGGGAATATTAAGCAAGATAATGTAGATAAAGTATATATGGCTGGTAAGAATTTTGATGAAATATTATATTTCGATACTCGTAATTCCGAGGAAATTGTCAAGAAACTTAAGGACGTAGTCAAAGGACATATGAATTCTTTAAAAGAGAACAAATATTTCAGATTTAAGAATTTTATAAATGGCACATAGATAGCCCTGCTGTAAAAATACCATAAAGGGGGAATTCCATGAGACCGTTGAGTCATTCGGCGATAGCACTGTATTTGGATTGCCCATTGAAGTATAAGCTGGTTTACGTTGATGGGCTTGAGACTGAGGAGAAATTTTATTTTAGTTTTGGGAGCAGTTTGCATAAGGTGGTGGCATTTTTTTATGATGTAAAGGTTCCTCATCCACCTTCATTGGAAGAATTATTGAAGTTTTATCAGGATAATTGGGAAAGGGGGGGGTACGAAAACGAGGAGCAAGAAAAGGAATATTTTGAATACGGTAAACAGATTCTTATTGAGTTCTATAATAAACATATAAAGGACTACCACCTTCCTCTCGCTGTTGAGAGGCGATTTAATTTCAAGGTGGATAATATACCAGTAACAGGATATATTGATAGGATTGAGAAACTTCCAAGCGACAAGGTGGAAATCGTTGATTATAAATCAGGTAAGGGTCTATTTGAATTAAGCCAACTGAGAAAAGATTCGCAGTTATCGATTTATCAGATGGCGGTTGAGGAAGCCTTTGGGCTTGAAGTGGAGAGGCTTACTTTGTATCATTTGCGGTCACAAACACCCTTTTCTATAGGCTCTCATTCTAGGGAGCAGATTGAACTCATGCGCAGGTGCATAGTGGAGGTTGCTGAGGCTATTCAGAAGCAGGAATTCGAGCCTAAAAGAGGTAATTATTGCCCCTGCGAATTTCCCCAGTTTTGCCCTTATTACAGATATCGATATATGACTGAAGAAGAGAAAAAAGTCAAGGCTTTCCCTGATATAAAGATAGAGGAAGTGGTCGAACAGTATGGGGAACTGAAGGTAAAGTATAAAGAACTAGACCTGAAGGAAAAAGAATTGAAGGAAATTTTAGTCAAATATTTTGAAGAAAAGGAAGTGAGAGAAATCTGTAGTGACAGTCACAGAATATATCAATTGATTATTGAGAAGGACCAATATGATGAAGGCGAAGTTCGAAGGATTCTTGAGCCTGAGGGACTATGGAAGAGGGTTGTGAGTCTGAATGGAAAGATGTTAAGTGAATTGTTAAAAGACCCCCGCCTACGTATGGATGTTAAAAGGCGACTGGATGCTATAAAATCAGTAAAAGGGATTTTACAAATAAGATATTCAAAGGTAAAAGATATGGAAAGGGAAGTTTAACGATTGATTTATGTCTCTTCAATTTGAGAGCGAGCGTCGATGTGCCAAAAACGTATGGTTGGTTTTTCTCTTGGCAAATACAGAATCTTGCCTAGATATTCGTGAGAAAGGAAACGTAGATGAAAAGAAGTAATTTTGATTCAGAAGCGGCGAAAGGCAGAAAGAGACATCGAGAAGTTGAGACCACTCAAGCACGGGAGGAAAATATACTGGAAAGATGTAAGAGGCGAATTTATGTATTGCTTAAGCTGTATAAGAAATTATATAGGTTACTCGATTGGGTTTTTAAGCCGCGAAAGGGGAGCTGGGAACCGCCGAGTGAGGATACTGGGCTTCTTTATCTACGGCTTTGTCGGGCTATAGAAGATAAACTGAAAATTCTAGAGCAGGATTTCGAGTACGTCGCGGAGGTAGAACGTTTGTGCTTGGCCGCAAACTATGAATCAACCACGCTCCCAGCCCGTAATATTTTTCTCAAGATGAGAAAGATGAAATGGGTTCCATTTGAAAGATTAATAAATGTAGGTCCGCGTGATTGGAAAAGAAACGGGATATCTATATGCTCCACTTTTTTGAGAACGATAGAGATATTACGGTATAGTTCGTGGATAGACCGGAGGAAAACATGTCCAATTTTAGACACTGACGACCTAGAATTGTTGGAGATGGTGAGGAAAACAATAAACCAATATAAGCAGGTGAGTAAAGAGAGAAAGAGCTTATTAAAGGATGAGAAGAAAAGTGGTATTAGGCGAACGGGCGTGGTCTTGAAATTTTCCACGCCACCGAATACCACTTGGAAAATGGTGAAAATTAAGTTTGTTTCGGAGGATTCTGTGCGAGTGTCGGTGAAATCAGTTCATGGGAGATATACATTTGCTGAAATGGGATTCAAAGACAATAGGAAATACAATTCTCCGAATACTCAGTGGGAGGTTTTAAGGTGGCTTGCCAAAATTAATCGAGAATTTTCGTGGCAAGAAGAGACAGCGATTTATGGGAGGAAAAGATTCTCAAGACTTCGTGAGAGACTGAGAGCTTTTTTTGGCATAGAAGACGACCCTTTTTTCCCTTATGGAACAAGTGGGTGCTATAGAATGCCCAAGTTTAAGATAGAAAATGAGTCTTGTGATGAATAGAGTCTACCGTGTCGATGAACTTATTAAAGTCCAGTCGGCAATAATCAGAATTCGTAAAAATAAAAGACGGAGATTATAAAGCTTGGAGAAAGTGTAAGTCAAATGCTCGCGAAATGGACGAGTGGCATAAGAAAATTACAGAGAATACCTCTTATTGACAAAAGTGATACAATTTGGTATATAGATTAGGGGGAATTGGGACTGTCATTTTTCAATCCTAAGAGTTTAGTTTGGGATTAATAACGGATAGGTACCCAAATGGCTGAAGGGGCGGGTTTGCTAAAGCGAAAATCCCCCGACGACAAATCAAAACCTCGACGATAAACATATTCATCACTGTTCACCAAAAGTCACCAATTTGTGCCTCTCATGGACACTTTTTGGACACCACTTTCATTACAGAAAAACCAATTTTTTTTCTTCATTCGAAGTATGGATTTCAGCATTACATCTCAGACTTATAGCTTTTCTGTTTTACTTGAGTTTTGCACACACCAACAAAGGCTTTCGCCTTTACTTTTTGAACGAATGTAACGACTTCCCGTAGACAACTCAATAACGATTTTTTAAGCGGGGTCTCTTACGGGAAGTCGCCCCGCTTTTTGTTTGTCGAATGCTGGTTACGAGGACGTTCGAAAGATAGATATGGACTACTCAAATTTTCAGAAACTCATCAAAGGAAAAGAAAAAGTTAATGTAGACTTCAAGATTAGATGCGAAGCTTTTCTCTCTAAAAAGGGGGCTCCAAAAGCAGAACTTGCAAAAGACATCTGCGCAATGGCAAATAACGGGAATGTAGCAAGTTATATTATCATAGGTGTATCAGACGATGCTCGAGATTTTAAATCTGTTTCAAATGCTAAACTTACGGACCGGAATCTTCAGAATTTTTGTAAAGAAGTTATTTTTCCAGTGCCAAAAATCAAGGTCCACAGATGTCGTTGGCTAAAAGCGTCTTCTGCGCATAAGGGAAAGATTTTTATTATTATTCAGGTTGGACCACATGCGAAATATGCTTTTCGTTTAGGCAAGGATTTTATTTTTTACCCTGAAAAGATATGTTATCGACGAAATAGCGTATGGATACGACGAGGTGCTACGACTGACCTTGCGAGTCCTGAAGGGGTAGCCCAGTTGGTAAAAGGTCTATCTCCCGAAGGTAAGAGCAAACCGAAAAATAACGTCCAGTATGCCAGGCTGTCAAAAGACAAACAGAAAGAGGCTATGACAAGGGACCTTCGGAATTGTGTTGAAGAAATAGGTGGCTACTTAAGGATTGAAAAAATAGGTAATGGTTTATATCCAAATCGGGTAGTAATACCTATTGGGAAACAGAAATATGTCTGGCGGTGTATTCTTATCGGAGAATGCACTCATAAGTTTGGAATTGAGGATGTTGTTAACGATTACTGGCAATGCGAGCACGGGTTTCTAATTCTGGCAGTCGGGACCGTTTCGAAGCGAGCATTTCCTATGTATAGTGAAGTCAACTTCAAAGAAGAGTGGGGATGGTTCACCTATCATTTTCCATCGTATTATTATTTTACCGAAATATTTTCGGGGCCTAAACGGTGTAGAATCGTGACGCTGACACTCCCGAATATTGTAGATACAGATGCTCTTCGGACCTCATTCTACAGTATGCTGCAGTTTCTGAGTGCTGACAGGGCTTCCTACGATAGACTTTGGCTGGCACGTAAAAGAATAAATGCGGTTCTAAAACGATGGCTAAGAAAAAAAGAAAGAGGAGACAGACTAGAAGAAAAGGACTTAAGGAAAACGGCACAAAGTATACTTCGCTTATCGGCAGGTAAATTGCTCTGACGATTTGTAAAACCAAAGGATATAAAAGCCTTTAAGAAGATTTTGCAGCTTAAGCCAAATAAAAACAGCAAGGAATAAGAAATATGTACTTACTTAATGCTATAGACCATTATAAAAGGTATAAAAGGTATAAAAGAATAAGATATTATGAATCCATATACGAATTATTATGTAGAGTTCATCTTACGGGAATTCTTGACCTTGGATGTGTTTATCTTCGATTCTGGGAGCTACCCCCTTTCGGTTCCGAGTTACATATACCATTAGACCCACGTAAAGTAAGAGCAGTTTATCTAAAAATGCGTCTGGTGGAAAGAGATGAAGATGTAGAGAAGAATATAGAAATAGAAAAGGTTCCAAATAATAAGAGTGAACAGTATTATATTCCCGGAGGACTTCCAAATGAAATTGCAATTCTAATGACCTTATTTACAAGGGCACATTTTGTGTTGTCACGTAGACTGATTATCACGGATATTCCATTATTAGTTAGATACGCTAGTGAGGAAGATGTTGGACGGGGAGATATGGATGGAAAGGAGCTAAGACTTAAGGATATCGAAACCCATTTAAAGAGGTTTGAGGGATTAAGGCTTAGAGAAAGGTCTGAAAAGGGGAGAATACTTAGGAGGCTGGAACCTTTTATGCTTGCAGCCAGATTCTATCATTTAGCATTTTCTCTCATTAATAGAGATGCAACATTAGCTTACATTTCACTCATTTGTGCAATTGAGGCCCTTATACATGACTACGATGTAAAGAATTTTCGCCTTGGTGATTGGAATGATAAAGCCGCAAAACTAATCAAATCATACGTATGTGACCGTAAGAAATATAAAGAAATTGAGCAGGTAATAATTACTAAACCCATTCGGATTAAACAACGGTTTAAGAAATTCATTGTAGAGCATATTACGAATAAATTTTGGTCGGACCCTACACGTCCGGGTAAGAAAAATAGTTGGGTCCGCTTTAAAGACCTAAAAGATATTGAAGAATATCTAGACCGTATTTATGAAGCTCGTTCCAATGCTCTTCATGAAGGCAGACCTTTTCCTCCCTCGGGAAAGGAATTGAATGCTGAGCGGCCCATCGGTTCAGCGATGCAGATTGGGAGCAAGGAGTGGAAAGAGAAAGAGTTGGTTCCCCCTGTCCGCGCATTTGAACGTATTGTGCATCATGTATTAATGGAATATTTGCGGAGAGAGTCAAAAAAGGGCTTTGACTCTCTCAAAAAGAAATAGTAGGAAATCAAGGGAAATGTGACTGTATTGGACCTTACCTAAATCAACCCCCACCACCCTCGATGTGGACCTTTGAGTGGATAGATACCTTCATCTCAGGATAGCTGATATTTTAAAAACTCGGAAGGAAGGAGGACCAGAGTAATGGTAGATAATATGAATGCATTGAAAGTTCAATATAAACGCAAGAAACCGCTATATGAGAAATTTTGTCAAGAAATCAAGGGGCAGCTTTTTGAAATACTTCGTAGCCAAGGTATAGCTTTGGCGGTTCCCATCCAGTTCCGCATTAAGTCCTGGGAATCTATTTTAGACAAATGTAATCGTAGGGATATAATACCCAAAGGTTTGGAAGAAATCACTGATATTGCTGGCTTTCGACTTGTTCTCTTGTTCAAGAGAGACCAAAAGAGAGTCTGCGATATCATTTCGAGCAACTTTGAAGTAATAAAAATGGAGGATACGCAAAACCGACTTTCAATAGACCAATTTGGCTACGGGGCTGTGCATTTCGAAGTGATACCAAGGGAAACGTGGTTTTCTTTGCCAACACGGCACAGACTACGAGGCTTACAGGCTGAGATTCAGGTGCGCACAGCCTCCCAACATATCTGGGCCACAGTATCTCATATTCTTCAGTATAAGCGGGAAAAGCATGTTCCCAAGCCAATGCTTAGGATAATCAATATTGTGGCAGCTCTCTTGGAAGCGGTTGACCTCGAACTTGAACGGGTCTTAGATGAACGAGAAGCCTATATTGCTCAAATTGATAAAGTCAAAGGAGATGAACCACTCGACACCGATATTCTCCGTATAATCCTTGCAAATGAGTTTCCTCCAGAGAATGTGCATGAGGCAGGAGAAGATGTTGGTTACCTTCTTGACGACCTGATTCACTTCGGGATTCGTAATATAGGGACCTTCCGAGAATTGATAAAAAAACACCGCAAAGCTATATTTTCTGAAGAAAAGGTAGCCGTGGAAGACCTCAAAAAGAAGGGAAGGAAAAGTTCTTATGGATACAATCCCGCACGAATTGCCAAAGGAGTTTTCTTCTCACATACTGGCCTTGCACGGAAAGCTCTCAGAGAGGAATTCGGTCAACATTTCATGGATTATCTTCGAGAAGTATTTGTAATACGCTAAGAAAAGACAGATTAAGCTTAGATGAGATTGTGTTGATGAAAAAGGCCGGAATTTTCCTTGGGCCATAAAACACTCATATTTAAGTTTTGGAGGGTTTGTCTACCGCCAAGAATAGCAATCTATAGAAGGACTCAGAAAGAACGGTCGTCGTATCCGAAAGATAACGGCCGTTTTTTATTGCCTAAATTGGGATAATAATGTTATAATTTTAATAAATCTATTCCAATAAATATGGAGATGAAGATGAAAAAACAGGCCAGAAAAAAAATAATCGAACAGAAAATTCTCAGAAGAAATATAAGAATTCTGGATAAGAATATTCAGAGAACAGAGCTGATAGCTAGGAATAAAGCCTATCTTGGACACTTTTTGGACACCAATATAGGAAATCATTTATAAAACAGGAACGATGCAAATAGAGGAATTTGAAAAAATGGTTCAGGAAGCCCTTAAGGGTATTCCTGACAAATACAGAAAAATTCTGAGAGAAGAAAAAATAGAAATCCTTCCGCGAGAAAATGCTCCCTCAGGAATGAAGGAAAAATTCCCGAATAAAACCGTTTTTGGTATTTTTATTGGCATGTCCTTGAAACACAAAACGGTCTTTTCCATTCAAACTGAGCCGACAAGAATAGAACTATATAAAGAAAGTTTTGAGAAAGTATTTGGTACAAAGGTGAGCGAAGCAATAAAAGAGCAGATTAATCGCACGGTAATTCACGAAATAGCCCATTATTTAGGTTTCACTGAGGAAGA